>SXGQ01210790.1_pt1 | contig 17603 bp, 20 predicted proteins | sample 3178371 | NCBI WGS metagenome assembly SXGQ01 (sample SAMN11356859, study PRJNA531348) | freshwater metagenome | isolation source: freshwater sample F1-20 | place: China: Fuxian Lake, Yuxi | collected 2017-12-25 | reverse complement strand
TGGTAGCAGCCGGTGCCGCATCGCGGTGTGAAGTGCAAGTTGCGTACGCCATTGGCATGGCTCAACCCGTCAGCATCCTCGTCGAGACATTCGGTACCAACACCATCAGCGAAGAGTCGATCGAAGACGCAGTGCGCGCCACATTCGACCTTCGTCCGGCAGCGATCGTGCGTGACCTCAACCTCAAGCGACCGATTTACAAGAAGACCGCTGCGTACGGTCACTTTGGTCGACCGTTGCCAGAGTTCACCTGGGAACAACTGAGCCGTCTCGCCGAGTTCAAGTCGGCCGCACGCCTCTGACATCGGCGCCGCTTCTCGTCGCACGGGTCGTACCCGATGTGTCCGGAGTGGACAAGGTCTTCGATTACGCCGTACCTGACAAGTTTGTTTCGACAATTGGGGTCGGCGACAAAGTTCGCATCATCCTGAACAACCGCCGTGTCGGCGGTTGGGTCGTGGGTCTCGGGCAACACGACACTGACCACACCGACAACGGTCGCGCACAATCGTTCACGCTCAGTCCGATACTGGCGCTGTCAGGTGTCGGCGTTGTGTCAGAGCTCGTCGCTCTCACGGGAGAAGTTGCTCGCCGATGGGGCGGTAGTTGGCGATCGGTGCTGGTGTCGGCCTCGGCCCCGAAAGTTCGTCTTGCGCGGGGCACTGCGCGCCGTCGTGGTTCGTCGAGAGCAACGAACCCTCTTGACGGGTCCGAGACATTGCCTGTTGGGGACGTGCTCGTGGTGTCGCCACCGTCGACGTCGGTGATGTCGATCGTCGAACGATGCGCACGAAGCGGGCCGACACTTGTCATCTGTCCGACAGTGAAGATGGTGATGCGCGGTGCTGCTTCGCTGCGTCGCCGTGGTTTCACCGTTGCCGTGCACCCCGCTGACTGGTCAGAAGCTTTTGCTGGTGTCGACGTTGTCATCGGGCCACGTTCTGCCGTGTGGGCTCCATGTCCCGAACTCACATCCATCGTCATCGTTGATGAACATGATGAGGCTCACTGGGAAGAACGCGTGCCGACCTGGAATGTGGTCGATGTGGCATGTCGGCGTGCACGCGCGGCTGGTGCTCGCGTCGTGGCGACGTCGACTTTTGGCTCGTTGAAGGCGCGGGGGCAATTTCCGAACATCGTTCACTTCGAACGCGATGGGCGATGGCCCACGATCGAAGTGGTGGATTTGCTTGATCCAGACATGACTGGCGGCCTGCGTTCGAATCTCCTCACCCGACCAATTCTGGAAGTGGCTTCCGCAGATGGCGATGGATCGACGACGGTGATGGTCCTCAATGCAAAAGGGCGTGCGCGGTTGTTGGCGTGTGCTGCGTGCGCGGCTGTGCAACGGTGCGAGCGCTGCACCGCAGTCGTGTCGCAGCATGACGACGAGACTTTTCGGTGTCCACGCTGTGAGAGCAGCCGCGCAGCATTGTGTCAAGGCTGTGGGCGCACGTCATTCCGCAACGTCAGGCTGGGTGCGACCAATGTGCGGGAACAACTTGCGGTCACATCGGGCGGGAAGGTCGTCGATCTCGCGCATCATGGACCAGGTCGTGGTGACGTCGTGGTCGACACGGAAGCGTGTCTTCATCGAGTGGACGATGCACAGACGGTGTGTTTTCTTGACATCGACATCGAGTTGGAATCAGGTCGGCTCGATGCCACGTCGACGACATTGAGCATGGTGTCTCGCGCAGCCCGACTCGTCGGTCCCAGAGGTCGCATCATCATCCAAAGCCGTGAGCCTTCACATCCCCTCATCGCAGCACTCGTCAGCGGCTCTGTCGACGAGGCCCTTGACTCTGAGTTGGCGATGCGACAATCCCTGAGCCTTCCGCCGTTCAGCATCGTCGTTGAGGCGACCGGTGAGGTCGAGCGTCTCGATGAAGTGCAGTTGCCACTTGGCGCGTCGATGGCGAGAGTCTCGCAAGATCGGGTGATGCTTCGCTTTGCCGATGAGGACACGATGCGGTTGTCTCTCGACCACGCGAGGATGGTTGCAGGTCGTCGTATTCGACTCGCCGTCGAGCCCTACCGGCAGTGACACCCAGCGGCGTTCACGAGTCGCCACTCGTGTGCGCGTCTGTGTGTGCCGTGACGTGCAAGAGGCGAAATCCGGATCTACTTGACACGCGCTCACACTCGAAGCCGACAGACACGAGCCACTTCTGCAACGAATCACTTCCGAGGTTCTTGTGAACGATGAGGCGACCGTAACCCTCTGGCGCAAGGCGCGTGAGCCAGGTGCGCAGTATCGAATGGAGAAGATCTTTGCCACCGCGGATCGGAGGATTCGACCAGATTCCCGCGAACGAGACATCTGAAGGGACTTGCTCAGGTAGGGCGACGACAACATTGTCGAGACCGTTGGTTGCAGCATTCAATCTGCACAACTCGACGGCACGTTCGTTGACGTCGACCGCGTATACGACTCGATCGGGAAATCGCGCAGCCAATGACAAGGCGATCGGGCCGGCTCCGCATCCGACGTCGAGCAGGGGTCCATCTGGAAGTGGTGGTGTCGCGGTGAGTAGCTGGTCAAGCAACAGTTTGGTGCCTTTGTCGAGATGTCCGTAGCTGAAGGTGCCCGAGTCGGTCGTGACGGTCATTCGACCCTTCACGGTCCGAAGTAAATACGAAAGGGGCCGAGAGGTTGATCGAGGTGTCGTCGAAAAGTAGTGGTCGTGGTCGTCACCTGACGTCATGTCGCTGGGTGTGCCCGCGTTGGGGTCACGTTCTGATTCGGCGTTCATCGGCTCCACATGGAGACGTGCGGCAGGCGAGCCACAGTGTCCGTCGGTAGCCTGCCAGATATGGGTTACGACATTCGTACATACGGAGATCCGGTTCTTGCCACCGTCGCTGCGAACGTCGACAACATCGACGGAAAGATCGTGCGATTGGCTGACTCGATGTTGCAGGCCATGTACCGGGCACCCGGTCTTGGGCTCGCTGCTCCACAGATCGGAGTCCAGAAGCAGGTGTTTGTCTATGACATCGATGACGAGCCGACAGTGCTCGTCAACCCGGTCATCGTCGAGTCGTCTGGTGAGTGGGTGTACGACGAGGGTTGTCTGTCCATTCCCGGCCTGTATGTCGAGATGGTCCGCCCGAAGGAAGTGTTGCTCAAGGGGCTCGATCTCGATGGCAACGAGGTCCAGATCGAGGCCGACGAACTGTTGGCACGTCTCTTTCAGCACGAACTTGACCATCTGAACGGTGTGCTGATGTTCGACCGCATGACCGACGATCAGCGAAAGCGTGCTCTCGCGGAGTATCGCAAATTGCAAGACGATGCGGTTCCGCTCGGAGAAAGTCGCCGCATCGGTCTTGACTGACGCTCCGCACACCATGCGCCGACGAATCGTCTTTCTCGGATCGCCTGCGGCCGCGGTGACTGTTCTCGAGGCGTTGCACCGAGCCGGACACGAGATAGCCCTCGTCGTCACACGTCCCGACGTGCGTCGTGGTCGCGGCTCAGCCCATGTCCCGACTGCCGTCAAGAGTTGGGCCATCGAACATCATCTGGAAGTCACCGACGATCTACAGCGAGTCGCTCAATTCGCTGACGGGGAAACATTGGGAGTGGTGGTCGCGTACGGCCGCATCATCCCGCCGGATCTCCTCGAGAAGATGCCGATGGTGAATGTGCACTTTTCACTGCTTCCGCGTTGGCGCGGGGCCGCTCCAGTCGAGCGTGCGATTCTCGAGGGGGACAGCAAAACTGGCGTGTGCATCATGGACGTAGCAGAGGGCTTGGACACCGGCGACGTGCATGCGTGCGCCGCGACCGACATTGATACATCCGACACGACTGCGACCTTGACTGATCGTTTGGCGGACCTGGGAGCGGAACTGCTCGTCGAGGTGTTGCGCACCGATCTTGCATCTGCCGTCCCACAATCTGGCGACACCACGTATGCGCGCAAGATCGACAAGTCTGAACACCTGATCGACTGGACAGCGACGGCGGATCATGTCCATCGCCAGGTCCGTGCGTTGGCTGCGGTGACGTTCGTGAACGGAAAGCGACTTCGCATCCTCGAATGTGGGGTCACAGACGATGTTCGTGAAGTCGGTGTGGTCGACGACGACGGTCACGTGGGTTGTGCGAACGGCAGCGTCACGTTGGTCCGTGTTCAGCCAGAGGGTCGCTCGCCAATGTCTTTTCGCGAGTGGGCGAACGGTTCACATCTCGCGTTCCCGGTGACACTGGGATGATGGTCGCCTCCCGACGGTACGGTCTGTCATATGGCTGAGCGTTCTTTCTGCGCGAAGGTGTTGACAGTGAGTGACGGTGTCGTGGCTGGAACGCGCGAAGACACGTCTGGCCGCGCGCTGTGTGACGCATTGGTCGCCCGTGGTGCACAAGTCGTCGAACACCGCGTGTGTAGCGATGGTAGGGAAGTGGTCGCCCACGCCCTCATCGATCTCAGTCGTGACTTCAGTGGCGTGATCGTGACGACGGGAGGAACCGGCTTCGCGGCACGTGACGAGACGCCAGAGGGTACGCGATTCGTCATCGACCGTGAAGCTCCCGGCCTCGCAGAAGCGATGCGTCTCGTGAATCCACTCGGTCGTCTGTCCCGAGGGGTTGCAGGAATTCGTGGTCACGCCATCATCCTGAACACGCCGGGTTCGCCACGCGGATGTGTTGAGCAGTTGCTCGCCGTCATCGACGTGTTGCCACATGCGGTGGCACTCCTCGGTGACCAGCCCACGACGCACTAACCCGCTGAATATTCAGACGAATGGCAGTCGGGCTGCTCGGTAGCCTCGGAGACGTGCTGCGCATCGTCTTGCCCAAGGGCTCTCTCGAAAAGGCCACCTTCGAGTTGTTCGAGGCGGCCGATCTTCACATCGTTCGGTCCTCGTCTGTTGACTATCGGGCGTCCATCGACGATCCGCGTGTCGCCGAAGTTCGAATTCTTCGCCCGCAAGAGATACCGATGTATGTGGCTGAAGGGCTCTTTGACTTGGGCATCACCGGTCGCGACTGGATCGCGGAGACCGCAAGCAATGTCGAGTCTCTGGGAGAACTGCGGTACTCGAAAGCCACAGACAATCCCGTCCGTATCGTCGTCGCCGTCGCTGCTGACTCGTCTGCCCAGTCGGTCGCTGATCTCTCTGACGGTGTTCGCGTGACCACCGAGTACCCACGCCTGACCGATGAGTTCTTCAAAGCGCGCGGCGTTTCTGCCGATGTCCGTCTCAGCTACGGCGCCAGTGAGGCAAAGATTCCAGATATTGCCGACTGCGTCGTCGACATCACCGAGACGGGAAGGGCATTGAGAGCAGCAGGTCTTCGCGTGATCGACACGATTCTCACGTCGTACACCGAACTCATCGCCAATCCTGTGTCGTCTGCCGACACGACAAAGCGCCACGCAATGGAGCAACTCCTCACTCTCTTGAACGGCACACTTGAGGCCCGCGGGAAGGTGCTCATCAAGCTGAACGTCGCCGAGTCCAAACTCGACGCCGTGCTTAAGGTGCTCCCTGCAGCCAAGTCTCCGACTGTGTCGCGTCTTGCATCGGGCGATTACGCGGTCGAGTCAGTGGCTGAGAAACGCACCATCAACACGCTCATTCCGGCCCTCAGCGATGCAGGGGCAACGGACTTGTTGGAACTTCCGATCTCCAAGATCGTCCACTGAGGTTCCGATGGAGAACTTCGCGTCGTCGACGACCCGACTGAACGGTCGTGTGATCAGCTTCGACGAAGCGGCTGGTTTGGGTCTCGCCGCTGACGAAACGGGTTCTGTGCATCGTTTTCATTGCATCGCGATCGCCGACGGCACGAGAACCATCTCGGTCGGAGCATCGGTCACGTTCTCCCTCGTCGTACGACATGGCGACACCGAGGCCACGGACGTCGCTTATGCTGACGCTGATGCGCAGCGGTGAGACGTTGAATGGCCGCTGACGGTCGCTCTGAGGTGTCAATCCACACCTTTTACGCGGAGCACTACGAGACCATCGACGCCGGTGGAGCGTTGGGAACCTTCCATCGCATCACTCATCGTTCACTTGAACGCGGTCTTCGCCGAAAGAAATTCTCGCGGGTACTGGAAGTCGGAGCGAACAAGGGTGAACACGTCCGTTTCGTTCGTCATGATTTTGATTCGTATGTCTTGTCAGATTTTCGACTGCCGGCAGAAGAAATCGCCAGCCTCAACGACCCGCGCTTCTCGTATCAGCAAGCAGACGTGCAGCATCTGCCATTCGATGACCAATCATTCGACCGCACGATCGTCACATGCGTGTTGCATCACACGAGCCATCCCGGTCTCGCCGCCCGTGAGATTCGCCGGGTGACCGCCCCTGGCGGTGTCATGTCGATCCTCTTGCCATGCGATCCGGGTCTGGCGTATCGCGTTGCGTGGAAGAATTCCTCCGGTCGCGCATTGCGACAACGAGGCATCGTCGACCCCTATCTGGTCCATGCAGAAGAGCACCCACAGCACTTCGCCGGATTGGCAGCGTATCTGCGAGATGTGTTTTCAGACGATGACGTGTCGGTGAGATGGTGGCCTCTTCCGGTTCCGTTGTGGAATCTGAACTTGTACACGGTGTGGCACATCACCAAGTCCGCCAAGTGAGAGTCACTTTTGGTAGCAAGTGACGCGTGCGGTGCACGGTCGGTCAGGCAGTGGTGCCCTTGATCTGCACGAAAGCAAGTCTGATGTTCGAGAGGGCAGTAGCGAGCGTGTCATGTTCTGGTCCGAGTCGAGAGTCGAGACCTTCGACAAGGCATGCTACCGCGTCGATGGCAAGGGCAGCCTCGGCACGACGGGGTGGTTCGGCTGACAGGTGGATGGCCGCAAGTTCGTACAGTCCCATCACGTGGTTCACGATCACGACTTCCGGGGGAACGTCGGCCAGACGTCGCTTGGCCTCAGCCAGCGCTTCAGCCGCCACGGATGCTGCCTCAGCGTGTTCGGCAGTCATGTCGGCGTCGGAGGGTTCTTGAGAGTGGGTGTCGTCGGGCGTCACGGGGCGGTACCCTACTGGTCGCCATACATACGAAGTGGGGCAGAGACCCTGATCTCAAGTGAGTCAGTGTCGTCAGCCCCCACCTTGCCACTGTCGTGCGGATATTCCGCCACGTGCGCCGGGTCGAGAGAACGTGCGCGACGGTTCGTCGTGCCACGCCTTCTGCTTCGCACGTGCGGTCGACGAAGAGAAGGAGGGCGAAGCCCATTGCATACAAGTAGGCAGCCATAGCAACGCCGACGAACGAACCTCGCTACAACGAGCGCATCAGAGCGCGCGAGGTTCGCGTCATCGGTCCGGATGGAAGTCAGGTCGGAATCCGCGCGACGGCCGATGCTTTGACTCTCGCCCGCGAACTAGACCTCGACCTTGTCGAGGTCGCCCCATTGGCAAATCCGCCAGTGTGCCGAATCATGGATTACGGCAAGTTCCGGTACGAAGAAGCTCAGAAGCAGAAGGAATCGCGCAAGAAGACCAGCCACATCACCATCAAAGAAGTGAAGTTCAGGCCGAAGATCGGTAAGGGCGACTTCGACACGAAGGTTCGTCACATGCACGACTTTCTGAACGATGGACACAAGGTGAAGGTGACTCTCCAATTCCGTGGGCGCGAAGTCGCTCACCCAGAACTCGGATCCCGCATCCTCGATGCGGTGCTCGAAGAGTTGGGCCCGTTGGCGAAGGTGGAGACGCAAGCGCGACTCGAGGGAAGGAACATGACCATGGTCTTGGTTCCAGACCGCAAGTCGAGCAAGAAGTCCGACAACGACTCGAAGATCAGTCAGAACAACGAAGAAAGGCAATCCGATGCCAAAAATGAAGACCAGCAAGACAGCGGCGAAGCGGTTTAAGAAGACCGGCTCAGGCAAACTGCGCCGTCAGCAGGCCAACCGCCAGCACTTGTTCGAGAAGAAGCCGAGTTCACGTACACGCCGTCTTGACGGTTATGTCGACGTGCACTCCGGTGACGAGAAGAAAATCAAGCGCCTGCTCGCAGAGCGCTGAGACATACGGACAATCTGAGAAAGGAGCCAACACATGGCACGCGTCAAAAGGGCGGTACATGCCCGCAAGAAGCACAGGGCAGTACTCGAAAAGGCGAAGGGTTACTACGGCAACAAGAGTCGGTCATTCCGTGCTGCGAACGAGCAGGTATTGCACTCAGGTCAGTATGCATTCCGTGACCGCCGCGCGAAGAAAGGCGAGTTCCGTAGTTTGTGGATTCAGCGCATCAATGCTGCATGCCGCCAAAACGACATGAGCTACAGCCGTTTCATCGCGGGCTTGAATGCAGCCGGTGTCGAAGTCGATCGCAAGATTCTTGCCGACATCGCAGTTCGTGACGCAGAGGCTTTCGCCAAGCTCGTCGCGACCGCCAAGGGTGCACTCAACTGAGCGGACAAAACTTGTCTTCGTCCAACCCACGGGTTCAAGAACTGCGGCGCCTCATCGGGCGCCGCAGTTCTCGTTATGCCGCAGGACGATTTGTCGTCGAAGGGGTCGGTCTCATCCATGAGGCCTATGACGCAGGTTGGAATGTGCTCGAGGTGTACGTACGCGACGGGGTCGAAGACCCCCTGAACGGTCGCGTCGAATGCCATTCACTTGACTCAAAGACGTTCGATTCGGTGAGCGACACGGTCTCGCCTCAAGGCGTCATGGCTGTCGTCGAGATGCCTGACTGGGTGTCCCGGCTGGCACTTCCAAATGCCGACACCAGCGACGTCTGGAGCGTGGTGCTTGACGGTGTGTCCGATCCAGGGAACATGGGCACGATCATCCGAAGCGCAGAAGCATCTGGTTGCTCACGAGTGTTCTTGGTCAACGATTGTGTCGATCCGTATTCACCCAAGGTCGTGCGTTCGTCCGCCGGAGCACTTTTTCATGTGGCTGTCACGGCTGTGTCCACCTGGTCAGACGTCACCGATGTCGAGAAGCGAATCGTGGGAACCACCTCCCATGACTCCGACGCGTCGATGATGGTTCGGTCAATGTATGACGTCGACCTGTCAGGTTCGCTCGCGCTGGTGTTCGGCAACGAAGCACACGGCGTGTCGTCATCGGCGCCGGTCACAGAATGGGTGACGGTGCCACATGTCGGTCGTTCCGAAAGCTTGAACGTGGCCATGGCGGCGACTGTGATGTGCATGCACGTGGCACGGTGCCAATCAGAAATGGTCTCACGACGCCCGCAGGTCGGCGAGTAGCGTCACTTCCGCATGGGCACGCAATCGAGCGACATTTCAGCGGCACTGAACGAGGCTCTCGCTGCCCTTGAGTCGGCCGACACCCCAGAGGGTGTGCGTTCACTCGTTTCGCAAGTGACCGGGAAGAAGGGTTCTCTCGGCTCTTTGAAGTCCTCGCTTGGTTCCGTGGTTGACGTCGAGGAGCGCAAGAAGGTGGGTGCGGCCATCAATGAAGCCCTGTCGCGACTTGCTGAGGCCGCTGACGCGCGGCTCACTGTGTTGTCGAACGCCGAGTTGTTGCGGGTCATTGGGGCAGACCGTGTCGACGTCACCGAACGCGCTCTGAAGAGCGACGTCGCAGCACGTCTTGGGCGTACGCACTTGGTCACCCAAGCCACTGAACGTCTGGAAGACGTCTTCATCGGCCTCGGTTTTCAAATAGCTGAAGGACCCGAAGTCGAAAGTGATTTCTACAATTTCGAGGCCCTCAACATGCCTCCGTCTCATCCGGCACGAAGCATGTGGGACACGCTGTTCGTCGATCAAGATCCTCAAGGAAGTGTCTTGCTTCGTACGCACACCTCGCCCGTGCAAATTCGGGTCATGCAGGAATGGCCACCTCCGATCTACGCGATCATGCCGGGACGCGTGTTCAGACGTGACACTCCCGATGCCACGCATATGCCTGTCTTTCATCAAATCGAAGGCATGGTGATCGATCGAAACATCACTTTCGCTGACTTGGCCGGCACGATCGAAGCATTCACGAAGGCATTTTTCGGTTCAGCCTTCACGTCACGTCTTCGTCCGTCGTACTTTCCGTTCACCGAACCGAGTGCCGAATTCGACATTCGCCGTCCTGACGGTTCGTGGATCGAACTCGGTGGTTGCGGAATGATGCATCCCCGTGTCATCAGGGCGGGAGGACTCGACCCCGATGAGTGGAGCGGGTTTGCATTCGGCTTCGGCATTGATCGAATGGCCAAGGAACGCCACGGAGTCGCTGACTTGCGGGACATGTATTCCAACGATGTCCGCTTTCTGGAGCAGTTCCCGTGAAAGTGCTCTTGTCGATACTGCGTGAATTCGCCGACCTGCCGTCAGATGCCGACGTTGTCGCGACTGCTCTCAACACACTCGGCATGGCGGTCGAGTCAATTGAGGAAGTCGGAGTGCCTGTGTCCGGTGTGGTCACGGCTCGTATCGTGCGCACCGAACGCCATCCTGACGCCGACAAGGTCACCCGCTGTTTTGTCGACGCAGGCGACGGTCGCGAGATGCACGTGTGGTGTGGGGCCACGAACATGGGCCCAGGCGATGTCGTGCCATTGGCGACCCTCGGTACGACCATGCCAGACGGTCGAGAGATTGCCCGCCGCGGAATTCTTGGGATCGATTCAGAGGGCATGCTGTGCTCGCCGGTCGAAATGGGCATCAGTGCCGAAGCCAGCGGATTGTTGATTCTTCCTTCCGACGCACCGCTTGGTGTCGATCCCTTCACGGTTCTCGGAATTGAGCACGACGTCGTCTTCGACCTCGACCTCACTCGCAATCGACCAGAGTGCTGGGGTCATGCAGGCATTGCTCGTGACCTTGCTGCTCATTTCAACGTCACCTATCGCGGTCCTCGCATCGTTCCCGTCGAACGAGGCACTGCTCGTTCTATTCCCGTCTCATTGTCTGACCCGTCACGATGTCCGATGTTCTCCGCCACTGTCTTGTCGGGCGTCGAAGTCAAGGCCTCGCCCAATTGGGTGCAGTCGCGTCTGTCGCATCTCGGTATGCGCAGCATCAACAACGTTGTCGATGCGTCGAACCTCGTCATGCTCGAGCTCAATCAGCCGAACCACGCGTATGACCATGCGTCCGTTGCCTCATTTGATGTGCGTCGGGCAAAGGCGGGAGAGATGTTGCGCACGCTTGACGGCACAGATCGACAGCTCTCCACAGATGACCTCCTCATCGTGAATGCCGCTGATGGGTCGCCTGTCGGGCTTGCCGGAATCATGGGCGGTCTTGAATCTGAAGTGACCGCGTCGACGACCACCGTGTCGTTGGAGATGGCGTGGTTCGAGCCAGACGAAATCCGCTTCACCGTCAATCGTCATGGACTGCGCAGCGAAGCATCGACGCGGTTCGAGCGGGGGGTGGACCCCGAAGGAGTGGTGCTTGCTGCAGAGCGATTCGCCTCGATTGTTGCCGAGACGTGTCCTGGCCTTGTGCTACACGACGGCATGACAATCGCGCGCGATGCGGCGTGTCCGTCTGCTCGGCGCATCACCGTGCGTCGGCGACAGATCACTCGCACGCTCGGTGTCGACCTCACCGTCGATGACGTCGAACGTCTGCTGAACCCGATCGGCTTCACCGTCGCTCCGGTCGGTGATGACATGGAAGTTGTGACGCCGACTTTCCGACCAGACTGTGTCGAAGAGATCGACATCATCGAAGAGATCGCCCGACATTACGGATATGACGCTCTCGGTAAGTCCGTTCCCTCGTCGACAGTCAACGGTCGACTCTCGTTGGTTCAGCAACGTCGCCGCGCAGTGCGCCGTCTGATGGTCGCATTGGGGCTCGACGAAGCGATGCCCTCGCCGTTCCTCGCTCCGGGCGACCTGACAAAGGTCGGTCTGAGTGAGAATGCTGTGCTTCGCCTGGCAAACCCATTGGTTGCAGAAGAGTCCATTCTTCGCACGTCTCTTCGACATGGTCTGTTGAGCGCCGTGGCGTACAACCGCTCACACCGTGCACCACGCATCGCCTTGTGGGAGATCGGACACGTCTATCCACCAAGTGACGACACAGCCGCCCAATCACTCCCGAACGAGCATGAACAACTGTGCATCGTGGTGGCAGATGCTGATCTCGATACTGCACTTCACCAGTGGAACGCCCTGTGCGAATGTCTCGCAGTCGGAGCGCAACTTGACCAGTCGCGCATTCCCGATGGATTTCATCCAACTCGGTCAGCAACCATTGCGCGAGGGAAGCAGCGAATCGGCGCAGTCGGTGAAATTTCCCCAGTCGTGCTCGCCGCACTCGGAATCGAAGGTCGCGTCGCGTGTCTCGAAGTCGACTTGTCGACCCTGCTGCGCGAGACTCCGAAGCCAGTCCAAGCGCGTGACATCAATCGGTTCCCCTCGAGCGACATCGACCTGGCGTTCACCATGTCAGATGACGTTCCGGCGGCGACGCTCCAGCGAGCGCTTCGTCAAGCAGCTGGTGCGAACCTCGTGTACGTCGAACTCTTCGACGTGTATCGCGGCGTCGGTGTCGACGATGGCAGTCGGAGCTTGGCCTTTCGACTGCGATTTCAAAAGCAGGGTGGCACGCTCACAGATTCGGAGATCAGCGACCTCAGAGACAAGTGCATTACTGCTGCACAGAAGTCCGGCGCGGGTCTTCGCTAGAGATCAATTGAGGCTCGGGTCGTCCGGAAATCGGGCGAGTGTGGCGATCTCGCCACCTTGTCGCGAGAGAACTGACCGCCACAGCTGTTTTGGATCAGGCGAGTACACGTCGTCTGCCGTCGCATCGAAGACGAACCATCCTTCGCGTCGTATCTCGTCGTCGAGTTGACCGGGACCCCAGCCGGAGTATCCGCGGAAGAACCTCCAACGGCCAGTGCCGTTGCTTGATTCTTCGTCGATGTCGATGGATCTGATGCCGTGAGGCGCTGATGAATCTTCGATCAGGCCGAACACGCCGTGTGGTTCGACGGGTCCACCTTCGAAAAGCGCAGCAGGTGGAACCGAGGAGTCGATCCATCTGCGCAACACGTCGTGCAAAATGGCTACATCTTCGATGGATGGGCTGTCGTGGGGTGACGACGGGGGAAGTGGTCGATTGACGACCACGCCGAGAGCTCCTTCCTCGTTGTGGGCGAGCACATAGACACAGGTTCGAACAAAGGTCGGATCGTCGAGGTCGGGTCGTGCCACCAACAACTTGCCGCTGAGACCTGGAGTGCTTGCATAGTTATGCATCAGGCTGTATGGTAATACATCTGTGAGTGGTGTATCGACGCTGAAAGTGGGAATCCTCGGGGCCTCCGGTTACACCGGAGCCGAACTGCTGCGCCTGTGCGCTCAGCACCCCCGGCTGGAGGTTGTGTATGCGACCGGCGACAGCCAGGCCGGCAGCTTGGCGGCGAATCTGTATCCATCGTTGGCAGCCGAATACCCGAACTTGGTGTTCGACGAGTTCGACCTGGCACGAGTCGATGGTCTCGACGTCGTGTTCTTGGGTCTGCCGCACGAAGCATCACTCGAGTTGGTTCCGGCTCTAGTCGGTCGTGTGGGACATGTCGTCGACCTGTCGGCCGCATTTCGCCTGAAGGATGCGAGCAAGTATCCAACGTGGTACGGATTCGAGCATGTTCAGATGGACCTTCTCGCCAAGGCCGTGTACGGATTGCCCGAGTTGTTTCGTGATGAGCTCCGTGGTGCGGCGCTCATCGCAACACCAGGGTGTTACGTGACGGCAGCAAGTCTTGCATTGTCCCCTCTCGTGCGCGGTGGGTTGATCGAGCCACAGGGAGTCATCGTCGACGCCGCATCGGGCGTGAGCGGAGCCGGTCGTGCGCTGAAACACACGTCACATTTCTCGACGGTCAACGAGGACTTCACGGCGTACGGATTGCTCGACCATCGACACACGCCGGAGATCGAGCAGGTGACCGGTGCACAGGTGTTGTTCACGCCTCACTTGGCACCGATGAATCGGGGAATATTGGCGACGTGTTATGCGCGTCCATCGACAGACGTGTCCACGGCGTCGTTGTTGGCAGCGTTGGCTCGCAGCTATGCGGGTGAACCTTTCGTCGTCGTCCGTCCGTCGAGCCCCAGTACGAAGGCCGTACTCGGAAGCAACGCGGTGCACATCACGGCCCGGTACGACGAGCGAACCGGATACGTCATGGTCCTTGCCGCACTCGACAACATCACGAAGGGTGCATCCGGCGGGGCAGTGCAGGCGCTGAATGCTGCGATGTCATGGGATGAAACCCTCGGTCTGTCTCGGGTGGGGGTGTACCCGTGAGCGCACGTCAATCATCATTGGATGCAGCGCAGATACTCGTCGAGGCGCTGCCGTACATCCGGCGGTTCTCGGGGCGTACAGTCGTCGTGAAGTACGGAGGCAATGCACTCGCTGGTTCTTCGGAAGATGACGCACTGAGCCTTTTCGCCCAGGACATCGTGCTCATGCACTCGGTTGGCATCAAACCTGTGGTCGTGCACGGTGGGGGACCACAGATCAATTCATTGCTCGACCGACTCGGTTTGAAGAGCGAATTCCACGGTGGTTTGCGGGTGACCGACGACGAGACGATGAAGGTCGTGCAGATGGTCTTGAGTGGTCAAGTGAACCCTCAGATCGTCGCGGCCATCAACACCTTCGGAAACATCGCAGTCGGTGTCGCCGGCGGCGATGCGGGCCTCATTCGCGCAGTGCAACGAGATCCGCAGCTCGGCAGGGTCGGCGACATCGACCGCATCAATCCCGCCGTCGTTCAGGGCTTGCTTGACGAGGGTTTTGTTCCGGTCATTTCCACGATCGGCGCTGATGCCAAGGGTGAGGCATTGAACATCAACGCCGACACGGTCGCCGGGGCAATCGCGGAGTCTTTGGGAGCCGAAAAGATCATCTATCTCACTGACATCGAAGGTCTGCGCTCCAAAGTCGATGATGCATCATCGCTCATCCAGCGGATTCAAGTCTCCGACTTGGCGGCGTTGGCGGCAGACGGCACCATCGCGGGAGGAATGATTCCCAAAGTGCAGAGTTGCGTGCAGGCTGTGAAAGGTGGAGTCAAGCGCGCGCACATTCTTGATGGGCGCATTCCTCATGTGCTGTTGCTCGAGCTGTTCACTGACGAAGGTGTCGGCACGATGATCACTCCAGATGGTGCACGCGGGAATGTCGAGACGACGATGGGCAAAGGTGCCTGAGATGGCGCAGCACGAATTCCTCTCTTCGTCTGTCGCGCGCGAACTGTTGGCGGGACAGGACTGGTGTCCGTTCATCCCGGTTTTCGGCGCACCTTCTGTGATGTTCGTGCGAGGCGAGGGCACTGAACTGTGGGACGTGAACGGTAAGCGCTACCTCGACTTTCTCTGCGGCATCGCGGTGACGTCGCTCGGGCACTCCAACAAGGCCGTTGCTCGGGCCATCTCTCGTCAAGCAGACACGCTGCTGCACGTCAGCAACTTCTTCTCGAACCCTGTGGCAACCGAAGCGGCGATGTTGATCAACGGACTGATGCGCGTCGCCGGCGCCGGTGAAGGTCAGGTCTTTTTCTGCAATTCAGGCGCTGAAGCCAATGAAGCTGCCATCAAATTGGCGCGGAAGTTCGGTGGGCGTGGGCGTCATGTCGTCGTGTCAGCGCTCGGAAGTTTTCACGGACGTACGCTCGGCGCACTCGCTGCGACCGGCCAACCTGCCAAACATGAGCCGTTTCAGCCGATGCCTGAGGGCTTCCGGCATGTGTCCTACGGAGATGTCGACGCGGTTGTCGCGGCAATCGACCAGACTGTCGCCGCGGTCCTGCTTGAACCGATCCAGGGAGAAGGCGGGGTCATTCCCGCTCCTGATGGTTATCTTCAGCAGGTTGCCGCGGTCTGTCGCGAACGTGGTGTGCTGCTCATGGTCGACGAAGTTCAGACTGGGTTCGCACGAACTGGGAAGTGGTTTGGCTTCGAGCACTCTGGTGTCAGTCCCGACGTCGTGATGTTCGCCAAGGCGCTTGGTAACGGAATGCCGGTCGGAGCGCTGTGGGCGCGTCGCGACGTCGCGGAAGTTTTCTCGCCGGGGGACCATGGTTCGACCTACAGTGGAACTGCCATCGCAACTGCAGCGGTCATCGCCGTCATCAATGAGATGATGGCGCTTGATGCCCCTGCTCGCGCCCGCGAAGCAGAACGTTGGATCCGGTCCGAGCTCGCAGACTGTGAACATGTGGATCACATCAGGGGCAATGGTCTTCTGCTCGGCGTCGTACTCGCGAAGGGTCTCGATTCAAAGAGCGTGTACACGGCCTCGTTGGAAGCCGGTCTCGTCGTCAATGCAGTGAGCGCAGACACCATCCGGATGGCACCCCCGCTCAATGTCTCGCGCTCTGAGGTCGCCGAAGCGTGTGCGATCTTGAAGCGGGTCATGGCACAGGTCGCCGATGATGGCTCGAAGGGAGATGTGTGATGACCCGTCACTTTCTTGACATCACAGACGTGTCGTCTGCCGAGCTGACCACAATCATCAACTATGCCAGTCGCGACGCGACCAGCCTGGGTCGACCGCTGGACGGCAAGGGCGTCGCACTCATCTTTGAAAAGCCGTCCAACCGGACACGTCACTCTTCAGAGATGGCAGTGGTGCAGCTCGGTGGTCATCCGGTCTACACCCGAGGTGAGGAGATCGGTTTCGACGCTCGTGAGAGTGTCGAAGACATCGGTCGCATCCTCGCCGGTTACCACGCCATCGTTGCTGTTCGAGTCTTCAGTCATTCCACGCTCGAGCGACTTGTTGCGGTGTCCGACGTCCCTGTGGTCAATTTGTTGAGTGACCGCTCGCATCCGCTTCAGGCGTGTGCCGACGTGCTGACGATGCAACAACACGTTGGTCCTGTGTCGACTCTTCGCGTGGCGTGGTTGGGGGACTACAACAACGTCGCACGCTCGCTCGGTGAGGCAGTGTGCATGTTGGGCGGATCCATCGTCTTCGGATGTCCAGAGGGGTTTGCTCCATCGAGCAACGAGCTTTCGCGTCTCGGCGCACTCGGTGGCTCTGCTCGTCACGATGTCGACCCGACGGTTGCGGTTGCAGGAGCTGATGTCGTCCATACCGACACATGGGTGTCGATGGGTCAAGAGGATGATGCTGACGAACGGAAATCAGTGTTCATTCCCTATGGCGTGACGGAAGATCTCATGTCGCGAGCATCGCACGGGGCGAAATTCATGCACTGCATGCCGGCACACCGTGGCGAAGAGGTGAGCACTGAGGTCTTTGACGGATCTCGCAGTCTCGTCATCGAACAAGGTCACAATCGGATGCACGCGGCCCGGGCGGTGTTTGCATTCGTGACATCGGGAGGGAAGTGACATGAGTGGCAAGATCCAACGCCAACAATTGATCGCCAAATTGATCGCGAAACATCATGTGTCGAGCCAACCCCAACTTCAGGCGCTTCTGAAGCGCAACAAGATAGAGGCGACCCAAGCGACTGTGTCTCGCGACCTTGAAGAGCTGGGTGCTGTCAAAGTACGGGTCAGCGGTGGTGAGACGATTTACGCAATCCCAGAGTTCGAACCGGCTCGGCTCGCACCGACCGATCACCTGCGTCGCGTGATGGGTGAGTGGGTGGCGGATGTCGTCGCTAGTGGAACACTCGTCGTCGTGCGCACGCCGCCAGGATGC
>SXGQ01186706.1_pt1 | contig 17603 bp, 5 predicted proteins | sample 3178371 | NCBI WGS metagenome assembly SXGQ01 (sample SAMN11356859, study PRJNA531348) | freshwater metagenome | isolation source: freshwater sample F1-20 | place: China: Fuxian Lake, Yuxi | collected 2017-12-25 | reverse complement strand
TTTTTAGTATAGACTAATAGATAACCCTAAGATAACAAATGCGAGAACCGTCTCATAACTGTTGAATTTTTAGAACCCAATTTATAACTATCTTGTATAGGCTTATATTTAACCGCGGGATAACAACAATGCTTATCTTCATCTGTAACATCTACTATTTCATTACGTTCTATTTCTAGTTTTATTTTGAATATACCTTCCACCTGATATATTTGTGTACTACTAAAATATTTAATATAAAGATTGTCATCGCTACTATTAATAAAGCCATAAAAACTTCTAATTGTTGCACTTTGATAACTAATAGTTGGTCCATTAAAATTAGCTCTATTAATTGTTAGAATAACTTCATCAACAGAATTCGCAAAATTCACAATTTGAATAAGGCTAATATCTATAAAACTTAGATCTCTTGGAGGATCTCTTAATGTGAATAAATTAGGTCGTGTAGCAATAAGTGAAGGATTTAAAATTATTACTGCTGAACGCAATGTATTAACAAATACGCTTTCACTAATAGTTTCATTAATAGTTAACACTATTGTAACATTACTGGATACATAATAAGCTTGATTACTATAAAAAAATATAGGCTCAATATTTTCATTTAATAACGTAATTCTTCTGCTAATAATATTCCTATTATTAGCACTATCATAGATTATATATTTTATAGTACTAGTTATTTTTTGTTGTCCTCCAAAATTTATATTACTAATATCAGTAAAATCAATTTCTAATAACGAATTATTATTAGTTCTTACTAGACTACGAGTTGTTGGTATAGTTTCATTAGATATAGTATTATAATATATACTATTTGCTGAACTAATTTTATATATTTGATTTAAATCAATATAACTTAAATCGACAATTAGTTTAGTGTTGATTAAATTATTCACAGAAGCATCATATTTAAATACATTTATGTTAAAACATATATCACTAGTATTATTAAAAATAATAGTAGGAGGTATTAAATCAGGAATAGTTATATCAAGATAAATAAAAGACAAATCTATTACATGATATAAAGATTTTACATATTGTATATTTAACTTTAACGTTATGCTATTTGAATAATAACTATTTATTAATAGCTTAGAACCATAAAACTCATAAGTATTATTAACATATAATGTTGGCTTATTAACAATATCATAATTTCTAGATACTATTGTAAAAACATTTGTAATAATATTATACAAGTTTTCTACATTAATATACAAAGTTTGGTAATTATTTACAGAAGCATCATTGTAAGCCGGAAAAGTTAGAGTATTAGCACTATAATAAATATTATTTATATTTGTTCCATTTAAAGGACTATAGTAAGTACTAACATATGCATAATTATACAAAACATAACTATAATCTAAAATAAAATTATTATTCAATAAACTAAAATTATACTTCAAGTCATTATATAAATTTGTCGCATCTAAATTATTGGTAGAAAACATATTTTCATATCTTCTTAGTGAATTGTTAGTACTATTACTAGCCCTATCATATTTATAAAGCTCAAAACTTATTCCATAGCCATAATTTCGCACAGCAACCTCTTTTCTCATAAGATCTAGCTCATTATTTAAAATATAAAAATTCGTAAAACAATATTTCAAGTTACTAATATCATTATAATCTAATAAACTACTAATACCATTATTAGTCAAAACAATATTAGTACTTAAATTATATAAATTTAACGACGTTCCTATATTATTTTCTCTATATATAGTCATATCACCTAAAACCGTTTCAATATTTCTCTCTAATAATGTTAAAATACTATTCAAATAATCAATATTCAAATAATCAAAATTTATTATCATGTTTAAAAAATTACTTATATTTACTAAATACGGATGCATAATGTTATATGTAGTTATTACCTCATCATAATATAATACCAATAATTGCGTGTTATCAAATATTTCCTTATATAATGCATTTAACCTATATATACTTACATTGTTTGTATAAACATCGACTATCAAATTTGATGGGTCAGGACTTAACAAATTAACATAATAATTTATACTATCATCGTCTTTTATAATTAGCGTAGCACGACTATTCGGCAGTTTAGAAAAACTTATTGCTAATATATTTATCATGTATCTTAATTTGAAATATAATGGAATGATTATATTTCGCATACTTAATAGCTTATTCAAATTTGTAGCATTGAAAATAACACTTTGATTACCACATATATCATATAAGTTAAACGCTATGGAAAAACTTAAATCCAATAAAGTGTACCTCAATTTACTAGTGTCAATAAAATCCGTAATATATACATTTGTCGCAATTAATGTTTCTTTATATATACTTACATCAAAATAATCATTCAAATCTATTATATAGCTATGGCTACATAACTTATTTTTAAACGTATTATAAGATATTTCAGTTATAGTATTTATATTTGTATCATAACTATTTACCGGATAATCCGAATATTCCCTGTATATATATCCAACTCTTTTAATAGGTATATTGTTATAATATATAGGCTCTATATCATAGCGTGCTAACATAGAGTTATTAATACTTGTCACTTCCTCATGTATGGTGTAAGCTATATATATATTGTATTCTTCGTTAAGTGTTAGTTCTCGCAACGTCTTCAAAGTTAATGGTCTACTATTATAAAACTTATATATGTCGTTAGTACATATATCTAACAAATAATTATCACTATTTGTTTCTTCTTTCAAAGTGTCTTGTAATGTTAATGCAGGTGTGTTTACTTGATAATTTACTATTGTTTCTGTGCTAAATTTATGAAAGATTAATGTTTGGTTTTCATCAAAGTAAACATTATTATACAAATTTTTCTTCGTTAGACCACATACTGATGCTTTATTATTGCTTGTATCCTTAATACTTAAAAAAACAGTATTGCTCAAATCATTGGCTCCCATTTTATCAAAAATAGTTTGACTATAAAAGTCATTACTTAATTCCGCATTAGAAGAATAAATTATATTACTCGTAATTGCTATTGATCCATTATAAAAAGTTATAAAATCTCTACGTGCCGACAAAACAGGTTGTCTTGCAAACTGTGTTAATCTATCACTATAAACAATATAATCATAAGTTCCAAACAATAGCTCTTTATTAGTGCTTAAAAGTGAATTTGATAAATACCAATTATTATTACTATTATAATAAATCTCTAACGTAAAAGTTACATAATTTCCCGTAATATTTGATATTTTAATTCGCGGAGCAAGTAGTTTATCATTAAAATTATATTCGTTATTAAAATCCAAATTCAATATTTTAGAGTTTCTCATAAAGAAAAAGTCGCTTACTTTATATTGAAAGCTATTCACTAATAATGTTTCGGTTAATAATTTATTAGATCTAAAAAAATCGCTATAGTTTAATATTTCATACAAAGAATTATTTGCATTATTTGCATTATTTGCATAATAATTATAATTTTTATAATTATAAAAAATTTGTCTAATATCGTCATCATATATGTTTAGTAGTGGGTCAGTACTTCGCTTAATTATATTTAAAGACGTATCAAATTCATATTTAAACAAATTTATATATGTATTATTAAAAGTATAACCAGAACCTCTATTTTCTACTAAATAATTTTCTACATTATCTTTCATTATAGTGTTATTATCCACCACAAAACTAACATCAGTTCTAGATAGCAAATCTGTATGTTTCCTAATTATTAGTTTATGCGGGAGCTGTTTTAAATTATACAGCATATTGTGCTGAATATTTCTCTGCGTAATACATGTAATATTTACATGAGACATGTCACCACCGCTTATATTAAACCTTTGAGTTAGTAATATTCTATTTTTTAACAAATCATCATCTAAATAATTAGAATTTATAATACTCCTTTCAGTATTTGCATCTATTATGTAACCATTTAGCGTAATTGATTGCTTAGAAAATATTATGTTATTCTTTATTTTAATTTGTCCCCCCATATTTGGAAAATTCTCGCAATAATAATATAATGTAGATGGCGTTGTAGCGTCAATATTTATTTGCATATAGCTTGAATTGGAATTCAAATTTCTACTTAATATTGATACTCCTGGGAGATTTCTTCTAAATACATTTTTTGTATATTCAACACCACCATTATGCGTTCCATCTTTGGTAGTGGAAAATTTTATAGGATTGTGAAAATTATTATATCCTAACTGGTAAAATCTATAATTACCAATACTTAAATATAAATCGCGCTCATTTGTAGAAGCAAATTCAAAATATGGACTAGAATTTGCAACATTTAAATTAATTACGTTTACAACATACGAACCATCTATAATTACATTATATTCATTATTATATATAACATCATACATATTTAGATAAGTATTTTGATTATCATATACAAATAAGTGCGGAGTAATTGTTGCATTTATTAATTCAAATGCCAATTTATTAAAATCTCCGCTTATTGTTAAACTAACGCTATTATAGTAAAATTTTTTATTATGTATATTATTGTAAGAACTTTCGCTTGTTAATGAAACAACATTACTTATATCATATAGCCCATTACTAATATTAATATCAAATTCTTGCGTTCTTATAGCGATTGCCTTACTTTGCGATACGTCAAATTTATAGGTTCCATTATATAAACTATATTTATTGTAACTATTATCTGTTACATTTGGAAAATTAAAATTTAATATATCATCAAAATTATAAGTAAATTGTTGTTGCAACGGAAAAGTATTTATAACATCCACATTTCGCACACTATTAACATTTAATATATTTGCACTATTACTTACATCGTATTTTACATTATAAGCACCTGTTCTACTTTCATTAATTCCATTAGTTATTAATACGTTTTCAAAGCTTATTGCTGATGCATCAAAATAATCTAGCACAGTTCCTTTGAGCTCCACATATTTTTCAAATTTCTTATGATAATATGTAATATACTTATTGCCACAGCAATCGCTTTGGTAATTTAAATTTATAAATGGTGGAAATCTAGTAACATTAATATTTCTGGAAATATCCTTGCTATTACTTGACCTATCATTAACACTATAATGTTGTATATAGTTTCTAATAAAGTTATTGCTGCAACCGTCAAATAAAATATTACATGCGTCTATAGGTATTGTCCCACTAGCTCTATAATAATTTATGGAAATGTCCGAACTTAAAAAATTATAAGATGATTCTGTAATTTGCACGAACGAACCATCAATATATTTAACTTCACCATCCACAATATCTTTTATATTTATTCCTGGGTCATATAAGACAATAGTAGCACTATTGTAATACTGAGATTTTTTATAGAATTTCTCATAACTGTTATATAAATTATTATAATTGTCATAACTACTAATATCACTTATTAATTGAGAAACCGTATTTGCACTTAATAGCGGATAGCTTAAATCGAAAATATTAGAAAAATTTCTATTACTTAATAAAGTAACTTGCGGTGGTGTACTATCTTCAAAAAATAAATTATATTCTAAAAAACTTAGTTGATCAATAGCATCTTGTGATATATCACGAGCGTAAAAATATATTTTTTGACCAGTTTCTGTATCAATATTTTTGCTGTTTATTGGTTCATGTGCAACCGTTATATATGATCTATTTAATGGGTCACCAAGATAATTAGAAGCATCTAATACAAATTTAATATAATTTTTGGGTCTGGGTATTCCAAAAACTATTGTTTGTATTGCTTCACAAATTATATTTTGATTATTTGCTGCGCTTTTATCGTATTTAAATGATAAACTTAGATCATATATAAAGTCTTCTGTGTTTTTGCTTACTTTTAATTTACTATTAATTGAAATATCATCTAATAACGAATAACGCATAAGACCATAATCATTATTACTTATTTCAATATATGGATATAATTTTGGTTTTTTAGAAATTGTTATAAATATATTTCTACATATGTCTTGAGAATTATTTAATGCGTCGGTCGCCCTATAAATAACCCTATAATCTGGATCTAATATACTATTTGAATTATATAACAAACGCGTAGACGCTAGTGTTTCGTTTGATATAGTTTCGTAATAAAATGTATACGAAATTGTATTTATAATTTTTCGTTGGCTAATCTTCGTTATGCTTATATCATATATTTGTGTTCGCGTTCCAGCATCATAAGCGTAAGCGCCTTTTTCCTCATAAAACGAATTGTTTGGTAAATAATACGAATTATTACCTGAAAATTCATATATAAAATCTCCGCATATTGTTATTATTGGTGGTCTTCTATCTGCTACATCCAATTTTCGCGTTCTATTTGTAGTTATTCCACATAAATCCGTTGAACTATAATATACATTATATATTCCAAATGAAGGCTCCAATATATTGAGGCAATTATCAAATGTTACTTTGAAATTTGTTCCATTATACGAGAGCTCTCTTCTATAATTATTGAAAAAAAAGGTGTCATATATGCTAATGCTTGTTACGCCAAATATTAATGATGCATCGCTTAAAGTGGTATAAATCTCATGGCTTATGTCGCCAGGAAATGATATTAATGGACCTCTATTACTTATATCAATAATTCTCTCTTTTTTATAAAAATCACTTGAATATGATGTTGGAAAATAATTTACACTATTAGATCCCAATCTATATATTAAAGCAGACGGATCAAAAAGTTTATTGTTGCCACCACTTACTGATGTTATAGTATTTGAACTTAGTGATGCAGTTGGAAAAATATAACTAATATCAAAGCTAATTGAACTAATAGTTAATCTCTTATGGCTAAAAGAAACATCTCTAAAAATATTAAAATTGGTATCTCCAAAGCTAATAGTTAAGGAAGACGAATTATTCAAAAAACTGATATCTAAATTTGTGCTTACATCTATAATTTTTACATTTCTTGTTCTTGAAAGTGAATTATATTGATTATCACTTATATCGTATATTAGCGTAAAAGAAGTGTCTTTTATGGAAAATAAATTTTTAAATATATTATTGCTGCTTAATTCTAATTCGCTGCTATTTCTTATGCTTGTTCTATAAGTGCTATTACTAATAGTTATTTGGTATTTTATGTTTGATTTAAAATCCAAATTATCACTTAAATCAAAATTAAATAATATTGAACTTAATTCTTGAATAAAATTAAAGCTAGTTTCACCTAAGCTATAATTTTTAGTATAATCTAGAGCTACATATGAAAAATCTCTGTAACTAGCATCAAAATAAACATAATTGTAATTGTAATTATTGATATTAATATTTCTATAATAATTATTAAATGAAAATTCTATACTAGGATTAGTATTATCAATAACATGAACGCGTCTTAGTGTACTAAATATATTATTAAATGCCCCACTTATTGTATAAGTAAATTGTAATTGCGGCAATAAAGACCGGCTTAAATCACTTATAGTTACTTTATTCAATCTTCTCTCTGGGCTAGTATCAAAGTAATTACTTATGTCATTGAATGTAAAAGCGAAACTATTGTTACTGAAACATATTTTTGTTGTCATGTCTACCGTTCGAAGATAATTGTCACATACATCAAAACCATATAGAACTTTGCTGAGATCTTCAAATGATCTATAAACTGCCAAACTAAAATCTATAATACTTATAGTTCTTAATGGATAAGAATTTAAACATGCGTCATAAGTATTCATAACAACATTATTAAGTGTATAATTTATTGCACTAAAATCACGAAATAAGAAATAAGGCAATGAAGTATCATTAATACTTATTTTTCGTTTTAATCTTAACGGAACTCTTGTACCCGAATTTGATATTGTAATAATATAATTAAAAGAATAGTCACCTACCACATTTAGACATAAATCGGTATTATAACTTATATCATAACGCGACCCACCAACTGTTATATTACTTAGTTCATTAATTATAGCACCTGATAGCGTGCGCGGAATAAAAGGTGTATTATTTACTCGATCACTGTATATTATTAATCCTGCATCTCCATAATCAATACGAGTTCTTGAAAAATCAATTATATTTATAGCAGATCCATTTAATTCTGCATATGGAATATTTATAAAATTCAATATTAAACTAATATCTTGCGACCAATTATAGCAAATATCTTTTGCTCTATAATTTATAATACAACTTGCATCTGTGCTTATATTATTTAAGCTTAATTCTTTTGTATTATTAATATAAGTTATATTTGTATTTGATCCTACACCTAATATTGTAAATGATATATCATCTAAATAAGATAAATCGTATATTGAATTGTCTCTATATTGAATTAGAGGTTTATTAGAAATATAACTATTAATAAATGTATTAAAATTTGCAATATTTTTCAAATTTACAAAGCATATATCTTCTAATAACTTAAATGATCTTATTCTTGGATTATCATACACAATAGTACTAGTACTATTATTTAAATTTGTATCATAAAAACTTATATCCGGTCTAATTGTATCTTGCACAAATAGCCTGTAAGTTCTTGATATATCAGTTATTGTTGATTTAAAAAATTTTGTATTATAAGTATCATAAAAATAATCACCGCTAGACAAACTTTTTGTAGTAATTATTATGTCATAAGAACCCACAAATGATAGATCTATTAATGAATTATTATTACTTTTACCAACAAAACTTATGTCATTAAAACGACCTGTTATTCTTAAATTATCGATTGGTCTAGATATACTATTGAAACATAAATCAAAAAAATAATTATTTAATTTTAAACTGCAACTTAGATCTCTCTGGATGTTATTGAGACTAACAGTGCTAGTAGTATTATATTTTGAATTAAAAAAAAAAGTAGTGCTAGACGAATCCAAATTTTGTTCTATTGAAGTTATAATTATGTTTGATATAGCATTACCGTCTTTTATAATAATAGTATTGTCATTGTTACAAATATCAAGTGTATTTAAATTTGTAGTGCTGAGTATAGCACTGTCCAGCTTACTTATATACCTAGAACTTATATCATAATTTCTTAATTTAAAGTAATCGTTTGTTGTGTTTCTAAATCCTACAAAATTAGTATAATAAGAATATAATTTTTTATTTGGAGTATTTGGAGATGTTAGTAAAATAGGTTGATTACCTGTCAGATTATTATTATCAGTATATGAAAATTGTTCATTAGGATAAGTTAAAGGGCGCGTTGCTAATTTATTTTTACTATTATCATAGTAGTTTCCACTTATTGTTACTTCGAAAGGTATATTAATTCTCCGCCTACTTATATCAAAAATATAAACATTTATATTTTTAAAGAAATTATAGCACAAATCAAAAGTATTATTTTGAAATAATAAAACATTATTATATTGGTTATTATTTTGATAAATATTATTATTTAGAAAATAATTACTACTTATTTCAATTATAGGACCGCTGTTTACATTAATTAATCTAATATTTTGAATTGTTGTATTCTCATAATCCGTAACATTATATAATATATTATAATCAAATCTTCCGCTAACTATATTATTGGAAATTTCGTCATTAACAGCTTGTTGGGTTGGTGGAATTTTTTTAATAAAATCTAGTATATTAAGATCGTGTCCATATTTATCGGCTGCTATGTATGAATTTTCTATGTACAGCTTATCCAAATTAAGCTGATACCTATTTACTAGTAAAGAACTTTCGGCATAGCTATAATATTCATCTTGTTGATTTTTTAATTTCAAATAAGTCGTTCCAACTGTCCCATATGTTCCACCACTAATATGGGGCAATTCTGTGTAAAAAAATTTGCCACTGTGTATGCGACTAGACAATAATGCTTTATTATAAATTTCTATATCTACACTTGAAAAATTGCTTATTACGTCGATTTTAAATGACCCATAATAATATGTGTTAACATTATGTGTAACACTTTTTAATCTGGTTGTTTGATAACTTAAATCAATAGCTATTAAATTACTTATATCCTGATTAATTAAGCGCATTGGATAATTAATTGATACATCAATAATTATATATGACCCTTTTCCTAGTCCAAAACTTAAATCATAAACATTACTATTTGCATTACTATTTATAGCATTAGAGTGTCTATTTTTATTAAAACTCAACAATGTGTCATTGCCATTAAGCGAAATATCAATTGCACTAACTTTATTTAAAAATTCATTATCATTGGGTAAATTATTAGTAATTACATATTGACATGTTGAAGAGTAGTAGAAAAAATTATTATTGCTTATGTCTTTGTTACCAAATCCGGGGACACTAGTTCCATAACTAAAGTCATACGATTTTATAGATAATAGTACATTGCTTGTTTCAATGTTATATGTATATGAAAAACTAATGTCTCCATAATAATATTTTAAACCGCTAACATCGCGCAATATATATAAATTCCCACTTATGTCATTATCTAGATCTCTATAAAACAATTTATTAGCGCTATTGTCAGCATCATTTGGAATTGTTAGTATAAAACTATTATCTATACCTATACTTAAAGTACTATTGATCCCTTGTAATAAATTACCGCTTATTGTAAAAGGAAAAGTAGTGCTAAAATCTTGAGTAGCTATAAATTTATAAGTTCTATTATTCATAAAATAAAAATTGCTTCTAACATCAGTTAGTGAGCTATCATAAATTGTTCTATAACCATGATTTATATTCAATAATTGATAAGAATAATCATAAAATCTAAAATAGTCGCCATTGTTAAAACTAATGTCCTGTCCTCGCGATACATAAATGATAATAGGATCATTCGGTGGGTTTAACGGTGCAAATCTTAATATATTAGATATATCAGTTCTTGTTTGTGAAAAAAAGGTTAATGGATAATTGTAAGGCACGCCTCTAATCAAATAGTTGTTATTTGAATTAGCATATAAACCGTAGCTTACATTAGTAACATTATTATGAAAAATATATTTATTATAACTAATATCTCTATAATTAGATATTAAACTAAAACAACTCATTATTTGTATATTATATTTTAAAATATATTATTAAAAGTAATATTTATAATAAAAATTGAAATATTGTAATAATTATATAAATAGCACTTACTAAATATATTAATTATGACATCTAATGAAGACCTTTCCAAGAAATATCAAAAAAAATCCGACAAAGAGCATGTGCTAGATAATCCAGACACATACATTGGTTCTATTGAAAAAATATGTTCTAATGTTCATATTTACGATGAAACAGCGCATAAAATTATTGAAAAACAAATCAATTATATTCCAGGATTGTATAAATTATTTGATGAAGGTATTGTAAACTGTCGTGATCATGCTATTCGTATGGAGCAATTGATTGCTTGTTCATCATCTCCCGACGAAAACAATTATCCTGTTACAAAGATTGACGTGTCCATTGATGATACCGGAATTATTACTTTAACAAATGACGGTAATGGTATTGATGTTTCTATTCATCCTGAATATAAAGTATGGATCCCCGAACTTATTTTTGCTAATCTACGAACTTCTACTAATTATAATAAAGAAGAAAAGAAAATCGTAGGAGGCAAAAACGGATTCGGTTTTAAACTGGTATTAATTTGGTCGTCGTGGGGAAAGATTGAAACGGTTGATGCTAAAACTGGACAAAAATATGTTCAAGAATTTAGGGATAATTTGAATATTATTGAAAAACCTAAAATTACAAAATGTAAAAATAAACCTTATACAACGGTAAGTTTCAAGCCAGACTATAAGCGATTAGGTATTGAAGGTTTAGACAAAGATTTTATTGCATTATTAAGGCGGCGAGTTTATGATATTGCTGCTGTAACAAATAAATCAATAAAAGTCAAATATAATTCACTTCCTATTGAAATTAAAACATTTATGAACTATATTGATTTATATATTGGTTCTAAGGCAGACAAAGAGCGAATTTACGAGGAAGCAAATGAGCGTTGGGAATATGCTGTATGTTTAGCACCCAATGAAGAATTTACTCAAGTAAGTTTTGTAAATGGTATTTTTACATCAAAAGGCGGTAAGCATGTTGAATATATTGTTAATCAAATTGTGCGGAAATTAACAAGTTATATTAAAGAAAAAAAGCATATTGATGTTAAACCTGCGTCCATCAAAGAGCAACTTATGATTTTTGTAAATTGCACCATTGAAAATCCTGCGTTTGATAGTCAAACCAAAGATTATTTAAATAGTGCTGTTTCCAATTTTGGTTCAGTATGTGAAGTTTCCAATAAATTTATTGAAAAATTGGCAAAAATGGGCGTAATGGCTACTGCGTGTAATTTAACCGAAGTTAAAGAAAATAAAGCACTTAAGAAAAGCGACGGGACTAAATGCAAAACTATTCGTAATATTCCTAAATTAGTAGATGCTAATTTTGCGGGAACTGCAAAATCGTCGCAATGTGTATTAATTCTTTGTGAAGGTGATTCCGCTAAATCGGGCATTATTTCAGGTCTTTCACGTGAGGACAGAAACTTTATTGGTGTATATCCAATGAAAGGTAAAATGTTTAATATTAGAGGCGAAAGTATTAGTAAAATTGGCGAAAATAAGGAAATCAGCGAAATTAAGCAAATTGTCGGACTAGAGCATGGTAAAACTTATACTTTGCAAGACATTAATACTAAATTGCGTTATGGCAAACTATTATTTATGACAGACCAAGACTTAGACGGTAGTCATATTAAAGGTCTAGCTATTAATATGATTGATAGCGAGTGGAGTTCATTAATTGAAATCCCCGAATTTATTGGGTATATGAATACGCCCATTTTAAAAGCAACACACGGTAAAGAAGTAATACCATTTTATAATAACGGCGAATATGAGCACTGGAAAAAAGAGAATAGCGATTTTGCTAAGTGGAACATCAAATATTACAAGGGTCTTGGCACAAGCACCAGTAAAGAATTTAAAGAATATTTTGCCCATAAAAAAATTGTAAATTTTACAAGTATTGATACATGTAGAGAGAATATTGACAAAGTTTTTAATAAAAAACGAGCACATGACCGTAAAGAATGGCTTTCTAATTATGATCGTTCTAGCTATTTAAATACGTCCAATTCCTATGTAACTTATGGCGAATTTATAAATAACGACATGATACATTTCTCTATTTACGACAATGAACGGTCTATTCCTAATATTTGCGATGGGCTTAAAATTTGTTTAAGAAAAATCCTGTTTTCAGCTCTTAAAAAGAAATTAAATAGCGAAATTAAAGTAGCACAATTTAGTGGCTACGTTTCTGAGCAGTCATGTTATCATCATGGTGAAGCAAGTTTAAATGGAGCAATTATTGGTTTAGCTCAAAATTTTGTCGGATCAAATAATATTAATTTATTTAAACCCGAAGGCCAATTTGGAACACGTCTTCAAGGCGGCAAAGACGCAGCCTCGGAAAGGTATATTTTCACATATTTAAATCCTATAACACGCAAAATATTTTCAGAGCTTGATGATCCTATTTTAGACTATATTGATGATGATGGATCAAGCGTTGAACCAATTTATTATGTGCCTATTATTCCAATGATCCTTGTAAATGGAACAAAGGGAATTGGAACAGGGTTTAGCACAGATATTATGTGTTATAATCCTCTTCAAATTATTGAGTATTTAGAGGCAAAATTAAATAATGTGTGTGAAGTCGACCTTAAAACTTTACTTATTGAGCCATATTATCAGGGTTTTAAGGGTCAAATTTATCCTTGCGACACAACGCATAAAAAATATATTATTAAAGGGTGTTATGAAACAATTGGACCAGACAAAATTCGCATTAATGAATTACCTATTGGAACATGGACACAAGATTACAAAGAATTTTTAGAGGGCATTTTAGATAGTAAATCAGCTAAAAGTAAATCAGCAAAGTCTAATGAAGAATATGTTAAAGATTATGTTGATATGTCCACAGACATAAATGTTGATTTTGAGGTCACATTTTATCCGGGAATTTTATCTAAATTACTTTCAGAAAATCACGAATATAGTATTAACGGATTAGAAAAATATTTGAAACTATATACTAGCCAATGCACTAGTAATATGCATTTGTTTAACGAAAAAGAACAATTGAATAAATATGACAATGTTTATGAAATTATTGACACCTATTATGTTATTCGTTATGATTATTATTACAAACGAAAGATGCATATTATTCAAAGACTTGAGCGCGAACTTAAAGTTTTAAGCAACAAGGCGCGTTTTATTCAATATAATTTAGATGATAAGATTGATTTGCGTAAAAAATCAAAAGATACAATTTATAAAATTATGGAGCAATTCAAATTTGATTTAGGAGAGACACATGACTACAATTATTTAGTAAAGATGCCGATGGATTCGGTATGTAAAGAAAATGTCGAAAAATTATTAAATGAACACGAGCTTAAGAAAAATGAATTAGCGACTATTAGCGCATACACTTTAGAGCATATGTGGCTTAAAGAGCTGGATACATTGAAGATTGCTTATAATCAATTTTTGGAAACATATAACAAAACTGAGGACAAATCTAAAAAATCTAAGAAACAAAAATAAATAAAGATTTAAATCCAAGTTTATTATTTTATTTTTTAATTTATAATATATAATATTATATGTCAAGGGAGGTTGTTGATAAAATTGAAGACACAAAAAAAGCATTAACTACAACGCGCGAAGACACAAAAAAGGCATTAACTACACTGGGCAATCATATTACTTTAATTATGGATAGCGCTAAAAAAGATATTCTGCACATGCTGGGCACTCATGAATTTTTTCTAACAAACCCTGTATATTCGCGAGCAAATAGTAGATATATTATAACAGATCTTCTAAGAGACCCTGACAATTTGCGAGCAAAGTTGCCACCACAAAAACCCTTATCACCCTTACCACCGCCACCCTTACCAGTTGTTGCGGGTAAGAACCATACTAGAAGGCATAAGAAAAAACGAGGCAAAATAACACGTAATAGAAGAAAACATTAAACATGAAAACTTATTTAAAACTTATTTAAATTTGTATGATTTTATATTATAAATTATATAATATAATATAAAAAAAATGACTAGTCCAAATATTAAGAATTTAATTGTTTACAATCCAACTAATGATATTAGTTATATTGAATATAATAGGCCAGGAATACCCTATATGTTTGACACAACTTACTTATATCATGATAATAAAAATTATAATGACGGTTCTTATTCTCAACAAGTTAGAACAATTAGCAATAATTTTATAATAGAAAGCGCGGACAGCAATATTGTAATGTCTACACCAGCAAATAAAAAAGTGATTGTTAAAAATAGTATGGTTATAAATAATAATTTAGATGTTTCTAATAGTATTACAACAAATAGACTAAATGCTAATGATATTTCATTGGCAGGCGTTTTATATTTAAATAATTCAACTACTGCAAATATAATTGGTAATGTCAATATAATAGGTCAAGTCAATTTTTCAGATACTGTTGGTAAAGAGGTCGGTTTTAGTGGTGTTAAAAGCTTTTTCACTGCAAGCACTTTCACCAATGGAGACATTAGTGAAAGCAGAATACTTTCATCGGAGATCTACGACACCAATATAAGAAACTCTTATATTTCCAATAGTGCTATTGGATATGATAGCAATAATAATATAACACGAAATAAGGCACTTTTTACTGACATTTCATTACTAAGTTTGACCTTTGATGGATCGTCAAACAGTCAAAATTTTATTAAATTTCCTAATGCTATTAATACAAATCTTCCTACTATTATCAAAAGCTCTAATGATTATTCTAAATTAGAAATTAACAAACCTTTAATAATTGGAACAAGACCAATTAATACAAATATTAGCAATATTAGCATTTTTAATGGTGATATTAGTTGCAATACACTATATTATTCACAATTAAATCCCGACATAAGATTAAATAATTATTTTGACGTTTCTATTGGCGCTATTAGTGTTTCAGGAAGTATTATTCCTATTAATAGTAGTTTTAGCATTGGTTCCACTGATTACAAATTTAATGAAATATATTGCAGGCGATTTATTGGAGATTTAAGTGGAAGTGCTTCTTTTGCCTATGACTTAAGCAAAAACTTGGACATGAGTTTTAATAATTTAGATATTAGTGGAGTTATTAGATTAAATGGACAAAATTTAAGCCAAACTTTAACAGGAACTTATTTAACTATTTCCGGGGCAGAGCTTTCTTTTAACGAACTAAATAGGAAAATAAATGATCTTTGTGCAAATGTGCATTCGCGTTCATTTGTTGACACCTGTCTCAATACTATTTATGTAAGAAGATCTGCATTTGAACTTTCATTTCAAGAGCTAAGTGGAATTATAGTTAGCTTAAGTGGAAATGTGCATTCGCGTTCATTTGTTGACACATGCCTCAATACAAATTATGTAAAAGTAAGCACTCCTAATGCTAATGAATTTAGAATTTTTGATGATAGGTTTGTTTTTGAAAGCTCGGGTAATTATATACAAAAAATTACTAGTGCTTATAATAGTACAATAATTAGTGAATGGCGAACTGATTGGCTAAGTCCTAATAGACCAGTTATAAGATTTAGTGCAAATGGAGACATTACTAATGTAAATAATTCATATGGTGGTTGGAGCGATATTAGATTAAAAGAAAATATTGTTAATACTGGTCCTAAATTACAAGATTTATTAAAAGTTAGAGTGGTTAATTATAATTTAAAAGGTTTAACTAGTTCTAATAAACATATAGGCGTGATTGCTCAAGAATTAGAGGAGGTATTTCCTTCATTGGTTTCTAATCAACCGTTAAGCGAAGAAGATATTAAATCCGGCAAAACAGAAAGCTATAAATCTGTTAACTATAGTTCTTTCACATTAATGTTAATTAAAGCATTACAAGAAGAACAAGAAATTATAAATAAGCTTGATGCTAAAATAATAACATTAAACAAAGACTATAATGCTTATAAAGATTTACAAGAACACACCAAATTGTTGAAAAATGATATAAATACTTTAAAACAAGAAAATGTTATTTTAAAATATAAATTAAATGAAGTCTTAACTGGATTAGGAAAAACTATTATGCCATAAACATTGTTATGTTTATTTAAAACCATGGTTTTTGTTCTAATACTTTATTTGTTTTATTTGAATAAATTGGGTGTATTATAGGAATGTGCATTGTGCTAGCGTCTTCTCTATATTTTAAATAGGCGACTGCTTCATTAAATACATTATTTACGCAAAAATTTAGTACTAGTCTATTTAAGTCTTTTACTTGTGTTTCTATATTAGTATCTAAATTTTTAGAATATTGTAAATACATAGACCGCATGACCATTACTATTTGATCCTCAGGTTGCTGATCCACAGAAATTCGTCTTTGCGATTTATCATAAACGCCTTGTCTTATTCCGTTTTGTATATATTGAATATTTTGCTTTGAAAAATAACTGTCTGACAATGGTGAGCGTTGAAAATTTCCCGCTAATACATTTTGATAGTTTGTATTTGTATTTATTGGTATTTTGTCCATCATTGAAAATAATGTGGAAGTATTAGGACCCATTATGTTGACTTTTCCATTTGCAATTGACATTTATT
>SXGQ01121489.1_pt1 | contig 17603 bp, 17 predicted proteins | sample 3178371 | NCBI WGS metagenome assembly SXGQ01 (sample SAMN11356859, study PRJNA531348) | freshwater metagenome | isolation source: freshwater sample F1-20 | place: China: Fuxian Lake, Yuxi | collected 2017-12-25 | reverse complement strand
TCAGTTGCGAGAACCGCAATTTCGACCAGTGCGTCAGTGGGAAGGTTGAGCCCGGTCATCTCGCAATCGACCCAAATTAGCGGCACGCCCTCATTCACTCCCACAATCTACTTGAGCCGGTCCCAGGCCGAGAATTCCCCATCTGTTCACCTTCTGGTAACCAAATTTGGTCGAGGCTCGCCTGGTGGTTCGGAAGGCTAAGGACGTGACGATTGCTGAGCTCGAGCGCCCCCACTCCGCGCCGACCCCGAGGACTCTTGAGAGCAAACCTCGTCCCTCCGATCGAGTTTTTCGCGCAATCGTGGGCGTGGGTGGATTCAGTTCACTCACCATTCTCGGCCTGATCGCGGGCTATCTCTTCTTCCGCGGATACTCCATTCTGCGTAGCGAAAGCCTCTCGTTCATCACGGGTTATGAATGGGTTTCATCAATCAATAGCGATGGTTCAGAGGGCGCGCAACCATCAACTTATGGCGTAGGCGCAATGCTCATCGGCACTCTTGTAACCGCAGTGATTGCACTTGTTATCGGGGTTCCCGTATCAGTTTTCGCAGCGCTTTATCTCACTTTCTTTGCCCCTCAACGCGTTAAAAAAATACTTGTCACAGTTGTGGATCTCATGGCTGCATTCCCATCAATCCTCTTTGGGTTGTGGGGACTATATGTTCTCATGGAACCGGGAATGTATGTCGCAGAGTTACTTAATAAATATCTAGGCTGGATTCCGATATTTGCAGTACCTGTCCCGGTCTTTCTTCGCTCACCATTTATTGCTGGTCTTGTCTTGGCTGTAATGATTATCCCTATTGTCACTGCAATCTCGCGCGAAATTTTTGCTCAAACTCCACTGGATCGCATTCAGGCTGCATATGCATTGGGCGCATCGAAGTGGGCGATGATCAAAAATGTTGCATTCCCATATAGCTATAGCGGAGTCGTTGGTGGCGCGATGCTCGGTCTCGGGCGGGCCATGGGGGAGACTGTCGCCGTTTTTACAGTGCTAAACATCCTTTACCAAGCGAACTTCAAAATTCTTCTCGGTGCAGGCGGAAATCTTGCTTCGCACATCATCTTGAAATTCGGCGAGGCTTCTGAAGAGGAAATCAAGGCCTTGATGGCTGCTGGGTTTGTCCTCTTCCTCATGACCCTGGCAGTGAACATGATTGCCAATGTCATCGTGAGTAAGACGGGACGGCGCGGAAGATGACAACAATAAAAACCGTTGCTCCGATCAGACCTTGGCGCCCAACCAAGCGCGATTACACCCTCCAGATCGCAATCATAATTGGAAGCCTCGTGGCCTCCTATTTACTTGTCGCAAATACCGGCTTTGAAGGGCGCCTTTCGCTTGTGATCTTCTTCGGATTTTTTGCTGTTGTCGCTCTTGCAATTCTCTCGGGATTACGACGTGGAAAAGAGGCTGCCAAAGATGCGGTGATGGCTGGTGCGGCATACACCGGGATATTTGCATTGCTCTTACCAGTTGTATCGATGTTATGGACGGTCATTTCCCGCGGAACAGCTGCCATCTACGATGGATTTTTTACTACTGATATGTCGCAAGATCCGTTTTCATCACCTCTTGATGCAGGAGGAATCAAACACGCACTGATTGGCACATTATGGCTCATCGCTATTGCGCTGATTATTTCAGTACCGTTAGGAATTTTGACTGCCCTTTATCTTACCGAGATTAAAGGTCCTGGTTCGGCGCTGATTCGTTTCCTCGTCCAAGCGATGAGCGGAATCCCATCAATCGTTGCCGGGCTATTTATTTATTCTGCTCTTATCTCAGGCACCGGTCGAGGATTCTCCGGATTTATGGGCGCCCTCGCGCTCTCTATCCTCATGATTCCCACCGTTGCACGCACTGCCGAAGAGGTACTCAAACTCGTTCCTGCGGAGTATCGCGAGGCTGGTCTTGCGCTGGGCGCAACGCAATGGAAGACAGTAGCGCTAGTAGTTATTCCAGCAGCCAAAAGCGGATTAGTTACCGCCGTGATTCTTGGCGTCGCGCGTATTGCGGGAGAAACAGCTCCGCTACTTTTCACAACCGGTGGCGCAGATAACACCAATCTCAATCCGCTCGATGGAAATATGGGCACAATCCCTTTTTATATCTGGAAGGCTCTCATTGATGGTTCACCAGAAGCCGCATCGCGCGCCTGGGCGGGAATATTTATTTTGATGCTTGCCGTGCTATCGCTCTTCGCGTTGGCGCGGTTCTTGTCACGAGCAAGCATCGTGAAATGAGTACCTACGAGAAAGAGGATGGTTCAATGAATTCCACGGCGACACCCGCATCAACAAGCGCTGCGAGCGACACCAGGACCTCGAGCCTAGGTGATGTCGCGACAGCATCTGCTGCCTCACGCAGTCGAACAGAGCAACCTATTGGCAGCGGGTTAGAAGCACGGAATGTGCACGCATGGTTCGGCAAATACCACGCAATCTCCGATATGTCTCTGGATTTTCCAACTGGAACAGTCACTGCCTTGATTGGGCCCTCAGGTTGTGGAAAATCCACATTTCTTCGCACGTTGAATCGGATGCATGAATTTATTCCTGGCGCTGCGATGGCGGGAGAGGTTCTTCTCCATGGTAAAGATATCTATGCTCCAGGGACCGATGTCACGAAGGTACGCCTGAAGATAGGCATGGTCTTTCAAAAACCAAATCCATTCCCATCGATGACAATTGGCGAAAACGTTCTTGCCGGTATCAAGTTGGCTCAACTTAAGGTCTCGAATAAAGATGACTTGATGGAAGAGTGCCTGGAACGCGCGGGATTATGGAACGAAGTGAAGGATCGTCTCAATCAACCAGGGGGCTCGCTTTCGGGTGGACAACAGCAACGACTGTGTATTGCACGCTCACTTGCAGTGCGCCCTGAAGTGCTACTGATGGACGAACCTTGTTCGGCCCTTGATCCCGGTTCCACTCTCAAAATCGAGGAAACAATCTCCGAACTCGCTAAAACGATGACAATCATCATCGTCACGCACAACATGCAACAGGCGGCGCGGGTCTCTGATTACACCGCCTTCCTACTCTCGGATGGCGGACCTGGTCAAATAGTGGAGTTCGCACCTACAAGAGAAATCTTTACCCGCCCCAGGGATGAGCGAACAGAAAATTACGTAACTGGGCGCTTTGGTTAATTCACCTGAAGTTCATAAAGACGTAATTCTGAGTTAGCGAGATTTACCCCTTACGTTACTTTTATTTTCTAATCTTTCACTGACATGAACAATAAAACTATCTACGGAGGACTATTAATGAAGAAGTCGCTAGCAATCTTTGCAAGTGCGGCAATTCTCTCCTCGCTTTTTGCTATTCCAGCGCAGGCGAAAGATGTGAAACTAACTGGTGGCGGCGCAACATTTGCAGCTCCACTTCTCGATAAGTGTAAGGGCGAATTCGCTACTGCAACTGGCGACTCCTACACCTACGCATCTCTTGGTTCTGGTGCGGGACGTTCTGGTTGGGACAAGGGTGATTACGACTTCGCGTGGTCAGATACACCACATGCAACACCAAAAGATCCGAATACGATCCACGTTCCGGTAACGGCAGCCCCAGTAGCTCTGATTTACAACGTTCCAGGTGTGGACGAACAAATCAATTTAACCCCTGAGATTATTGCTGAGATCTTTGCACGCAAGATCACCATGTGGAATGACCCAAAAATCAAGAAAGAAAATAACAAAACCATCAAGACTCCAGTTTTCAAGACTCAAAAAGTAAAGACTAAAGTGAAGGGCAAGACCGTAACCAAGACGGTAATCGCGGTCGATAAGAAAGGCCAGCCAGTTGTTGGTTCTTATAAGACCGAAACAGTGGAAATTGATTTTCCTAAATTGCCAATCGTTGTGGTCTACCGCTCCGACTCCTCAGGCACAAGTGGGGTTTTCACCAACTATTTAGCAGCCCGTGCCTCTGCCACGTGGACCAAGCCAGGAAATAATGACTTCACCGCCTCCTTCCCTGGACAAATCAATGACGCAGCAAACTTTGGAGCGCTACAAGGTGCGAAGGGTTCGGAGCAGACAGTTCCGTTAACTGCGCGAATCGCTGGCGCTATCACTTACGCTGAGTCAAACTATGCAAAGCAAAACGGGTTACCGGTAGCAAAGGTCAAAAACAATGCAGGTAATTACACCGCTCCAGATGCAGCCGGTGTCTCTGCCTTCCTCGGCTCAGCCACCACAAATGCAAATGGAACGTTGACCTTGGATTACAAGACCACCAATCCAGCGGCATATGAGTTGGGAACGACCTCGTACGCCCTCGTCTCGACCGCATACAAGGATCCAGTAAAGGGTGCAGCGGTTAAGGGACTGATGACATACATTCTCAACGAATGTCCAAAGAAGTTCCCAGAGACTGAGTTCGCAGTGATCTCAGGAACGTTGAAGACCTTCAACGAGGCTCAGATTGCAAAAATCAAATAACCACGCGTTAGTTAGAGAGGCCACTCGAGAAATCGGGTGGCCCTCTTTTTTATTATGCGCGCCCGGCAGGAATCGAACCTGCGACAACCCGCTTCGAAGGCGGGTGCTCTATCCGACTGAGCTACGGGCGCAAGAGCACGTGTAAGTACTCCTCAATGGTATCGGTTAATAGTTGCGAGCCCTGAGGCGATAAAGTGAGGTCTATGGCTGAGTTTATTTACACGATGAAAAAGGCGCGCAAGGCGCACGGTGACAAGGTAATTCTCGACGATGTCACCCTGATGTTTTTGCCCGGCGCCAAAATTGGCGTCGTCGGCCCTAATGGCGCCGGTAAGTCGACCGTGTTGCAGATTATGGCGGGCTTGCAGCAACCTTCCAACGGTGAGGCGTACTTAACCCCGGGTTACACCGTCGGAATCTTGCTTCAAGAACCACCCCTCAACGAAGAGAAGAATGTTCTTGAGAATGTTCAAGAGGGCGTTGCGGAGATTATGAACATGCTCAACCGCTTTAATGAGATTTCAGATTTGATGTCTGCCCCTGATGCCGACTACGACACTTTGCTCGCTGAGATGGGGAACCTTCAGGAGAAGCTTGATCATGCCAATGCATGGGAGATCGATTCACGGCTTGAGCAGGCGATGGATGCACTTCGTTGTCCGCCACCAGAGGCTGATGTGACGTTACTCTCGGGTGGAGAGCGACGTCGAGTAGCGCTCTGTAAATTACTTCTGCAAGCGCCGGATCTTTTACTCCTCGATGAACCAACAAACCACCTTGATGCCGAATCCGTTCTCTGGCTTGAGCAATATCTTGCAAAGTACGACGGAACTGTCGTTGCTATCACTCACGATCGCTACTTCCTCGATAATGTCGCAGAGTGGATCTTGGAACTCGATCGTGGTCGCGCCTATCCCTACGAAGGTAATTACTCGACCTATCTTGAGACGAAGGCCCAGCGTCTAAAAATCGAAGGCCAAAAAGATGCCAAACGCGCAAAACGTCTTGCCGAAGAGCTCGATTGGGTGCGACAGAATGCAAAGGGTCGACAGGTAAAACAAAAAGCTCGTCTTGCTCGCTACGAAGAGATGGCGGCTGAAGCTGAGAAGATGCGCAAACTCGATTTCGAAGAGATCCAGGTTCCACCAGGACCACGCCTTGGAAATGTAGTGGTCGAAGTAGAGAACTTGGTTAAAGGATTTGGCGATCGCTTGCTCTTTGATGGCTTGTCATTCACCCTCCCGCGAAACGGAATCGTCGGTGTGATTGGCCCTAACGGCGCCGGTAAGACCACTCTCTTTAAAATGATTCAGGGTTTAGAGAAACCCGATAGTGGAAGTATCAAGATTGGTGAAACAGTCTCCATTTCTTACGTGGATCAGAATCGTTCGGGTATCGATCCCAAGAAGACTTTGTGGGAAGTGGTTTCAGAAGGGCTCGACATCATGAAAGTCGGTCAGGTGGAGATTCCATCTCGAGCCTACGTGTCAACTTTCGGTTTCAAGGGGCCTGACCAACAAAAACCAGCCGGAGTCCTCTCTGGAGGTGAACGGAATCGTCTGAATCTAGCGCTCACTTTGAAGATGGGTGGCAACTTATTACTTCTTGATGAACCAACAAACGACCTTGATGTAGAAACCCTGGGAAGCCTCGAGAACGCACTCCTGAATTTCCCAGGATGCGCAGTGGTAATCTCGCACGATCGTTGGTTCCTGGATCGCGTTGCTACGCACATCCTCGCTTATGAAGGGCAATCACAATGGTTCTGGTTCGAGGGTAACTTTGAATCCTATGAAGCGAATAAAATTGAGCGACTTGGGCCCGAAGCCTCGCGCCCACATCGCGTGACCTATAGAAAGTTGACTCGATAATGCGACACATCTATCCATTGCAGGTGCGCTGGGGCGATCTAGATGCTTTTGGTCACGTCAATAACGCTACCTACCTCACATACATTCAAGAGGCCCGAGTGGATTTCACGATCTATGCACGGGCGAGAAAGAATCAAGCTCCCATCCTCTTCGACATGGTCGTAGCGCGAGCCGAAGTCGACTATGTTGCGCCGATTTACGAAGGTGGCGTCAACGCACATGTCGAAATCTGGGTCCACCGCATCGGCAACTCATCATTTGGTCTTGCTTACGAGATTCACGTGGATGGTCAAGTGGTAGCGAAGGCGCGCACAGTGCAGGTCACAGTCGATATGAATTCCAAGAGCTCTCGATCACTCAATGAGGCGGAAAAGGAGTTCCTCCAGGAGTACTTCCACGGTGAGTGAGAACTTCTATGAGCGCTTTGGTGGCGCTCCTGCCTTCGAAAGATTGGTCCATACCTTTTACCAAAACGTACAGAATGACTCGCTCCTTAGCCCGATGTATCCCGAGGGAGATTTTGAGGGAGCCGAGCGGCGATTGCGGATGTTCCTAGAACAATATTGGGGCGGACCACATACATATTCCGATGAACGTGGCCATCCACGATTACGGATACGCCACGCACCCTTTCCCATCGGTGTAGCCGAGCGCGATGCTTGGCTAGCGTGTATGAAGCCTGCAGTCGACGAGATGGATCTGGATCCAGAATTACATGCTGAGTTGTGGGGTTATCTCGAAGGCGCTGCCACTTTTATGATTAACCAATAATTATTGCGAGTGATTTCCTACTTTAAGAATCTCGCCATTTCGCAAATACCAGAGCACACCGTTCTCATCTCGAATGGTCGTGATGCGCATTCCTACATTGACTACTACGCCACTGACCTCAAGCAATTGCACACGATCACCAACGCCATATTGATCCTCAATGAGCATCGATAAACCGGAGAGAATGTCACGCACGATAGTTTGCGCTCCAAGACCAAGCGCTACTCCCACCACACCAGCTGAGGTAAGTAGCGGTCCGAGATTTAGCCCCAATTGATCCAAAACCATCGCACCAGCAACAATGAAGGTAAGGGCATTGACTGAACTTCGCAAAAGTGCACCGATGGTACGCGCACGTTCTGCTGCTCGATTTTCGGTTCCGCGATCAGTTTTTGCAATCAACTTATTCATGGAGCGGATAATTGCTCGATTAGCAGAGAATCGCACGATGAGAGCGATGACCAGAACGGTTGCAATCCGAAGCGGAGCGCCCGAAAACCAATCGATGAATTGACCTATTACGCTATTCATATTTGTCACCTCTGTGATACCCGGTCATAATCCAGAACCACCATTCTCGGACAACCCCGTCCACTTAGAGAGAAATGCTAGAGAGTCTGCGCTCAAATCAATAGTGCGCGAGAGGGAGCGGGCTCCGTGTCCAACATTTCGTTCGGTCCGAATCAGAATCGTCCGAGAGCCCTCTTCGGATTGTGCATGTTGAAGAGCCGCACACATCTTTCTGGCATGGAGTGGGTCGACTCGAGTGTCGCCCTCGAAGACTGTAAATAAGGTTGCCGGATAATTCTCACCTTCACGGACTTGGTGGTAGGGCGAGTAGCCAATCAACCATTCAAATTCCTCTTCAATCGCAGCAGAACCGTACTCATCGCTCCACGTTGCGCCCAAACCATGAAGTTCGTAGCGAACCATGTCGAGTAATGGTGCCGAACACACAACCGCAGCGAAAAGATCGGGCCGTTGCGTGAGCGCTGCGCCAACGAGTAACCCTCCATTAGATCCACCTTCGATTGCCAGATGCTCGGGCGTTGTCCAACCAGTATTAATCAAATAGTGAGCAGCGTAAATAAAATCATCAAAGACATTCTGTTTCTCACCGCGCATACCTTGGCGATGCCACTCTTCTCCCTCTTCATCGCCTCCGCGAATATTGGCAACAGCCCAAACTCCTCCCGCTTCAACCCAAGCGAGAGCAGTCGCGGAGTAGGTTGGATTTAATCCCACACCAAATCCACCATATCCATAAAGGACGGTAGGGCGTGGTGTATCTGCACGCTCTTGTGAGGAGAGGATGAACATCCGCACTTGCGTATCATCAAATGAAGTGTAGGTAATCAGTTGGGCAAAGACTTTTGGTGGAGTGACGACTCCTGGAGGGTCAGCATATTTCTTAACTTCCAATGTTCGTCCATCAAATGAATAAATTGTTGGTGGTGTGACATGGTCGGTATATCCAAACCATGCCTCATGGCCACCTTCAGGACGCACTGCGATTCCAGTGATCGTGCCTAAACCTGGCAGGGGAATGGTGCTCTGTCTCTCCCCAGTCTCGAGCGAATGCACAGTAATCTCGCTGACGGTGTGACGGCTCCAAAGAACGAGCAACATACTTGCGGGCATCAATGGTCCATCAAGAACTGCCCAGCCACCTAAAACAGCTTCCGGATCTTCGGGCACGAGGTCGCGCCATTCAGCAGATTCGCCAACAGAGAGGAGAGTTGTTGGTGAGGAGATACAAATGCGACCCCGTGGGGCATCGAAGTTAGTTCCGATGAGAATACGTCCATCACGTAGCGGTTCAAGAGAGGTTTGTGCATCACTTTCTGCGCTCTGAATCAAAATGAATTTTGGTTTGCTGGGTGAGGAAGCATGCAAGTCCGCAAGCCAAAGGTCATTTCGCGGTTCGGTGCCAGCGCTCGCACTCAATGTCAACCAACGCCCATCCATAGAGACCGAGACTCCGTAGTAATTCGTCATCTCAAGACCAGAACCAAAGATCTCTACATCGCTGGTGGGATCGGTACCTACTATGTGGAAATAGACACGGCGGTGATATTGCCGTTCCTCTTCCTTTAATAGTTCCGGTGCAAGTCTGCGGACGTAGTAGAACGCTTTTCCTCCAGGTAACCATGCAATAGGTGAATACCGCGCGCGATCAATTGGACCATCGATAACCTCGTGCGTTTCAACATCCATTACGTAAAGCGTGCTCTCCTCGGTTCCGCCGGTTGAGAGCTGATAAGAGAGTTGATCACCTTCTTTTGATGGTTGCCATGAATCTAGGGTCGTTGTTCCGCCAGGATTGATCGCTAGAGGATCGATGAGCATCTCGATTTCACTCTCGGAATCCTTGCGGGTATAGAGAATCCCTAACTCTTCTTCTGCGCTGCGGCGGATGAAGAATTCGCGAGCGCCTCTCCAACTCGGAGTGGAGCGATACCCGGCTCTGAGAAGTTGGCGGAGCCGCTCACTCCAATAATCTCGACCAGAGAGTTCATTGAGTTGGTTCTGCCAGAGCGCTTCTTGTGCCATGGACCAGTCACGGACCTCGTCGCTATCGCCCGACTCCAGCCAGCGATAAGGGTCAGCCACTTCGCGGTCAAAATAGAGTTCACGACTGAGATCGCGCCGAGTTTGGGGGTACTTCACCCCTTTAGCCTAGGGATATCTTCACCTGATAGTTACGAACTTTTAAGGTATTTCGACGCGTCATTACTGGAGTTATTGCCTTTTACTGAGCAAGATAACGCCATCGGGTGGTTCCCGAGTTCCAGAGGGGAGTAGTGATGCCTAACGCCCTAGTCCTCAATGCGACCTTTGAACCGCTCTGCGTCGTATCTGAGAGACGTGCGTTAGTTCTCGTTCTCAATCATCGAGCAGCGGTGATTGAAGAATCTGGAACTTTTATCCAACACCCAGCGGGAGATATTTCACTCCCGACAGTTATCAGGTTGCAGCGCTATGTGCGCGTGCCCTATCGCAACTCCGTTCCGCTGACCAGACGGGCGATTTTTGCCCGTGATGGTGGCAAATGTGTCTACTGTCAGGCGCCCGCAGCGAGCATCGATCATGTGATGCCACGTTCTCGCGGAGGAACGCATTCCTGGGAGAACGTGGTCTCTGCCTGCCATAGATGTAACCATGCAAAAGCAGATCGGACCTTGAAAGATTTGGGTTGGAAATTAAAGCGTCCACCTCATGAGCCCTCCGGCGCCGCTTGGCGGATTCTGGGAACGGGCCGAGCAGATCCTCGATGGGTTCCCTACTTAGAGCCATTTGGTGTTGCTGCGCAAAGAGCGTGATGTTTACTTACGCTAGAGTAGATAAATCATGAGAATAAAAACTACGACACCATTCCTTATTACAAACGTTCTCACTCTCCTTGCTCTCTTCACGCTCCCTACCTCTCCTGCATGGGCTGTCCCACAAGAGGGATCTGCAGATCCTGGCCAGGGGCTTACCGCTTTGCAGACCACCCTCTACTTCGTCATCGCTCCCGTAGGAATATTTCTTACTATCGTCGTACTCAGCTACGCGATTCATCGCCCTCGTGACGTTAAGAGTGAAGCGACAAACGTTTTAACTGAGATCAGGTAGTCCGCACGCGATGAGCAATCAAATCGAGACGCATATAGATGTAAAACTCGAAAATCGAGACCAAATTAGCGTTCTCTTTCGCTACGTGTTAATTGTTCCTGTCACCATTTTCGCCTTCTCCTTTGCACCAGGTGGCGCCGAATCCTTAAGTTTAGGAATGGGCGTCATTGTGCTCCCGGTGCTCCTAGCGATTGTTTTTCGAGGCGTCTACCCAAGTTATGCGCTCCGATTTAATCAAGCAATCTTGGAACTTTCTACTCGTCTCACCGCTTATGCGGTGTTGCTCAACGACAATTACCCTTCCATCGAGGCTAACAGTTCGGTTCGAGTGATATTTCCTGAGGTCGAAGGTGGAAAGAAATTAAATCGCCTACTTCCGCTTGTGAAGTGGATTCTTGCCGTTCCGCTCTACATCGTTGGCGCGATCTACACGATTTATGCACTCATTATGTTGATTCTCGGCTGGTTTGCCATCATCTTCACCAAAGATATGCCTCAGGTAGTCGCCGAAGTTCTCTTCGGTACCACTCGCTATTGGAATCGCGTGTTGGGTTACGCATTCCTGCTCGTCACCGATGAATATCCATCCTTCAGTTTGAAGGATTAAGTCCTGAGCTCTTAGGTTTAGAAGTGGGTATCAACTTTTTGTGCGTTGAGCGCCCTTGCTAGGGCATCTCGGTTCTCACTCACAAAACGTCGAAGCGCCGCCGGTGCATCTTTGCCGTCCCCGTTTAACCATGACTCAGATTTATTGAGAACCTCTTCATTGACTTGGTATGCAGGATAGAAGCCGGTAACAATCGTCGATGCCAACTCATAGGAGAGTTTCTCCCATACCGCGATAAGCGATTCGAAATACCTATCGATATAAGACTTGGTCAGATCCCGTTGTAGCGCTCTATTAAAGCCAGCGATGGTCGCATCGTGAATGTGGTTGGAGAGTTCGCCGCCGATTGCATCAGCCCAGGCTCTCTCCTTCGCCGCGACTGTTGGAAGTGCGGCCCGAGCTGAGGCTGCATATTTATGTCCGCTAGCGGTGTTATCGCGCTCAAGTTCAGCATCAATCACTTCAGGAGAGCATTTTCCACGCTCTGCAAGGCAGTTGATGAAGTGCCAACGTAGATCCGCATCAACGACAAGACCTGGCAGTCTGCTATCGAGCATATCTTTGATTCGTGAATGTTGACGATCAGAGAATGCGAACGATGCAAAGGAACGCGCATACTGCAATTGCATATCGCTTCCCTCTGCTGCCTGTTCGAGAAGAATCTCTACGCCATTAGCCACCTGCTCGCGCACCTTGTCGCGGTTCTCGTTACATGCATATAGCTCAACCGCGGTTCCTAGTTGCATCAAAGTCATGGACACGACAGAAACATCCTTCTCGGTCGATAATCCCGTTACCGCCATTGGAACATACTCACTTGCGCTCAACTCACCATCGCGGAGCATGTCCCATGTTGCTGACCAACAGAGTGCGCGGGTGAGCGGCTCTTCGACGCCGGAAAGTTTGGCGATAAGCGTCTTCACTGATTTAGCTTCGAAACGAATCTTTCCGTAGGAGAGGTCACCGTCATTGATAAGGAGAAGATCACCTTCAGCTTCGCCTTTGAATGCATCAACTGATGTAGAACTTCCCATCACATCAAGTTCGTGGCTCTTTCGGCGAACGATTTTTTCACCAACGAGATCGTAAATACCCACGGACATTCGATGGGGTCGAAGTTCTTTGGATCCTGCTGGCACCTTCGGTGGTTCCTGCTTGACGTGGACTGACGCATACTTCCCATCGACCACCGAAACCTCGGGCCGGAGCGTATTTACCCCTGCAGAACAGAGCCAGGTATCTACCCAAGGCTTTAGGTCGCGACCGCTAGTGGCCTCAAGTTCTACCAACAGATCATTGAGCGTGGTGTTCTTCCATGCATGCTTAGCAAAATACTTCTTTAATGCTGCGACGAAATTAGCCTTACCTACGTGCGCTACCAATTGTTGGAGCACTGAGGCGCCTTTGGCGTAGGTGATGCCATCGAAGTTAGTGCGCACGGCTTCTAAGTCGTGCATATCAACGACAATGGGATGAGTTGAAGAGAGTTGGTCCTGTCGGTAAGCCCAATTCTTCCTCTCAGCGTTGAAGGTGGTCCATGAGTTCTTGAATTTTGTGGCATCTGCTAGCGCGGTGTAGGAAGCCCATTCGGCAAATGATTCGTTGAGCCAGAGATCATCCCACCAAGACATAGTGACGAGGTCGCCGAACCACATATGTGCCATCTCATGGAGGATGACATTGGCTCGCCAGTTGTAATTCTTATCTGTTACCTTGCTACGGAAGACGAAGTAATCCTCTGCAAAAGTGACACATCCAGCATTCTCCATCGCACCGGCATTAAATTCTGCTACTGCCAATTGATCGTATTTAGCAAAAGGATAGGCCAGACCAAATTCGCGTTCAAAGTATTCGAAGCCTTGTTTGGTGATGAGGAAGATCTCACTTGCATCAAGATGTTTGGCAAGTGATTTACGGCAGTAGATTCCTAGTGGAACTTCCTTCTCACCTTTGTATGTGTCGAACTCTTTGTGATACGGCCCAGCAACAAGCGCGGTGATATAGGTAGACATCACAGGGGTGATGGTGAACAGGGTCCGCTTCTTTTCGGTGGATAGTTCTTCAACCTTGTCCACAGGATTGTTGGAGATTACTTCCCAGTGCTCTGGAGTGATCGCACTGAGAGTGAAGGTTGCCTTGAGATCAGGTTGATCAAAGCAGGCATACATACGTCGAGCGTCTGCAACTTCAAATTGTGTGTAAAGATAAATTTCAGAGTCGGCAGGATCGACAAAACGATGAAGCCCTTCGCCGCTCACCGAATAGATTGCCTCGAGGTCGACAACAAGCGTGTTCTCTGCCGCAAGATTGGTCAGGTGGATGCTCTCACCATCGAAAGCGCTTGCATCTAAAGCGGTGCCATTTAGCGTTGCGCTGTACATTGACTTACCCACTGCATCGATGAATGTTGCAGAGCCCGGTTTGCTGCTACGGAACTTGACTGTGGTCTGGGCACGGAAGGTTTCAGCGCCCGTGGTGAGGTCAAGATCCACGTGGTAGCTATCGACACTGATGTGGGCCGAGCGAGCGAGGGCTTCTTCGCGGGTGAGATTGACTCCAGGCACTGTGTGACTCCTTGTAGGCGGGGAAAGAGGTCACTATCCAACCACCAGGGCCAGAAATCTGTCTCATTGGTGGCACCCTTTCCCTATGGAAAGCGGAGAGCACCCGAATTCGATTCGCACCTATAAGTTACGAGGCGCCCGGATTACACCCGCTCAAGAGGGAGCCATAGAGCGATTGGGGGAGCGCTTTCTCCTTCCTCTCTCCAATGACCCGATAGAAGTGCGAGAGATATTTCCGAATGCCAAGCGACGGGTATTGGAGATCGGCAGTGGGATGGGCGAGGCTACAGCGCAGATGGCAGAGGCGGAGCCCGATACTTCGATCATCGCAATCGAAGTACACAAACCTGGTGTGGGATCGCTGCTGTGGCGCATCGAAAAGATGGGCTTACAGAACATTCGTATCGTTCATGGTGATGTTAAGGAGATTCTCGAGAGCAAATTTGTGAGTGAGAGTTTCGATGAGATTCGGATTTACTTTCCTGATCCTTGGCAGAAGTTACGCCATCACAAACGCCGACTTCTGCAGGGAGATTTCATCCCATTGCTCGCGACGAAATTAGTATCAAAGGGGTTGTTACATATCGCCACTGATTGGCAACCATACGCGAAGTGGATAGAGGCAGAATTCGCAGATGCGTCACAATTCGTTGGAGGAGTGGTGCAGCGTCCTAGTAATCGACCGCTTACTCGATTTGAAGAGCAGGGGTTAACAAAAGAGCATCAGGTGACGGATTTCTTCTACTACAAACATTGAGGCTCTGTAGCGACTAAAGCGGAGGAAGTTTCTTGCTCTCTTCATATTCGCTAATCATGTCGATTCGTCGGGTGTGACGCTCTTCGTTCGAGTAATCAGTGGCAAGGAAGGCATCGACGATTTCGAGCGCTTCTTTCTCGGAGTGCATGCGCTCGCCGATTGAGAGGACATTGGCATTGTTATGTTGGCGGGCGAGCTTGGCGATCTCTGGTTTCCATGCAAGGGCGGCACGGACGCCTGCGACTTTGTTTGCTGAGATTTGTTCACCATTTCCAGAACCGCCGAGGACGATACCTAGCGATCCGGCTTCGGCTCCTACTGCCTCAGCCGCACGTAGGCAGAAGACTGGGTAATCATCGAGGGCTTCATACTCGAACGGTCCGTGGTCGACGACTTCGTGGCCATTGAGGTGAAGGTGGCTGATGATGAGGGTTTTGTATGCGAACCCGGCATGATCACTGGCGATATGGATTTTCATGGGGGGATACTCTCAGAAAAAAGATGAGACGCGGTGGATTTTATTATCCACGCGCGCCTCACCATTTAGAGGGGGTCTTACTTGCTAGGGGTTATGAGGCTTTCTTCGTTGTGGTCGTCTTTACCTGCTTCACCACGACTTTGCCGTTGCTCTTTGCATTGGTTGCACCGGTGGTTGCTGAGGGAGTCGCTGCTGCTTTCGGTGCGACGACTTTGCCCTTTGGACCTTTGCCCTTTGGACCTTTGCCCTTTGGACCTTCTGCCTTATGAACGCGTGCCACGTGGGCTGCGATTCTCTCGGTAAGACCTGTCTTCTCGGTTGCTGCACGCTCTGCGCTCATGCGACCTGCAGCTACTGCTGCATCGATGCGATCAGTTGCTTCTTTTACTAGCGCAGCAATGAGGGCATCTTTCTTTGCGCCAGCGATCGCAGCGAGAGTTTCGCCTGCCTTTAGGCGAGTTTCGATATCGGCCCATGCAAGTCCAACGGTGTCGGCAATCAATTTCTCATGAGCAACTTTCGCTGCCTCTGCTGCAGCCTTTGCTGCGGCAGGTGCATTGATTAGCGCCTTGGAGATTGCATCGGATTGCGCTTGGGTGATGGTTCCTGCTTTGACCAACTCGGCGAGAACTGCAGCGACGCCTGCGCCACCACCTCGTGGGCCTTCCATGTGCATTCCGCCTTTAGGACCGCCAGGACCCACTCCCTTTCCGCGATTATCGGCGAGTGCGCCAGATGCAGAACCTAGGGTTAGAGCTGCTACTGCAGTAAGCGCAGCAAGCTTGATGCTCTTCTTCATTCCGTACTCCTTCTTCTTCATTGTTCATTAGGGCCTTGCACCCTGCTGATATCTCGAAGGTTGCCCCGACTCTCTGTGGAGATTAACCAGGAAGTCTTAGAGGCGTTTGTGAATATTTTGGCAGTTCAGAGGCCGAAGTTATTCGATTTTTATGGGGCTTAGGTGGCTAAAGTCCAGATTTCAGGCGGTTTCTGACGGTTGCCAACGCAGAGTAATCGGTTTTCACTTATCTCGGAGCTCAGGTGGCTCTCAGTTTCACGGCTGGGATTGCCCATTTCACCTCAGCCATGGAGGCCATCGTGAGTACTGCATCTTTCCCTGTCGCGACTCCAGTAAGTCGCACCCTTTCCCTGCTTCTCTTGATTTCTAGCATCATCATTGTTGATGCGAATAGTTCATTTGCGGCTCCAAAAACTAAATCCGCAAAGACTGTCGCTGTGAAGAGTGCGAAGAGAAGTAATTCATCCTCAGCCGTAAATACTTTACTCAATGGCATAGGTGCACCAAGTGCTTCGATTGGTATAAATGGTGATTTTTATATTGACACTGTTGCGATGAATATTTATGGACCAAAGAAAAAGAATGCGTGGCCACTACCGAAAAGTTTGCTTGGACCTGCAGGAGTTGCAGGTGCTCAAGGAGCACCTGGTAAGCAAGGTAGCAACGGTAAAGATGGACGTGATGGTGCAAATGGAAAAGATGGTGAGCGCGGACCCGCAGGAATATCAGGTGGTGGATCTGGAGGAACTGGTCCTGCCGGTCCCGCAGGTGTAACTGGTCCTGCCGGTCCCGCAGGTGTAACTGGTCCTGCCGGTCCCGCAGGTCCTGCAGGCTCAGCGGGAGCGCAAGGCGCCGCCGGAACACCCGGAACAACAGGCGCGGCAGGTGCGCAAGGTATTCAGGGTGAAACAGGCCCACGAGGTTTGCAGGGCGTTCAAGGCGAGCCCGGCACAGCAGGAGCAAACGGTGCAGCAGGAGCACAAGGTGAAGTTGGTCCAGCGGGTTTAACAAGAGTCATTCATGGAGACACGTTGGGACTTACGTTAAATACGAGTTCCGGAGGAACTGGAGTTACGAGTCAATCCGTGGTGACTTTTCAGGCGAACAAGAAGTATTTCTTCTCGATTCGGCAATTTGGAGCTATAGCGACTGCGCAGAAAACGAGAAATTTTGGAATGGAAGTGTTTGCAACAAATGTAACAGATCTCAAGTATTCGGTTCTGGTTACGGAGGCCTACTCTTATCGCTCGGGAGCGTCAGTTCACGAATACATTTTCGAGGCTGTTGGAACTTTTTCTACCGGAAGTAATGCCGGAAACCTTTCGTTCTCCATAATCGATGGCGCTGGAATCACAGGAGCAGCAGCGATGACTTTGACTGGCAACTATCAACTTATAGAGTCCAGTCAAATTTCGAGAATTGACCAAACGAATCCCGTAACAGCCATCACTTAACTGGCATAAATTAAAACTTATCAACCTCAAATTGCTATTTTTTCCCCATGCCGCAACCTAGACTTCACCCAAGTTCTTCAAGTGAGGGGGCAAGTTGTCACAGGAACCACGTCGTCCCTCTAATGAAGAGAAAGCTCAGGCTGACCTCGAATACTTTGCAAAGTTGTATAGCGCTCAAGACGAAGCAGGAGAGCCACAGCAAACCAAAATCGATAAATTGCGAGATGGTT
>SXGQ01178529.1_pt1 | contig 17605 bp, 13 predicted proteins | sample 3178371 | NCBI WGS metagenome assembly SXGQ01 (sample SAMN11356859, study PRJNA531348) | freshwater metagenome | isolation source: freshwater sample F1-20 | place: China: Fuxian Lake, Yuxi | collected 2017-12-25 | reverse complement strand
GCGCCGCCATACTCGCCGCCAAGGGCAAGGCCCTGCAAAAGCCGCAGCGCCAAAAGTAAAATGGGCGCCAGCACTCCAACTTGTTCGTAGGTTGGAAGCGCGCCAATCAGCGTGGTGCTGAAACCCATGATCAATAGCGTGACCAAGAATGCGTGTTTTCGGCCGACCAAATCTCCGATGCGGCCAAACACAATGGCGCCAAATGGGCGCACCACAAATCCTGTGGCGAATGTGGCCAGCGTGAATAGCAACGCGGCGGTGGGGTCGCTCTGTGGAAAGAAATTTTTGGCGATGATGGTGGCCAGGCTTCCAAATATATAAAAGTCGTACCACTCAATCAGCGTGCCCGCGCTGGAGGCGCCAATGACGGTCCAGATATTCTTTGAGTTGATTGATTTCACATTCATCAAGCGATCAACTCAATAATCGCCGTAAGGTCTGGCGCGGGGCTTCGATCGCCAGACAACGGCTTCACACGCGCGCGCACCAACGCGTGCATGGCCTCAACGCCAGCGCCTGAGTGAAGGGGCCGCTGGGCCTCAAGCGCTTGCGTCATCACATACAACTCAATCGCGATCACGCTACGACACAATTCCACCGAGCGCGCAAGTTGGGTTGCGCTGGTGGGTCCAAATGAGTTGTAATCTTCTATGCCGCCGCAGGTGGAAACATTTCCAACGCTCGCGGGGTGCGCCAAACTTTGCAACTCGTTGCAACAAGCGGCGGCGGTGTACTGCGTAATCATCAGGCCACTTTCAAGACCGGGACTTGTCGCAAGGTGCGGCTGCACGCGATTCACTGTGTCGTGGCCAGACAGCACCCAGAATGTTCGTCGCTCGCTCATGCCCGCAATGTGGCACAGCGCAATCTTGGCTTGATCCATGGCAAGTGCCAGCGGCATGCCGTGAAAATTTCCGCCGCTGACAATGTCAAAAGCGCCGGAATCGTCTACAAAAACCAGTGGATTGTCAGTCACGGCGCCCAGCTCGCGCTCCACAACAAGGCGCGCGCTATCCAGTTGATCAAACGCCGCGCCAATCACCTGCGCCGCACAGCGAAGTCCATATGGATCTTGCACGCGCGGATCGTTGTCCTTATGCGAGGCTGGAATATTCGAGCCCGCAAGAAGTCCGCGCATGGCGGCGGCCACGGTGATTTGTCCAGGCTGATTGCGCGCGCGGTGAATGCGCTCATCCAGTGGTTGGTGGCTGGCCAAGCACGCGTCCATGCTCATGGCGGCGGCGTTGATGGCGGCGCCACGCAGTGTGTCCATCTCCTCAAATGCAAGCGCGGCACGCGCGGCCATAAGGTGCGTGCCATTCAGAAGCGCCAGTCCTTCTTTGGCTTCCAGTTGCAGCGGTTGCAAGTTGGCGGCTTTCAACGCGGCCGCGGCGCTGATTATTTTGCCCGCAACAATCACATCGCCTTCGCCAAGGAGTGAAAGCATGGCGTGCGCAAGCGGCGCCAAATCACCGCTGGCGCCCACGCTGCCAATCTCTGGAACCACCGGCGTCATGTCGTGCGCCAGCATGTACAAGATGCGCTCGACCACCTCCACGCGCACGCCGCTGTGGCCGCGGCACAAACTTGCGGCAAGAATAAACAGCATGCCGCGCACGACATCTGTTGGAAGCGGCTTCCCCACGCCCGCCGCGTGCGAACGAACAATATTGTGTTGCAATTGGCGCAGTTGATCCGCGGGCACGCGCACATGCGCCAGTGAGCCAAAGCCGGTGTTAATTCCATACACGGCGGCGTGACCGGCCGCGACCTTGTCCACGGCTGCGCGCGCGCGCAAAAGATTCGCGCGGCCAGTGGCGCCTAGCGTGGCGCGGCGACCCATGCGCGCCACCTGATAAACCATATGTATCGTGATTGGCTCGCCGTCAAGTTGAATGGGTTGCGTGTGTGGCATGCGCAAAAGATAGCGGGTTCTGCGGTGCGCCGAGTTGCCGATTTCTCAGTTGCCACCACGGCCATCTGCGATCATGATGCCTTCGCTAAACAAACAAGGTGTGCGCGCGCCACTACTGAGCAACTAGAAACCCTTATAGAACGAAATGGAATACCCCATGCAATCCGCCACTGACCCAACGCACCAGCACTCCGCGCAACCTGCCGAGCAATCCAGCGTGATTCGCAGCGTGGCACTCGTCATGGTCATCATCATTGCCGCGCTGATTGGCGTGTTCGCCTCGCGCTTCAGTGTGTCGCCGCGCGGCGGCGCCGCGCCCGTGCTCTTGGCTTCCACGCAGCCCGTGTTTGCAGTAGGCGGGGCATTTGCGGCCATGATCGCCGCGCTTCTGATCACGCTTGCGCTTGCCAAACCCATTAACGCGGTCGTATCACTCTTCGCGCTTGGTTGCGCCTTCGCCGCGTATGCCATGCAGACTGGAACCATTAGCGACTTTGTTTTTCTTGACGCCAGTTTTAAACTTGCCGCCGTTGAAACAATCGCGTGGGGCGTATTCATTGCGCTTGCCGCCATAATCACATTTCGCGTGGGTGGCCCGCTGGTTGATGTACCAGCGCATGATGGCGAAGGCGCATTCGTTGGCGAAATTTTTCACAAGCGAGCGCTTCTATCGTTGCTCGCAGGCGTGGTGGCAATTCCCGTTCTTCTTTTCACCATGGTGGGTGCCAGCAAGGGCCAAGCCATTGGCGCGTGCGCTATTGCCGGCATTGCAAGCGCAGTGATCGCGCGCATGATCGCCCCGCGCGCGCAACCCATTTTGATTTTTGCCATGCCCGCGCTTGTGATAGGTCTTGCGCAACTTGCGCTGGCGTTCACAACAACGCTTGCGCCCAGCATTGCATTTGTCAACGCAACACTCTCGCCCATTCGCGTGCCCATGCCCATGGATATTGCCGCGGGTTCGCTTATTGGCGTGGCGATTGGTTTAGGGTGGTCCAAAGGTTTGATCAAGCCGCCGACTTCCACCCTGCGCGATTGAACCGCCCCTTTGCTGCGCCATCTTTGATGTTGAAGTCGCAATCCGTTTCTTGATTTTTTGGCGAATGTGATCATGCCACTTTCTTGCCATGCGACGCTCAACACTTTTTGTGCCGCCGCTACACTCACCTCACTATGTCCCTTATCGTCACCGGAACCATCGGAATCGACACGCTTCACACGCCTTTCGGCAGCGCCTTAAAGGTGCTTGGTGGGTCGTGCAGTTATTTTGCCGCTGCCGCAAGTTTTGTTTCACCCGTGCGCTTGGTCGGCGTGGTGGGGGGTGACTGGCCCGCGGATCACGAAAAAGTGCTGCGTGGATTTCCAAACATTTGCACCAAGGGCTTGCAGAAGCGCGCGGCAAGCCGGACATTTGCATGGGGCGGTCGCTACTTGGACAATATGAACCAGCGCGAGACGCTCTTCACAGAACTTGGCGTGCTCGAGGAGGCGCCGCCAAAAGTTCCCGCCGAATATCAAGACTCCAAATTTGTCTTCCTAGGCAACACGCATCCCGCGGTCCAAATTGATTTGCTTTCGCAATTTCCACGCCGCGAGTTGGCCGTGTGCGACACCATGGATTTGTGGATCAACATTGCGCGCCCCGAGTTGCTGCTGCTTTTGCAGCAAGTGGATGGCGTGGTGTTGAACGATCAAGAGGCCGCGCAATTGACTGATCAGCGCAATGCCGTCACCGCGGGCAAGGCCATTCTTGAAATGGGTGCGCAATTTGTTGTGGTGAAAAAAGGCGAGCATGGTGCTGTGTTGGTGCACCGCGACGGCGTGGCAACAATTCCCGCGTTCCCCGCCGACGCCAAGCATGTGGTTGATCCCACTGGAGCCGGCGACACATTTGCCGGCGGCATGATGGGGCACATTGCGGCCACTGGCAGCGGCGATCTTGAAGTTGTGCAACAAGGTTTGTCATGGGGAACGGTCATGGCCAGCTTCACCATTGAGGCGTTTGGCCTTGATCGGTTGGCCAAACTTGATCGCAAACAAATTGACGCACGCATGCAACAATTTCGCAAAGCGGCCAAGGTAGGTTGACATGCGCGTGACTCCGCCACGCCTTACAAAAGTTTTGGGTGGTGCGCGTGTTGTGTTGTCATTTACTGTCGCGGCAACTTCTGCCGCGCTGGGCATGTTCGCGCTTGCATTGTTAGCGCCCGCGACTTTTGCCGCAACCCAACCCGTTCCTATTCAAACCTCCATGCAACCCGCGCAAAGTGCGGCGGTTCAAAATCCATGGGGAAACGCTGGCGGCAAATTCAAGGACTTGCCCAACGCCGAAAATGTGGCGGAACTTGCTGAAATTTTGCAAGAAATCGGTCGCGGCGGAAAAATTCGCGAGCTCACATGGACGCCATCCTCGCTCATATTTCATCGCGGTGAAAATTGGTACATGGTTGAACTTTCCACGGGCGTGATCACATCCGCAAGTAAGCCTGAAGGTGAAACGCCCGCGCCCGACAAATCCAAGTGGCCCAAAGATCCCTCTCCTGGCCGCGCCATGCAGCGCACGCAGGTCACCAGTCCAGATGGAAATTTCAAGGCAATTCACCGCGACGGCGGTGTGTATGTGGAAAACATTCAAACAAAAGTACAGACGCCCGTGATGGAAAGGAAGGATGGCGAAAATACTCGCTACGGCACCGCCGACTGGGTCTACGGCGAGGAGCTTGATCAAAGCGACGCCATGTGGTGGAGCAAGGATGGAAAGTATCTCGCCTTCTACGCTTTCGATGAGTCGCAAGTGCCCAAGTATGAATTGTTGCGCGGTTGGGACGCGTTGCGCACCAGCAGCGCCACCATGCGCTATCCCAAGGCGGGCGATCCAAATTCAGTCGCGGGCTTGATGGTGTGCGAACTTGCCACCATGGCAATGGTCACCATCGATGTTGGCGGCGATCGCCAACAATACATCTACGCAGTTCGCTGGAGTGATCAGGATACGCTTTTGTATTTTCGCACAAATCGCCGTCAAAACACTCTGGATTTAATGGCCGCCAATCCCACCACGGGCGCGACCCGCGTCATCGTGAACGAGACCCAGGATACCTGGCAGGACAATCGGCCAATTCTGCAATTTCTTGCCGACGGCGATCGCTTTGTGTGGGGCAGCGAGAAAAGCGGTTTCACCAATTTGCAGTTGCGTAAACTTTCGGACAGCTCGTTCATGCAACCGCTCACGCACCATGTGGCTCCAGTGGTGGATATCTTGCAGATCAATGAATCCGATGGGCAAGTGTGGTACCGCGCCAACAGTGGAGCCACCGCGCGCTTTTCACAAATTCACCGCGTGAATCTTGATGGCACTGGACAGCAGCAACTGACCAATGACGCAAGCCATTGGTCTGGCTTGCAACGCTCGCCGGATGGAAAGTTTTTCACCACCACTGCCGAAACTCCAACCACGCCGCCACGCACCGTTCTGTTTCAACTTGATGCGCGTGACGGCGCAAAAGAAATCGCCACGCTGGCGGCAGCGCCCGCCGATGGCTTTCAGAAAAACAATTTGCAACCTCCTGAGCTGTTCACATTTACCGCAGCCGACGGCGTGACGCCAATGTGGGGCGAATTATTTTTTCCGCCAAACTTTGACCCCACTCAAAAATATCCGCTGCTGATCGATGTGTATGGCGGACCTGGCGTTCTCAGCATCACGGGCCGCTTTGATGCGGGCAGCGCCGACCGCGCGCTGGGCGTGTTGATTGCCAAGATGGACAACCGCGGAACGCCACAGCGCGGAAAAGCCTTTGAATCAGCCACCTATTTGAAGTTGTGTGGAGCTGACCTGGATGATCAAGTGGCTGGCGTCAAGGCGCTCAGCACCCGCCCCTATGTGGATGCCAATCGCGTCGCTATGAAGGGGCACTCCTATGGCGGCACCATGAGCGCCATGGCGGTGCTGCGCTATCCAGAAGTCTTTTGTGCGGGAGTGGCCGGCGCGCCCGTGACGGATTGGCGTAACTATGACACTATTTACACGGAGCGCTACATGCGCACGCCCAAGGAAAATCCAGAGGGCTACGACGCCGGGAGCGCACTCAAACTTGCCGCATCGCTGAAGTCGAATTTGCTTTTGCTTCATGGGCTTGTAGATGACAATGTTCATCCATCAAACACATTGCAAATGGCCAAGGTCATGCAGGACGCGGAAGTGCCATTTGAAATGATGCTCTTTCCCGATTCGGACCATGGCATATATTCGCCCGCATACAAGGCAAAAGCATGGTGGTTCTTGGCGGAGCATTTGGAATTGTTCAGCCAGGCCGCGCTCAATAAATCCGCCGCGCCAACCACCGCGCCAACAACCGCGCCAACCACCGCGCCAACCACCGCGCCAGTTTCAGACGCATCAACCACCGCGCCAACCACCGCGCCAGTTTCAGACGCATCAACCACCGCAGTGCAACCAGCATCATCAACACAGCCAGCAGGAGCCACGCCATGAATTCCAAAATGCCAATGGACCGCGGCCATGTCCACACCGAGCATCATCACCCGGATAGTTTGGCGCTTGACGCCTGCACGCCCGCGCAACTCATCAAGCAACTCGCGCGTGACCATGAAAGTGTGCCCAAAATAATCGCGCACGCCGCCGACGAACTTGGCGCGTTTGTGCAACGACTGGTTCCCAAATTGCGCGGTGGAGGCAGACTTATTTACATCGGTGCCGGTACCAGTGGTCGCTTGGGCGTGCTTGATGCCAGCGAATGTCCGCCAACATTTCGCAGCGACCCCAGCCAGGTGATCGGCCTGATCGCGGGCGGCGACGCTTCGCTACGCAAGAGCAGCGAAGGCCGTGAGGACGAGCCCCTGGGCGCCCGTGAGCAATTGGACCCCCTCAATCTGACCGCCAAGGACACGCTACTGGGCATAGCCGCCGGCGGTACAACGCCCTATGTGCTGGGGGCCATTCGCCTGGCCAAGGCTTGCGGGGCTTCAACCGCGCTCCTGACATGCGCCCCGCGCGACATGCCGCCCGATTGCGATCAACTGATTGTGCTGCACACCGGCGCCGAGTTGCTCACGGGCAGCACGCGCTTGAAGGCTGGCACCGCCACCAAGCTGGCCCTGAACGCCATCACCACTGCGACATTCGCCGCGCTTGGAAAAGTCTATGGGCAAATTATGGTCGACCTTGCAGCCACCAACGACAAGTTGATCGATCGCGCGGTACGCATGTTGACGCACATTGCGCCGGAATTCACGCGCGCGCAAGCGCTGCAATTGTTGACGCAAGCGGAGGGGCAACTTCGCGTGGCCATTGTCATGGCCAAGTTGAATGTGGACCGCAATGGCGCGCTGACGAAATTGTCCGCGGCCAATAATTCGTTGCGCGATGTGATTGGCTAATTTCTAAAAACAACACGACCCCGTCGTAAGACGAGGCCGTGTGTAAATCAAATGACCAGTCGTGACTTGCGTCACCACATGGCGGATGGATTTAGATCATGCCGTTCAATGTGCGCAATGCACGAACGCGAACCTTGCGGCTCGCTGGCTTGGCCTTGATCATGATTTCTTCGCCGGTGAATGGATTGCGACCTTTACGAGCGCTTGTCGCTGGCTTGTTCGCTGTCTTCAACTTCATGAGACCCATGAAATTAAATTCGCCGCAGCCCTTTTTGCTCAGGTCAGCCGCAATGATCGCGGTCAGGGCCTCGAACACTTCCTTCACCTTGGTGTTCTTCAGTTCGGTGCCGAGAGCAATTTGCTTTACGACTTCGCCCTTTGAACGACGCTTGGTTGCTGGCGTGGCTTTGAAAATCTTCTTCTTGACTGCTGTCTTAGACATGTGGAAATCCTTTCCAGGATCAAAGGTCATTCGGCGTCCGCCGAATGACGAGGTTGCGAATGTTCGCCAACATTGGCTGAACAAGGCACATATTACAGGGCATAGGCCTTGAATCAAGGGTTGCAATGGATAAAAATGAGTGCTTTTACCCATGTTTGAGCAACTTTTACCTGAAACATGTTCAAAAAGTCGCAAAAATAAGCCATTTTTACTCTTGACAAAAGTAAATGTTCAATTTGTCAAAGAAGTTCGCGCGCTCATGTGACGCATCGGCGCGCGCAAAAAAAGCGCGTGGCACAGGCCGCGCGCTTTATGAATGCATGGTCACAAAAATTACGAACGACTTTTCGCCGCGCCGCGCACTGTGGCTCGGCCAATGGAAACATAATCAAAGCCATGCTCTTGCATGGAATGCAGACGATACAAATTGCGTCCGTCGAAAATAAGCGGTGCGCTGAGCAAATCTTTCACGCGATCCCAATCAGGCGAGCGGAAATCGCTCCACTCTGTGCACACCACAAGCGCGTCGGCGCCTTCAAGACATTGATACATATCCGTCGCAATTTCAACGCTTGTCATTTCACGCGACAAATGTTCAAGCGCCACAGGATCAAACGCGCGCACACGCGCGCCAGCCTTGATTGCTCGTTCCATCAGCGCGATAGATGGAGCTTGACGAATGTCGTTGGTGCGCGGCTTGAAGGCCACGCCCCAGAACGCCAACTTCTTTCCCCTCAGTCCGCCCGCAAATTCCTTCTCAATCTTCTGCCAAAAATATCCGCGTTGATCTTGGTTCACTTCATGCACGCTGGCGTTCAGTTTGCAATCAAAGCCAACTTCTCTGCCCATGCCCACAACCGCAAGCGTGTCCTTTGGAAAACAACTTCCGCCGTAGCCAAGGCCGGGATACAGAAATTGGTTTCCAATGCGGCGATCGGCGCACATGCCCTCGCGCACATTGTGAATGTCCGCGCCATATCGCTCGCACAAATTGGCGATCTCATTAATGAAACTAATTTTACAGGCAAGCATGGCGTTGCTGGCGTACTTCACCATTTCCGCGCTGCGCACATCCATGATAAATATCGGATTTCCCTGGCGCACAAACGGCTCGTACAACTCGCGCAATATTTCGCCAGCGTGCTCGCTTTCCACGCCGCACACCACTCGGTCGGGCTTCATGAAATCGCTAATCGCGTCGCCCTCTTTCAGGAACTCCGGATTGTCCGCAATGTGAAAGGCAATCTTGGTGCGCGCTCGAATTGCGTCGCGCACTTTGTGGCTTGTGCCCACAGGCACGGTGCTTTTCACCACAATCACTTTGCTCGTAGCGGTGGGGCCAACCTTTTCCAGCTCATCGGCAATGTCCTTGGCTACGGCCAATACATATTGCAGGTCGGCGCTTCCATCCTCACCGCTGGGCGTACCCACGCAAATGAAAATGACATCGGCATGGTGGTACGCGGTGGACTTGTCCGTGGTGAATTGAATGCGTTTAGCCGCAATGTTCTTGGTCAACATTTGGCTTAGGCCAGGTTCATAAATAGTGCTTTCCCCGCGTCGCAACTTGGCGATCTTCTTCTCATCGACATCTAGGCACAGCACGTCGTTGCCGGTGTCGGCAAAGCAGGCGCCTGTGACCAATCCAACATATCCAGTACCGACCATGGTGAGCTTCATTCAGATACTCCATATATAGATTGACGAATGAATGGCGCAATCGCGCCGTAATTCAAGTGAACACAAGTGATGCGACGCAGCGTACAACGCAAGTTATATAAACAAGTCCACAGAGGATAGCTACCTCTTTCTGTTGGCGGAAATGCGACATGACTTTGATGTTGCGTTGCAATTTTTCCGCCTATTTGCCGCAAGAATGCGCTTAGTTTTCCCAACAGGTTGCACGCCTTGAATCCATCCTTCTCGCTGAAGCAGCCACGCTTTCAATTTCAGTTCCCTGCCGCCAACTTTGTTGCTACCAGAAAAACCACCAAGACCATTGGCGGCCACGACCCGATGGCAAGGAACAATCATTGGCAGAGGATTACGCCGCATAGCCTGACCTGCCGCGCGGGTGGCATGTGGGGAGCCCGCGGCCGTTGCAAGCCATTGATAGGTACGGGTTTCGCCCGCAGGAATTGTCCGGCAGGCGCGCCAGCAGCGTTCAAAAAAAGGCGTGGCTTTTGGCGTAGCAATACCAGCAAAGCTGACTCGCTTACCCGCAATATTTTGTGCGATCAACTTCGCCGCACGCCGCGCAACGACCGCGTCCATTCGCGAAGCGTCAATCACAATATCACCTGCCGCCGTTGCCACTTTCAATTTCATAACTCATTTGTACATAGAATTTCAACGCGCCAAGCGGTTATCGGATTTACCAGATTAAAAACCTTAAAAATTGGAACTTAAAGTTGCTCGGGCTAAATTTTTGGGTAATTTGAAGGGATTCGATTTGTATTTTAAATTTTTCAGGAACGCATATGAACATCAACGCCTTAATTCAATCCAGTCATTCTTTTGTAACTCATTGTGTATTTGCAACTAGACCAAGTCGATTGATGCGTGCCGCATTGCCCGCCATTCTCCTTCTTACTTTTGCGCCAATCGCGGCCGCCTCTAACAATCATGCGGGAAAAACCTCGGTTTCAAAAATAAACGAGACGTTGTTTCTAGAGCTTCAGCAAGAAATTCCAAGTGTTGACTTTGTCATCACTCCCGTCATTGAGGAGTTTGTGGATCCAACTAGCAACCTCTCTTACTTCAAGGTTCCGCTGACATTGCTACAAGCGGGCCAGTACAACGTGGGGCTTGATAGTGTTTTGGGAATCACCATGAAGAAGCCATATCAACTTTGGAGCACGGCATACGGAGGTGTCCCTTCCGAGGACGCCGCCAAGAACGCTGCAGCGATTTCGGCGATTGATTCGTGGCTGAAAGCTAGCAAGGCTCCTTGCATTCGTGATCCAAACGGGGGCTTTCATTTGCTCGATCGCCATCACCGCACGACCGCGGTCAGCATTTTGTCCGATCCAACCTATATGGAAAATGGCGGGCGTGATTATCCAGCAAGGTTCACTGGAGCCTTTGGCACCGCTGTTGTTGACCCTCCCCAACTTTGGAATCATGCCGCTCACGGATTTCCAAACTACACCTATTGCATTCTCTTGAAGGATTATCTTGGGTCGGGTAAATCCATGCAGCAGTTTTGGTACGAGATGGAGATTGGCGAGGATTACGGCTATGGACCAATGCATTATGTGTGGTCGTTCAATCTTGGAGTGCGACAGGATCCAAATATCACTCCTCCGCCCATGTGTGCGCCATTTGGAAAGAGCACAATTTCTGATCGACCAACTGGCTTAACCGATGACATTATGCGTGAATTCGGGGCAAACTTAAAATTTCCTGACAAGCCCGATCCCGTGTGCGGCACCACGTACACAGGAATGAAGGGATATGAATCCCTGGAGGGTTTGATTCAGGATGATGACGATGAATTCAACCCGTTCAGCCAGACGCCAGTGGTTTTCTATTTCCAAGAATTTTATTGGGCGAACTATCTTCGCGACAAAGTATTTTTAATTGGCAGCGAAGCCAGAGGCGGCAATCCTCTTGCGCCCCATCAATTTGAAAACTCGGCATGCGGTAAAAAGCAATTGCTTCAATATGCGTTGGAAAATTTGTGCCATGTTCCTGGGGCGGCTCAACTTCCCGGCTTCTTTCAATTGCCTTGCGCTGGCGATCTCAACAAAGATGGTGTCATTGACATGCTCGATTTTTCGTTGTGCTTGCTTGCTTGGGGTAACTGCGACTCTGGGCAACACTGTGAAGCCGATTTGGATTACGACGGTATGGTGAGCGGAAGCGATTGCTCCTTGATATTGATGGAGTACGGAACGGGTTGTTCTCCGACAAAATGTGATTGTGTCATTATCGATAACGACTTTGACATAGATGACATGATGGCCATTCCTTTGGTGATTGGTAATAAATATGTTGCTTCGATTATTCAGTCCGAGGGTTACACAATGCCTGCACAGGCTGCTTCAGCGATAGACCAGCTGATTAATCAATTGCCAGATCAACCCAACCAAAGAAAAATTCCAATCATTGTGGGAGCAAAGCAGGGCGCCAATGGCCGGCAAGATCTCTCATCATGGCCTTGGTTGCCTTTCTTTAGAACCATGATGAATTTATCAAATGGCTTGTTAAGCACGGCACCAGAGCCAGCTCCAGTTGGGCGCTACTACCCTGAGCAAGTAGCAGTTTCTGTTGCAAACTGCTCAAAGGTTTCAGTATTAATTATTGGTACGTACTCGTCTTTTATTAATTACTATCCACATATTTCAAGCAAAATTGACAAAGTAGTCATCATGGGGCAAGAAATTGGCGATGACTCCACGTCCCCAGGACGAGAGTCTTTTAATTGTCATTATGACTTTGATGCTTGTCAAAAAGCTATGATCCAACTCGACGAGCTCAAGTTAAATGATGTGCCAGGTACGCAGGGAGTAAAAGTACCTGTGGTCTTTGTTGATATCCCAAAAATCAGCGGTTGCAATACTGCCTCCCCATCTTTAGATTGTTATACCCCAAGTTATGAAATGGTTGCTGGTGGCTCGGGGTCGACTGGTCTTATAGAATCTGGTCTTCCTTATAGATTAAAGCAAGCATTGATTAACAATATTAATTGCTCAGCTTTTTATACTGAACCACAAAATATCGGAAATCCTTGCTCATCGTTATCTTCATGGGTGCCTGCAGATGTGTTGACAGGCCCAGGTGGAGAGATGAAGCTTTGGGACCAAACGGCTGCACTCTGTTTACTTCACCCAGAACTTTTTGCTCTTTACTCTCCTCCTGACTATTTAGGGGTCAAGAAACACTTCGAGCCAATTTTAGTGGAAGGCTCTCATGCGCTCACTATCCAAAGACTTCGTCGTTTGTGGACTGAGGATACGAATCGGGCTGTTACCTTTTATCCGTAAAACTTTTGGAAGGTAAATGTATTTTGTGAATTCGAACACGAAATACAACACGGTTTAGATACAAGGTTAACCGACTGAGCTTCAACGAAGCAAGGTCTAGTGGATTCCGCTGCCTTGGGCACTTTCAGTTTCATAACTCTGTACATGCTTGTCCAAGAAAGTGTCCTACTCAATTCCCGCGTCGCAGAAAGGGTGGCACCACAGGTGATTTCACCACCCGCGCAAGCCCCGATTGCGAGGGGTGCGTTGTCTGAGCGACTGGTGCCACCCTTTCTGCAAAGCGTTCACTTGCTTGCAAAGTGAATTATCAGCGCCAAAGTGAAGCTACTATTACGCAATGAGCAACGCCGCCGTATCGTACACGCATTCCGCCATTCCTCTAGACGCGCTTTCACAAGGTCTTCTGGATTTACTGCAGAAGCAAGATCCAACAGTCGCGCACATCATGGCGCGCGAAGCCGATCGTCAAGCCACCACGCTGGAGCTGATCGCCAGCGAGAACCATGTTTCAACCGCGGTCATGCACGCCGTGGGTTCATGGATGACCAACAAATACGCGGAGGGGTATCCCGGCAAGCGCTACTACGGGGGATGCGCGCATCACGATGAAATTGAAAACCTGGCGCGCGACCGCGCCAAGCAGTTATTCGGGTGCAAGTTCGCAAATGTGCAGCCGCACTCGGGCGCCAACGCCAACATTGCAGCGTTCATGGCCATCATGGATCCGGGCGACACGGTGTTGAGCTTGCCAATTAAAAGCGGCGGCCACTTAAGTCACGGACTCAAGCCCAATTTCTCCGGCACATTTTACAAGATCGCCGAGTACGGACTTGATCCAAAAACTGAATTGCTTGATTACGACGCTATTGAGCGGGCCGCTGTGGAGAGCAAACCAAAAGTGATTATTTGCGGCTATTCCGCCTATTCCCGCGTAATCGATTTTGCGCGTTTTCGCGCCATTGCCGACAAAGTTGGCGCGCTACTTATGGCGGACATCGCGCACATTGCGGGGCTTGTTGCAACTGGTGTGCACCCAAGTCCGTTTCCGTACGCGCATGTTGTGACCACCACCACGCATAAAACATTGCGCGGTCCCAGGGGCGGATTAATTCTGACCAACGACCAAGACATAGCCACCAAAATTGATCGCAAAGTTTTTCCAGGTAGCCAAGGCGGACCACTGATGCATGTCATTGCGGGCAAGGCCATTGCGTTTGGCGAGGCGTTGAAACCAGAGTTCACAACCTACAGCAAGCAGGTGGTCGCAAACGCCAAGGCGCTAGCGGCGGCGATGCAGTCGCACGGTTACAGATTGTGCGCCGGCGGCACCGACAATCATTTAATGCTTGTTGATTTGCGTCCCCGCGACGCATCGCTCACTGGCGCCGACGCCGAGAAGTGGCTGGAAGACGCAGGCATTATTGTGAACAAGAACGGCATTCCAAATGATCCGCGTCCGCCATTACAGACCAGTGGTTTGCGTTTGGGCACGCCCGCGCTGACCACGCGCGGTTTGCGCGAAGGCGAGATGAAGCAAGTGGCGGCATGGCTTGACCGCGTCATGATTTCAAAGGGCGATGCCACGGTGAGCGGGGCGGTTCGTGAGGAAATCAGGGCGTTTTGCTCCAAATTTCCGCTGCCACACTAAAGCTGCGACTCAGTTTGCAAGTCACTGATAAGCCCACTCGGTGAGCGGGGGCGCGCCAACTTGTTGACTTGTCGCACGCGCGCTTGTCTGTATGAGCGCTTCACAAAATTTCAATGCGCTGTGCAATGTCGCGGGTTTCAAGCGCCATGACTAATTCTTCCATGTCACCCGCAAGCAACTTCTGCAAGTTGAACGATTGCTCCACGCGGTGATCCACGGCAATGTTGTCCTTGTAGCGGTAGGTGCGAATTTTCTCCGCGCGTTCGCCGCCGCCAATCATGTCGCGTCGCAACTCGCCGCGCTTGGCCGCCGCGTCCGCAATGCGTCGTTCATGCACGCGCGCGCGCAGCAGCCGCCACGCCTTGTCGCGATTTTGCAATTGACTGCGCGTCTCTTGCATGCGCACTTCTATGCCGGTTGGTTCGTGGATTAAATGCACGGCCGTCGCAACCTTGTTCACATTTTGTCCGCCTGGACCTTGCGCGGTGGTCAGAATTTCGCGCACTTCGGCGGGGTCCACTTGCGACTCCACGGTTTCGGGTTCGCTCAGCACCGCCACCGTGGCGGTTGAGGTGTGAATGCGACCCGCGGCCTCCGTTGCCGGCACACGCTTCACTTGATGCACGCCACTTTCATATCCAAGCGTGTTCCAGCAACCCGTTCCTTCAATGCGAACAATGGCGTGGGTCACGCCGCCAGCGTCGCCCAATTTCATTTCCATCTCCTCCCATTGCCAGCCGTGAACTTGCGCGGCCAGGCGGTACATGTGCAGCAAATCGCCAGCCCAAATGGCGGCTTCAAGACCGCCCACGCCGCAGCGAACCTCTAAAATAAGGCTGCCAATGGCGCGGTCATCGGCCATGACTAGGGTGCGGATCAGTGCCTCCATGCAGACATCGCGCGCGCTTTGTAGCCCGTATATTTCGCCGCGCGCCATGGCCGCCACATCGGGGTCTTCATCCTTGGCAAGCAATTCGCACTCTTGCGCCTCGCGTTGCAAGCGCCGCCATTGGCGCAATTGCTCAATCAACGGTTGCGCCGCCGCGCGCCGCTGCGACAACACTTTCACCTTGCGGTGGTCGGACATAATGTCTGGGTCACACAGTTGCGCTTGGTCGCGCACGAAGTTGGACTCTATCTCATTCAGCTTTTCCAGAAGCCGTGGCGATGGGTGCATGTGGTAGAATTTCCGATTGAAACAGGTTGCATGTGGCGGTGAAATGGGCAGTTTGTCATTCAAATGAAACTTGGAGCCGAATCACATGGTCATTTGTAAAGCCAAGGTTCTTGAGCGCGGGTGAGTGAAAAGAAACAGCCGCGCTGGTGAGAGCGCGGCTGCGACAAATTTCAAATGAAGTAGCTACTTCTTTTCTGACTTGGCGGCAGGTTTAGCGGCTGGGGCTTTCGCGTCCTTGTCGCCATCCTTCTTGAAATAGGTACCTGCAAATTTCTTCTGGAAGCGCTCCACGCGTCCCAAGGTGTCCACGAATGACTTTTGACCGGTATAGAACGGATGAGAACCCGACCACACTTCAACATTCATTTCTGGAACCGTTGCGCCAACAGTTAAAATATGCTGGCCACGAAAATTCACTTTGCAATCTGGATACCACTTTGGATGAGTTTCTTTTTTCATTGGTTGCTCCGAAGGATTGAGATTGTAGCGTTTTACGCCGAAAACTCAAGGGGCGAATGCATGTCGTATCCAGCCGCGGGCATTGCAAGGAAAGTGGCGGTTTTTTGCCAGTTGGGTATGCTTTGCACTCCGAATCCCCTGTAGCTCAGTTGGTAGAGCGAGCGGCTGTTAACCGCTAGGTCACTGGTTCAAATCCAGTCGGGGGAGTTTTGGAAGGAGCCGCATCCAAGTATCGCTTGGGGTGCGGTTTTTTTTCTGGTGCGCATGTCATTTGCATGCGTGGGCAAGCACGGTTATGCGCACGATCGACGCGCAATAATTTCAATCACCGTTGGCGTAAGCATGACGGATTGTGGATCTTGTTCAGCCTGGTCAAGTTCCTGCAGTACATCGGACATAAATGCCTGATTCACAAAACCCAGGTCAAGCAGACGCGGTAAATAGGTGCGTATAAATCCCGCGGGCCACTGCCACAGCGACTCATGTGGGCGCGCCGCGCGCGCCAAGGGCTTTATGGAAACAATTTCAAATCCTTGCTGAAGCAAAGCTTTGAGCAGGGTTCCCGCGATGTTGGCGTTGCCGCCGCGCGCGCTGAAACTTTGCATGGCCACTTGCGTGAAAGCGTCAATGTGAGGAGTGGGGGGTTGCAATCCATATGTTTCGTAGTGCCCATATTCATGGAACACAGCCATGCCGCCCGCTCGCAGCGAGGTACGGATGCGTCGAACCATCGCGCCAACATCCGTCACAAACATGCAGACCCACCGGCACCATGCGGCGTCAAAGGCAGCGCCTGTGTTGGCAAGCGGGATGTCTTGGTGCATTAAGTCCACCAAGTGAACGCTGACATTGAGCAGGCCGCGGGCCTTCACTTGATCTTTGACATTTTGCATAAATCTGCAGGAGATTTCAACTGCGGTCACATGACCGGCTGCGCCAACAATGTCCGCAAGGTCCATGGTGGCAAATCCAGGGCCCGCGCCCACATCCACAACGCTGCTGCCAAGGCCAATTCCCGCGCGTTTCCAGGCATCAAGAACAAATTCGCGCCATAGGGAATGTTGTATTCCCAAGCGCGCATGTTCCTCATGGTGGGTGCCTAGGACATAGTCAGGCTTGCTTGCACTATTGTGGGAATCGGGCATGTGTGTTCTGCCCGCAATGGTAATTGCAATCTATGAGGTATCACATTGGGCATGAACAGATTCAAATATGCAGAATTGACAACATAAATTGTTTAGATGTGAGCTTTCAAGTTGACCGTTGGATTTGAAAACGATTATGAAATAATTACGGTGTGTAGGGTCCCCAATTTAACAACACATAGGAAGTATCACCTGTGTCTACAACGCCAGATCCATCTAGATCTTCAGCACAGGATATCCCACTTTGGCACTCGCCAATACTTAATAACACCAAGGCTAAATCATTCCCATCGACCGTCCCGTTGTTGTCCAAGTCAGGGCTTAAAAATGTTGTATCACTAGTTTGTGAAACTAATTTATGAAGCGTGATCACAAAAACATAATTGTCACCAGTATTATATGTCCCTGGCACATTTCCTACATTCACACTT
>SXGQ01272972.1_pt1 | contig 17606 bp, 14 predicted proteins | sample 3178371 | NCBI WGS metagenome assembly SXGQ01 (sample SAMN11356859, study PRJNA531348) | freshwater metagenome | isolation source: freshwater sample F1-20 | place: China: Fuxian Lake, Yuxi | collected 2017-12-25 | reverse complement strand
GTTGAAGACACTCGAAGAGCCGCCAGCGCACGTGAAGTTCCTCTTCGCCACCACCGACCCGCAGAAGGTGTTGCCGACCATCCTCTCCCGCTGCCAGCGCTTCGACCTCCGCCGCATCCCGAACCGTCTCATCGTCCAGCACCTCGCCACCATCGCGCAAACCGAGCAGGTGAAGATTCAGGACGCCGCGCTCCACGCCATCGCCCGCGGCGCCGACGGCGGCATGCGCGACGCCGAATCCACGCTCGACCAGCTCATCAGCTTCTGCGGCGACACGATTGAAGAGAGCGATGTTCTCTCGATGTTCGGCCTCACAGCGCGCAGCCAGATCTTCGCGCTCAGCGGCGCCGTGCTCAACGGCGAGGCCGAAGCCGCACTGCGCGAATTGAACGCCCTCGCCAGCGGCGGCAAGGATCTCGCCCGGCTGCTCGCGGACCTGCTCGCCCACTTCCGCAACCTGCTCGTCTATCAAGTTTCCAAAGGCGACATCAGCCTGCTCGAGATTTCCGAAGCCGAGAAAACGGCGCTCGCCGAGCAATCCAAGCTCGCCGCCACCGACGCCCTCGCGCGCATCCTCGAGACCCTCACCGACACCGAGGGGCGCCTGCGCGATGCCGCCTCGAAAAAGATTTTACTCGAAGTCGCACTGCTCAAGGCCATCGAAGCCACCCGCGCCGTGAGCCTCGATGCCGTGCTCAAGCAACTCCAACAACTCCGCGCCGAAGGCGGTACGGCTTCATCCGCCACGCCGGCCAGCGCCACAGCCAGCGTCATCAATCCTCGCGCGGCCATCATCCACGAAACCGCGCCGACCGTTTACACCCCACCAAAGATTTCGCCAACACCCGCCGCTGTTTCAACGCCCGCCCCTGCCCTCGCTCCCCCTCCCGCAAGCACCGGTGGGATGGTGGGCCTCGATGTGCTCTGGAAGGAGTTGCTCGAAGCAGTCGGCCGGGCCAGCCAGTTCACGCGCAGCTACCTCATCGAGGCGCACCCGGTCTCGTTCGTGAAGGAGACGCTCATCATCGGTTTCGACCCCGAGTTCGCCGACCACTTGAGCCTCGTGGACAACCCGAAGAACCACGCACTGCTCCAGACCAAACTCCGGGAGATGGGCCACGCGCACCCCACGGTGAAGTTCGTGAAGTCCGAGCGTCCCGTCGGCTTGAGCGCACCGCCGCCCGCAGCGCCCGCCACGCCGTCAACCGTTCCCGAGCCCGCCGCCAAACAGGCGACAGCGACGCCGGCCACGCCTACCGAGCCAGCCAAGAAAAAAACCTCCATCCCGTTCAGCATGGAAGAGTTCAAAAACGACGCGCTCATCAAGCAGGCGCTGGAGATTTTCAAAGGCCAGATCGTTGACGTCCGCAAGTAAACCTCAACCCACAGCAACTCATGTCCAGCATCGGCAAACTGATGAAGCAGGCTGCGAAAATGCAGCAGCAGGTCCAAGAGATTCAAGCCAGCCTCACCACACGCACCGTCGAAGCCACCAGCGGCGGCGGCGCAGTGAAGGTCACTGCCAGATGCGACGGCACGCTCGCCGGCATCAAGATCGATCCCGCGGCCATGAATCCGGCCGATGCGCAACTCCTCGAGGATATGCTCCTCAGCGCGTCCAACAATGCCCTCGCTCAGGCCAAGGAGATCTCCAATGAAGAGATGGGCAAGGCCACGCAAGGCTTCGGCATTCCCGGAATGATGTGATGAAATGGATTGATGGCCGCGCTTCCTGAACCGATCATCGCGCTCGTCACCGCGCTGGGCAAACTGCCCGGGGTCGGCCCGCGTTCGGCTGAACGCCTCGCGCTGCACATCGTGCAATCCGAGGCCGATGGCGTGCGGCAACTCGCGCAGGCCATCGTCACCGCGCGCGAGAAAATCCTGTCCTGCCAGATCTGCGGCGCGCTCACCGAAAAGCAGCCCTGCCTCCTCTGCACCGATCCGCGGCGCGACGCCTCGCTCCTCTGCCTCGTCGAACGAGCGGTGGACATCCTCAGCGTGGACAAGGCCGGCACCTTCACCGGCCGGTTTCATGTGCTTGGTGGAAAGATTTCGCCGCTCAATGGGGTCGGCCCCGAAGATCTCCGTATCGACGAACTCGAATCGCGCCTCGGCCGTGAGCCGATCAAGGAGGTCATTCTCGCGCTCGGCAGCGACGTGGAGGGCGACGCCACAAGTTATTATATCGCCAAACGGTTGACAGCGCGGCAGGTGAAGGTCACGCGTATCGCCCACGGACTCCCCGCCGGCAGCGGACTGGAGTTCGCCGACGAGCTCACGCTGAGCCGCGCCCTCGAAGGCCGGCGAGAAATCCAGTGACGTTATCCGCGCCCAAGGCCGTCGTGTTCGATCTGGGCAAAGTACTGCTCGATTTCGATTACGGCATCCTCATCCGGCGGATGGCTCCGCGCTCGCGCCTGAACGAAGCCGGATTGAACCGCCTGCTCAATCAAGCCCCGCTGCTGCTCCGCTATGAGAGAGGCTCCCTCTCCACCGCCGAGTTCTTCGCCGAAGTGCAGCGCGACTCCGGCTTCGATGGGAGTGTGGATGAATTCACCGCCTTCTTCGCCGACATCTTCACGCCCATCGAGCCGATGATCGCGCTCCACGCGCGGCTGCGATCACGCGGCGTGCCGACCTACATCTTCTCCAACACGAACGAGATCGCCATCGCGCACATCCGGCGGGTGTTTCCGTTCTTCGCCGGCTTTTCCGGCTACGTGCTCTCCTACGAACACAACGCGATGAAGCCGGACGCCGCACTCTACTCCACCGTCGAGCAGGCCACTGGGATGCGCGGGGCGGACCTGCTCTATCTCGACGATCGCCCCGAAAACGTCACCGCGGGCGCGGCGCGCGGCTGGCACGCCATTCTTCATCAAGAACCCTCTGCCACGGAGGAGGCCGTGCGCGTCACCGGGCTGCTCGGCTAAAGATCACGCGCCCGGCTTCGGTACGACTCGCGCGATTCGCGTCACTTCCCCAGCAGATGCTCGATCACGAGCTGGTCGAGCGCCTGATAATCGCGGGCGGCGATGAGCGCCCTGGCCTGCTTCTCGTCGAAGCTGCGGACCTTCTCCAGCAACCGGAGGAAGGTGCGGCGGCTGTTGTCCAGATGCGCGAGCCAGTGCTCGGGCTTCGTCGTCCGGAAGGGATGTACGTCGAAGCAGATGTACTCGCCGTTCTTCCCGTAGCCGTTGCGCTCCAGTGCGCGGACCTGATCGAATGCGCTGCGGAGATTCGTGCAGCCGAAGGGCCGGTCCTGATCGTACTTCAGACCGTTCTGGTCGTTGAGGTGGAGCGACCAGAGCTTGCCAAACGTCATGGCGAAGTCGATCTCGTCCGCCGGGTCGATGCCCGCGAGGATGGCGTGTGCGCTCTCGATGAGGCAGCCGACGCGCCTCGGATCCCGCGTGAGCTGGGCGACGGCGAGCGCGTGGCCGATGGTCGGCAGATAGGCATGGTCCATCGGCTCGTTCGGCTTTGGCTCGATGGCGAGCCGCGCCTTCTTGTCGTGCGCGAGCATCGCGTCGAACGCCTCGACCAACAGCTCCACGCTGCGCCGGCCATCCTTCGCCTCGCGGATGTAGGTGCCCTCGCGCGCGAGCCAGAGCACAATGAGGTCGGTGCCGAGAATCTTGCCGATGTCGATGCAGCGCTTTGAACGGTCGATGGCGTACTGGCGGTGGCGCTTGTCGTTACTCGTGTAGGCGCCGTCGATCGTCTGCGGTGCGAACCAGAGCCGTGGCGCGACCATCTCGGCTGCGATTCCCTCGCCGTCGAGCCGCCGCTTCAGCTCTTTGGCCTCCTTGCGAATCTGCGACTCCGACTTGCTGTCGATGTCCGGCACCGCGTCGTCGTCGTGGAACATCATCGCCTCGAAGCCGAGCTTCTTGAGCTGGGCGAGCTTCCAGTCGAACGTCTGCGCCGGGCGCGTCGTCGGGCCGTAGGGGTCTTGACCCTCGCTGAGGTTCCACGGGCCGAAACAGAACTTGTAGGGATGCTTCATTTGCGCGGGACGCTGCCGGAGTCTGCATTTGAAGTGAAGCGAAAAAAACGTGAGCCGTGGAGACCGCGCTGCTAATGTCGCCCCATGTCCAGCGAGGCAACGCCGCTACAACCCCACCTGATCCCCGGCCGCATCGAGGCCCGCGCTGGGAACGGCCACTTGACCCAGCTCCTGCTGACCAGCCATGCCAGCAAGGCCGAGGTCTATCTGCACGGCGCGCATGTAACGCACTTCCAGAGGCAGGGCGAACATCCGCTCCTCTTCATGAGCTCACGGAGTTCCTTCGCCCCCGGCAAGCCCATCCGCGGCGGTGTGCCGCTCATCTTCCCGTGGTTCGGCCCGCGCGACGGCGCACCGGCGCATGGCTTCGCCCGCACGGCCGAGTGGTCACTCGTGGAATCCAGCGCCAACGACGACGCGACCCGCATCACGCTCGAACTCACCCAGCCGCTCGATTCACCGCAATGGCCCGCGCACCGGCTCCGTTACCGCGTCACCGCCGACACCGCGTTGCGTCTGGAATTGGCCGTCACGAACACCAGCACCACACGCGCGTTCCCCTGCGAGAGTTGCCTGCACACCTACTTCGCCATCGGCGACGTCGCCCAGGCGGGCATCGTCGGCCTGCAGGGCGCCCGCTATCTCGACAAGGTGGACGGCTTCGCCGAGAAGGCCGAGACCGCGACGAAAATCCCCATCACCGGCGAAACCGACCGCGTCTATCTCGACACCGCCGCCACCGTCACCATTAGCGACCCCGTCTGGGGGCGAAAGCTCATCGTGGCCAAGAGCGGGTCCGCCTCGACCGTGGTCTGGAATCCGTGGATTGCCAAGGCGAAGGCGATGGCCGACTTCGGCGACGACGAATACCCGCGCATGCTCTGCGTGGAATCGGGCAACGTGGACCGCAACCGAATCACGCTCGCCCCCGGCGCGACCGCGACACTGGCCGTGGAACTGCACAGCGAGCCGCTCTAATCCTACCGCGCCGCCTCACTTCACCTTGCGGAACTGGACGGCGTCGCAAACGACGTGGCCGTCGGTCCCTTTGTTGGACACGGTGACGGTCACGCTTTTGCCGACGGCGAACTGGAACTTGCCGAGCGGAGTCGCGCCGCCGGTCTTCTGGTTCACCTTCACGATGCGCGGCTCACCGCCGGCGACGGCGATGGTGACAGGGACGTTCGTGGCGCGGTTGGTCCACGCGGGGTAGTGGAGCACGATTTCGTATTCGCCGGCTTCCTTGATCTCCGGCGCGAAGGCGAGGGCGAGCTCGCCCTTCTGGGCGTCGCCGTCATGCACATAGCCGGTGCCGGCCTTCCACTGCTGCGAGACGGAGACGGCCCAACCGCCGGTCTTCTTGGCCTCCTCGTCGTCGAGCACGAGGCCGTCGAGGACCACAGTCGCCTTGGCGGCGGGCTTGGCTCCCATCCATGCGAGCACTTGTTTGTCGGCAAGCAGGCGCGCGCGGAGCTTGGCGTAATCCACCTTCTGGATGGAAACCTTCTCGTCGATCGCGTGGATCGCGGCGGTGGCGGCGGACTGGCCGAGCACCATGAAGACGGGCTCCATGCGGATGGAGCCGTAGGCGATGTGCGTGGCGGAGAGGCAGACGGGCGCGAGGAGATTCGCGCACTCGGCGGCCTTCGGGATGAGGGAGCGGTAGCTGATGGGATAAGGCGGGAAACCGCCGACCTGCACGTCGCCCTCGTTGCGAACATGGCCGTTGGCGTCCACGTGGCGCTGGGTGTTGTGAGAATCCATCGTGTAAGCAGCGAGGCCCACGGCGTCCTCGGCCACGACGCGGCCCTGGCAGTTGTGCTGCGTCATCACATACTCGCCGACCATCCGGCGCGCCTCGCGCACGTAGAGTTGCTCCTGCCAATTATCAGTGTCGGCGAACTCGTCCTTGCACTTGCCCCAGCGCGAGACCTTCTTGCGGACGCCCTCGGGCACGCGCGGATGGTTGGCGAGCGTCCACATCAGGCCGAACTGGTAGAGCCGATGCCGCGCGACGATCTTCTCGCGCTCGGCGTAGCTCGCCTCGGGAAAATCGTAGTTCTGGCCGATGAAGTCGGTGGAGAAACCGTGATTATTGTTCACGTCCGTCTTGCGGTTAGGCATCGAGGAGTTGATCCACGGGACGCCTTTGTAGCCGGCCTCGTAATTGCGGAAGAGCAACTCGAACCACTGCTCGTCGTAACCGGCGGGCTTCTCGATCGGGATGCGGTTCTCCGGATGGTCGGTGAGGCACATGCGGAAGTTGTAAGCCTGCACGCGCCGGTCGCCCGCACCTTCCTCGCCGGGACCCTTCGGGTCGATAAACGGCAGGAGGCCGCTCGATTTGTCGCCCTTCTTCACGTACGCGTCCACGCCCGCGACGAACTGGTGATGACGCGCATTCTTCACCTGCACGCCGTCGAGCGTCTCCTTGTAGAGACTGTTCGCCTCGCGCCCGATGGTGTAGCCCGCACCCGCGGCGGCGAGCAAATCGCCCTCGTACGTGGCATCGATGAACATCTTTGCCCGGAACGTGCGGCCGGATTCCATCGCGATGGAGACGATGCGCGCGCCCTCTTTCTTGACGCCCTTGATGCGGTCGAGTCGTTCGGCGTACACGATCTCCACGCCCGCCTCGCGCACGAGGTCGTTGCACACCTTGAGCGCCGCGCTCGGCTCGAAAGTCCACATCGTGTCCTCGCCCTTGTCGCTCTGCGTCTGGCCGCCGTCGCGGTAGGTCTCGGGCTTCTGCCACTTCCACGCGGCGGCCTCCTGATAGTGCCCGCGGATGCGTTGATAGAACTCGCGCGCGAAGCCGCCAATGGCGGCCTTGTTGCCGATGTCCGTCTGACCGAGGCCGCCGGTGGTGAGTCCGCCGAGGCGTTTCGTCGGCTCGATGAGCACGACCGTGCGCCCCATGCGCTTGGCTTGCACTGCGGCGGCCACACCGCCCGAAGTGCCGCCATACACGCAAAGATCCAGCTGGACCTCGGCGGCGGCGAGGAGTTTGGGGGAAACCATCAGGGCAAACGACAGCGGAAGAAGAAGCGATTTCAGAAGATTCATCCCGCCACTCAACGGGGAGTGCAGCCCAAATTCAATGGAAAACTTCCTTCGCCGGGAGAGCGGACTTCAGCGGCCCCGCATCGCATCGGCCAATTGCTTGCGCACCTGCTCCCGGTTGGCGGCGTCGTGGAACTCGACCGGATTGAAATCGTCCGTTAACACGCGCCCGCGTGCGGCGTCCACTTCGACGAGGCTCGAGTAAGCCGCCTCCGCCTGCGGGCGGACGAGCTCGTGCTCCACGCTGCTGTCCGGCGTGCGGAGAAATTTCAGCTCCGCCGCATCGCCGACGACGAAGAAGACGTTGCCGTTACCGGACGCATGGCAACGCACGCTGGCGAAGACGGCCCGCAGAGTTTTGTTCAGCGAGGTAGTGAGAAAATCCCTGCCCGGCGCGAACTCGCCGAAGCAGTTCAAGACCAGCACACCGTCGGGCTTGAGCAGGCGCCGCATCGCCGCGAAGGCCTCGCGCGACATCAGATGCGTCGGCGAGGAGTCGCCGAGGAAGGCGTCGAGAATGATGGCGTCGTAACGCTTGACGCAGTCGTTCACGAAGTGGCGCCCGTCGTCGATCACCACGTTCATGCGGTCCGGCTCGAAGTCGAAGAACCGCTGCGCCACCGGCACCACGGCGGGGTTGATCTCCACCACATCCACGCGCGCGCCGGCGCCGGCGAAAGCCATCGGCACGATGCCCACGCCGAGGCCGATACACAGCACGTCGTCCGTACGCGCCGTATAGGCCCGGCCCAACCCGTGCAGCATCGCGGTGAACATCGAGACGCTCCGTTTCGCCGCGGGATCGTACGTGTTCTGCACGAGATAATCGTTCTGGAGAAGCAACCGGCGATCCGCGCCCTGCGCGTACTCGATCACCTCCAGCCGGCCGAAGTTGGAGTTGCCGGAGAACAGTTCGCGGCCCTGGTCACGCGCCAATGCGCGCTTCGGTGTCAGAGCGAGAATCCCGCCCAGCAGCAAGCACAAACCCGCGGTGACCACCACGGCCTTCACCCGCGACTTCCCGCCCCACTTCGCGAAGTACACCCCCGCCAGCAGGATCAGGATGGATGCCGTGATGACCATTGTCGTCGAGTTCGCCAGGAATGGCACCAGGACGTAGCCGATGAGCACCGTGCCGACGAAACTCCCCAGCGTGCCCACCGCCGTGAGCCGGCCGACGTTCTCGCCGACGCCTTCTACGGAACGACTCAACACGCGGATGAGGAAGGGACCGGTCATCGCCAGTAACGCCAGCGGCACGAAGAACAGGAAGAGCGAGGCGAGCAGCGAGCCGAGCGCGAGCCGGAAGTCGAGGCACCAATAGGCCACTCGCTCCATCACCGGCAGCATGAGGCAGAGATACGTTGCGGCCGCGAGGATGCATCCGTACAGACGGTTAAGGTCCTGCGAACGGTCCGCCAGCACCCCGCCCCAGTAGTAGCCGCACGCCAGCGCCACGAGCGTCACTGCGATCTGCGCCGTCCAGACGAAGTGCGATGTGCCGATATAGGGCGCGAGCATTTTCGCGCCGAGAATTTCCACCACCATCACCGCCGCGCCAGTGACTGCGGCGGTGAAGTAGAGATAACGGCGCAGGCTGGGCGGGAGAGATTCAACGCCGGCAACGGTGGATTGCTTTTTCACAGTGCCGTTCTACTTTCAGCGACGAGAAGAAGCAAGGAGCACAGCGCGGATGGAAAAGTATCGCCACATCATCAGCATCGCCATCCAGAACACGCTCGTCTATCGCGTGAATTTCTTCGCGCGAGCCCTCTTCGGCCTCATCCCGCTCACGGCGACCATCCTGCTCTGGCAGACCATCTACCGCGACCGCACCGGCGACGTGGCCGGCTACACGCTGCGCCAGATGATCTCGTACTACCTGATCGTCACCATCGTGGACGCGCTCACGGCCGTGGCCGAGGACGACTGGCAGATCGCCGCCGACATCCGCGAGGGGAACATCAGCCAGTTCCTCATCAAGCCGATCGATTACCTCGCCTACCGTTTCTGCCTCTACACCGCCGGCCGCCTCATCTACACGGCCGTGGCGCTCGCGCCCGTTTCGATCTTCATCTTTTATCTGCGCGACTATTTCGTCCTGCCAAAAGACGCCACCGCCCTCGCCGCCTTTTTCCTCTCTGTCGCGATGGCCGGCCTGCTGCAATTCCTCATTTCCTACACGATGGCGCTGCTTTCATTTTGGGTGCTCGAAGTCGCCACGTTCATCTTCATCCTGTTCGCCTTCGAATATCTCGCCGCCGGCCATCTCTTTCCGTTGGACATCCTGCCGCCCGCCATCGCGCACGCACTACACTTCACGCCCTTCCCCTATCTGGTCTTCTTCCCCGCCAGCATTTATCTTGGTCACGTCAGCGGGGCCGCGCTCTGGCAGGGGCTCGCCGTGCAAGCCGGCTGGGTGCTCGCCGGCTATGCGCTGGCGCGGTTCGTCTGGAACCGCGGCGTGAAGAAATACGCAGCCTTCGGGGGATGAAATGAACGCGGCAACCAAAAGCGAATGCAAAGCAGCGCCCGCCGGAAACGCGCTCGCATCGCTCGCCCGTTACCTCGGCCTGTATGCCGCGCTCTGGAAAAACTCCGTCACACGCGAGATGGGCTTCAAGTCCAACTTCCTCCTCTGGATCGTGGTCGAACTCCTCTGGTTCGCGCTGCAACTCACCTTCATGCTGGTGATCTACTCCCACACCGAACGCATCGGCACTTGGACCAAGTGGGAGGTGGTGCTGCTGGTCGGCGCGGCGCACTTCATCCAGCAGATCTTCACCGCCCTCTTCCTCGTGAACTGCACCCAGCTCTCCGAGCACATCCGCACCGGCAAACTCGACTTCATGCTGCTGCTGCCGGTGAACACCCGCTTCCTCGTCTCGTTGCGGCAGGTGGACCTCGGCGGCTTCGTCAACGCCGGCAGCGCCGTGGCCGTGATGGTGTACGCCGCGCGCGAACTGCACCTCGCGCCCAGCGCCCTTCAACTCGCCGGGTTCCTCGCTCTCTGCGCCGTCGGGCTGCTGATCCACTATTCGCTCATGTTCCTGCTCGCGGCCGTCAGCTTCTGGACGGTGAAAGCGCAGGGCATCGTTTACGGCTACTACAACCTTTTCAACATCGCGCGGATCCCGGATGCCGCCTTCCACGGCCTGTTCAAGGCGGTGTTCACCTTCGTCCTGCCGATCCTGCTGGTCGTGAATGTCCCCGTGAAACTGCTGGTGAACAAACTCGAGTCGCCGTGGGAGCTGGCGCTGCTTCTGGCGATGGCCCTCGCCTGCTTCACCCTCTCGGAACTTTTCTGGCGCCTGTCGCTGCGCCGCTACACCAGCGCGAGCTCGTAACACCGCGGGCTCACCCGCACCGGGCCAGTTCCTGCCAGAGATACGCGCTCATCCGGGAACCAGCGGCGAAGTTGTCGAGATCGAACTTCTCGTTCGGCGAATGGAGATTGTCATCCGGCAGAGCGAGCCCGAGCAGCAGCGTGTCCGCGCCGAGGATCTTCTTGAACTCGTTCACGATCGGTATCGATCCCCCCTCGCGCATCAACACCGGCTCGCGACCGAACGCGGCTTTCAACGCATGCAACGCCGCCTGCGCCTGCGGCCCCGTGGGAGAGACGAGATACGGCTCGCCCCCGTGACCGTCCGCGACCTCCAGCCGCACGGTCGGCGGGCAGAGCTTGCGCAGATGCCGCCCGACGAGGCGGAGAATTCTTTTTGGATCCTGCCCCGGCACGAGACGGAAGGTGAGCTTCGCGCTCGCCCACGACGGCACGATAGTCTTGCTCCCCGGCCCCTGATAACCGCTGGTGAGGCCGTTGATCTCGACCGTCGGGCGCGCGCTGCGCTGCTCGACCGCCGTGTGGCCACGCTCGCCAAAGAGCTGCGGCACACCGAGGAACTTCCGGTACTGCGCCGCGTTGAACGGCAGGCGCGCGAGCTGTTTCCGTTCGAAGGCCGAGAGCGGTTTCACGCCATCGTAAAAACCAGCCACCGTCACGCGACCATTCTTGTCGCGCAGTTTCGCGAGCAACTGGCACAGGGCCATCGCGGGGTTGTCCAGCGACCCTCCATAGATGCCCGAGTGGAGGTCCCGCGAGGGCCCGTGCAGCTTCACTTCGAGAGCCGCGATGCCGCGCAGCCCGTAGGTGAGCGCGGGATGCTGCTTGTCCGGCATCCCCGTGTCGGAGACGACGACGGTCTCGCAGCGGAGCGCGGCGCGGTGTTTCCGGAGGAACGGCGGCAGGCTTGCGCAGCCGACCTCTTCCTCTCCTTCGATGACGAAGGTCAGGTCACACGGCAACTCCGTGCCGGTCTTGAGGTAGGCCTCGACGGCTTTGAGATGGGCGAAATGCTGGCCTTTGTTGTCGGTCGAACCGCGCCCGTAAATGCTGCGCCCCGTAATACGCGGCTCGAAGGGGGGCGTTTTCCACAGCTCCAACGGCTCCGGCGGCTGCACATCGTAGTGACCGTACACGACGAAGTGCGGCTTGCGTTTCCCCTTCGCGCGCGGCGTGCGGGCGGTGACGATGGGATGCCCTTTCGTCTCGTGCACCTTCGCCTCGAGACCGATGGCGCGGCAGTGCTCCGCCAGCCAGCGCGCGCAAGCGGCGAGGTCACCGTGATGCTTTGCCTGCGCAGAGACGCTCGGGAAACGGAGATACTCCGACAATTCGCGTATGAAGCGCGGCTCGTGCTGTGCGAGGTAATGAAGGACTTTTTCCATGGCCCCAAGTTAGAACCGGCGCGGCTCGATGCAAAGCGCATTTCATCAGACTTTGCTTTTCCACCAGTTCAGGCAGGATCAGTGTGATGAAGATTTCGGTCATCGTGCCGGCGTTCAACGAAGAGAAGCTGATCGTCGGGACACTGGACAGCATCCGCGCGGCGGCGGCGGCCTTCACCGCGCGCGGGTGGGCGTGGGAAATCGTTGTCTGCGACAATAACTCGACCGATCGCACGGGGGAACTGGCGCGGGCGGCGGGCGCGAAAGTGGTGTTCGAGCCGAAGAACCAGATCGCCCGCGCGCGCAATGCGGGCGCTGCGGTGGCAGCCGGCGAGTGGCTCCTGTTCGTGGACGCCGATTCGCGACCAAGCCACGAACTCTTCGCTGATGCGGGGGAAGCGATGGAGTGCGGGGGGTGTATCGGCGGCGGCTGCACCGTGCGCTTCGATGAGCATTACTTCCTCGCGAGCCTCTTCGTGTTCGCGTGGAACACGCTGAGCCGCATCTGCAAATGGGCAGCCGGCTCTTTCGTTCTGTGCGAGGCGGGGGCGTTCCGAGCGATCGGCGGGTTCAACGAAGCGTTCTATGCCTCGGAGGAAATCGATTTCAGCCGGCGGCTGAAGCGCGAGGCGAAGCAACGCGGCAAGCGATTAGTCATCCTGCACCGACATCCGCTCGTGACCTCGGCGCGCAAAATCCACCTCTATTCGCCGTGGGATTACGCGCGGTTCATGGTGAAGTCGGTCGTGACACTCGGCGCGACGACGCGGGCGCGTGAGGCTTGCCCCATCTGGTACGACGGTCGGCGGTAGTTGGAAGCCTGCCTGAAAATTACGGCTTCTTGTTTTTCTTCTTCTCCTCGTCGCGGAGGAACTTCTCGAGGTCCCTTTGCTCCTGCGACTCGATAGCGCGTTCGTTGGCCTCCGCGCGCTTCACGCCAGGAAGGTTATCGCGCTCGATCTGGGCCGCAGCCGAGGCGGACTCGGGCGTGGGCAGCACGGTGGGGCGCATCATCACGATCAGTTCCTTGCGATCCATCGTGTCGGCGTTGTTGGAGAAAAGTATCCCGAGCAGCGGGATGTCCTTGAGCACCGGCACACCGGAAACAGTCTTTGTTTTCTTGGTCCGGATGAATCCGCCGAGCATCACAGCCTCACGATCCTTGACCGCGATCTTGGCGTTCGCCGAGCGTTCGGCGGTGATGGGCACTGGATTTCCGTCGATGACTTTCTCGCCGATGATGTCCTGTACGACTTGGTTGATGTCCATCACCACGAGACCATCGGGGTTGATGAACGGCAGCACTTCGAGCGTGATGCCGATCTTCTTATCTTGATAGGTGGACCGGTTGCTGCCGCTAATGTCGGTGGTGGTACCGGTGATGTACGGGTGGGTCTCACCCACGAAGAACTGCCCCATCTCGGCGTGCGAAGTCTGGATACGCGGGCGGGAGAGGATGTTCACGCGACCGTCGGTGGAGACGGCACTGACCGCCGCCTCCCAGTTGTTGCCAACGAAGCCCCAGTAATTAAGGCCGGCGCTATTGAGGCCGGCGATAGCGTTGGTGGTGTAAAAATTACCGCCGTGCTTCATCCCGATGGCAGAAGAAACCGCCGATCCAAAGAGGGTGGCGTTCTGCTTCTTCTGCTGCGCGATGGAGACGCCGACCTCTTTTTCGTTACTCAGCGCGACATCCATGATGATCGCCTCGATGAGCACCTGTTGCTGCACGGTGTCGAGTTGCGCGAGCAGTTTCTTGGCCAAGACCATCTCCTGTTTCCCGGCGATGACGAGGATGGAATTGCTGCGCTCATAGGAGATGATCTTGGTTTCACCGAGAATTGGTGCGCCAACTCCAACCACACCCGAGCGCCCCGTCGCCTGCTGCAATCGCTGCTGCAACGTGCGCTGTCCACCGCCCGGCTGATTCTGCCCGCTCGAGCCACCAGATCCGCCGCCAGGTGGAGCTCCTGTCGGCGTCCCTCCTCCAGGATTCAATCCGCTGGCAAAATTCCCCACACTAGAAGCCCCGCTCATACCGCCCGTCCCGGTGGCTCCGGGACGCGAAGAACTGGAAGTCGCTCCGCCAATCGTAAGCGTGCCCATGACGGAGGCGATATCCGCCGCAAGGGCGTACTTGATGGGGATCAACTCCACCTCGTCCTCGATCGGCACCAACACATCCACCTTCTCGATCAACTCGAGCATCCGCTTCACATTCGAAGCGTAATCACGCAGCACAAGGGTGTGGCTGACGTCGATGGCCGTGACGCCGTTCTGCAGCTTCGACAACGGCTGAAGTATCTGTACCAGCTCGCTCGGGCGAACGTTCTTCAACTTGATCACCTTGGTCGTGAAGGTATCGGCCTCTGGCAAATGGATTGATTCCAGCAAGCTGAACGGCACGCCTTCCTTCATCGCGTTTGCCGCCGGCACGGCTTTCACGAACTTGTCGCCCACGGCGAGCACCGCGATGTCGTTGGCGGCGAAGAGCGAGGTCAGCGCCTCGACCGCCTCGACGTGGGTGAGGTCGGTCTGCGCGCGGAAATTGATGTTCACGTTCGGCAGCGTGGCCGGACGGATGAGCGTACGCCCGACCAGTTCGGCAAAGAAGTTGAGCGCCTGATCGAGCGGCGCAGCTTCGAGACGCAGCATCCCCTTTGGAATCATTTTCTGGCCGTTGGCGGCGGGCACCGCGACCACGGGCACCGCTGGCGGCGCGAAGGTGGCTGGCGGCGGCACGGGCGGCGCTGCGGCGGGTTGGGCCTGAAGGGCGAACGCACTCAGCAATAGCAACGCGAGGTGATGGATGGTTTTCACGGAGCTTTCCCTTTCGATTTGGCGGTTTTGGACGAAGTGTTCTTCTGGTAACTGGCGACGAGCGTGACCGTCCCACGCAGCTTGGTGCGTGCCGGCTCCTCTGGTTTCACATCGAGATCACGGATGCGCACGGCCGAACGCTCGCCGCTGGTACTCATCAGAAAATCGAGCAGCTCTTTGTCCCCGGCGGTGAAAGCGAGCGTGAGCGTTTCCTCCCCGAGCAAGTCGCCGGCACGGCCAGCGTAGCGCAGGCCGGGGCGTTTGCTCTCGATGTTCAGGCCGCTCTTCTCGGCCAGTTCGCTCTGCTGGCGCAGGATCAACTCCGCGCGTTCGGCCGACTCGGCCAGCTCCACCTGCTTCTGCAACTGGCCCAACTCCGCCATCAGCGCCGGCTTCTTCGCGATCTGCGCCCGCAGCCGCTCGCGCCGCGACTCGCCCTGTTCGATGGCCGCGCACACGGCATTCCAGTTGCGGTAAAGCGACGGCAGAAGGAACGCATTCGCCACCAGGAACACGACGCAAAACGCGGCGAGCACCGTGCGCCGATCCTCGCGCCGGATGTTGAGGCGGTCGAAGAGCGTGGTCACGGCTCCTCCTCCTTCCGCCGGAAATCACTCGTGAAACTCCACTGCAGCGTGGCACCACCTTGTATGCGGTTGAAGTTGGCCGGGTACACCTTCTGGAACAGTATCTGGCCGGCACTGTTCGTCACCGTCTTGAGCAACTCGCTGTATTCCTCGATTTTTTCGGACAGCGCGGCGGGCGCAGTGCCGCGCACAACCATCTTTTCACCCTTGCTGAAGGTGAACTGGTCGAGCCCCATCTCCGCCGGCAGCTTGTCGGACATCGCGCGGAAAGCGTCCAGCGCCGCGTTGCGCAAAGCCACCTGCTCCTGCAGTTGCACGATCTGATCACCCAACTGCACGGCGTTCGTGCTCTCACGACCGAGCGGCACCAGTTCCTTGCCCAACTTGGCCTGATTCGATTTGGACATTTCGGTCATGATGACGAATCCCACCAACAGCATGAGGTAAACGACCAATCCCGCGCCCAAAGCACGCAGCCAGATCAAATCCACGAAGTCGCGCCGGTAACGTCCCGCGAACTCCTCCGGCAAGAGCGCCGGAGAGCCCGGCCGCGCCCGGCCCGCGTGGCGCGCCGTGGCCACCGCCACATTGGCCGCCGGCAAGGGCGTGAGCATCTCGACAGGTTCGCCAAGCCATTCCCCGAGCATCTTCCCCAAATTCATCGCCAGTTCGCCTTCCGCCACGAGATGCCACGTGGGCGGCCGCACCAGCCAGCCAGCCATTTCACCGGACCACGTGCTGCACGTGAGATGCTCGGCCAACTCGTTCAGATGGCTCCGGGAGGCGAGCGTGATCTGCGTCAGATCCTGCAACACGCCGTCGCTCCACCACGCCACGAGGCATAAAACTTTCTCGCCCCGCGGACGCGGATAAATCCACACGCCGTCCACATCCGCCGGCGCCGCCAAAACCTGCTGCAACGCCGCGACCTCGATGCCGTCGGCCACGTACCCTTTCGTTTCCAGGCGGCCGAGCAGCTCCTCCACCAGCTTCCGCTCGGCGAGGGCCACCACGACGGTCTGCGTGTCGGGCGGCAGCATCCCGCGCGTGGGCACCACCTCCATCGTCCAGACCGTCTGCGCCGACGGCAGCGGGGAGAGTTTCTCCATCTGCAGTTCGAGCATCGCGGCCAGCTCGCTGCGGTCGCATTGCGGCATCTGGAGGACGCGGTAGAAGACACGGTCCGGCGGCAACCAAACGATATTGAGCCGCCGACTCCACAAATCGGAAAGGGTCTTGCCCACATGCTTGGCCGGCAACGGATCCTCCGCCGGACCGGTCTGCACATCAACCAAGTTCAGGTCGCCTTTACCGGCCGTGAACCGCCAGAACTGCTGCTGCTCGCCGTCGAAGGCGAGTACGTTGCAAGACGCCGGCAGCGCGGGCGCTTTCGATGCTTTGATATTTCTCGCGTCAGCCATCCTCGTCCATCAACTCTCCATCAACGCCTTCAAATGCTCCTCCGCCTGTGTCACGCGCAGCACTTCCTCGACCGTGGTGCGGCCGGCGCGCACCTTCCGCCAGCCGTCGTCGCGAAGCGTGCTCATCCCCAATTCCACGGCCTTCTGCGCGATGGTTGAAGAGGCCTTGCGCTCGAGCACGAGCGGGCGGATGGCCTCGTTCACCACGAGCAGTTCATAGATGCCCATCCGGCCTTGGTAACCGAGCTGGCGGCAATTTTCGCATCCGACACCGTGCCAAATCTTCGCCTCCGCGAGCTCGGCAAGCGGGAAGCCTGCCTTGTACAAATAGTCGCGATCAACCTTCTGCTCGACCTTGCACTTCGGGCAAATGGTACGCACGAGCCGCTGGGCCAGCACCGCCTCGACGGAGGAGGCGACGAGGAACGGCTCGATGCCCATATCCACCAAACGCGTGAAAGCGCTCGGGGCGTCGTTCGTGTGCAGCGTGCTGAAGACAAGGTGACCGGTGAGCGCGGCGCGAATGGCGATCTCCGCCGTCTCGAGGTCGCGAATGTCGCCGACCATGATCACGTTCGGATCTTGGCGCAGGATGTGGCGCAGCCCCATCGCAAAGGTGAGGCCGATGTCCGCGCGCACAGCGATCTGGTTCACGCCCTTCAACTCGTACTCGACCGGTTCCTCGATGGTGATGATGCGTTTGTGCACCGAGTTGATCGAGCTGAGGAAGGCGTAGAGTGACGTAGACTTGCCCGAGCCCGTCGGGCCGGTGACGAGCACCATGCCGTGCGGTTTGACGACGATGTCGCGCAGTAAGTTCTCTTCCTGCGGATCGAAGCCGAGTTGTTCGAGGCCGAGGAAAATCTTGCCGCGCGTGAGCAGGCGCAGGCTCACGCTCTCGCCGTACACCGTCGGCACGGTGGAAACGCGGATGTCGATCTCCTCGCCTTTGATGCGGACGTTGATGCGGCC
>SXGQ01889854.1_pt1 | contig 17607 bp, 24 predicted proteins | sample 3178371 | NCBI WGS metagenome assembly SXGQ01 (sample SAMN11356859, study PRJNA531348) | freshwater metagenome | isolation source: freshwater sample F1-20 | place: China: Fuxian Lake, Yuxi | collected 2017-12-25 | reverse complement strand
TGGCCCGAGGCAATGGATTAGCAGCAGCGGCTTAGGTACCATGGGTTTTGGCTTGCCCGCTGCCCTGGGAGCACAAATAGCACTGGAGGGTGAGCAGGTAATTTGCGTTGCAGGTGATGCCAGTGTTTTGATGAATATTCAAGAGCTAGGCACCCTGGCTCAATATCAATTACCAGTAAAGCTGATAATAATTAATAATGGTTGGCAAGGAATGGTGAGGCAGTGGCAGGAAAGTTTCTATGAGGAGCGATATTCAGCCTCAGATATGAGCCTTGGCATGCCTGATTTCCCCGCCTTAGCAGAAGCTTTTGGTGTGAGGGGAATCTCAATTGTTAGGCGAGAAGATCTACGCAGTAGTTTACAAGCAGCATTTGATCATCCCGGCCCAGTTTTGGTTGATGTAAGGGTGCGTAGAAATGAAAACTGTTATCCAATGGTGCCACCGGGCAAGAGCAATGCTCAAATGGTTGGTTTACCTAGCCACCCGGAACTAGCCCTGAGCGAAAGGCGCAACTGCAGCAATTGCGGCCATTCAAACCCAAGCGAACATATCTTCTGCTCCAGCTGCGGCGATAGGCTTTAAATCAAGCCAATAGGTCTTTACTCTTAGCCAAACATTCCATCTGCTCAGCAGAAAGGGGTGGATAACGAAGACCCAGCGATTCAAGTGATTTATTGATTGCCCTTGTAATAATTAAGCGTCCAAACCACTTATTGTTCATTGGAATGCAATGCCAAGGGGCCATATCAGTACTAGTTTCTTGCAACATTTCCTCAAATGCCCCCTGGTAATCATTCCAGTATCGCCTTTCTTCTAGATCACTAAAAGAAAACTTCCAATTTTTCTCAGGCGCCTCGAGCCGCTTGAGGAAACGTTTTTGCTGCTCATCAGCACTTATGTGCAGAAAGAATTTAAGAATAACAATACCATTCCTGGTTAGATGCTTTTCAAAAGCATTAATATCTTCATAGCGCTCTCTCCAAACATGGGGACCAACTAGCGAATCAGGCAGGCACTGATTAGCCACAAGATTATGCACTTTAACAACCAAAACTTCCTCATAATATGACCTATTAAATATACCAATTTCGCCCCTTTGAGGCAAGCGAAGATTATATCTCCAAAGCCAATTATAACGCAAATCATCACTGGATGGATGTTTAAAGCTATGCACCTTTACCCCTTGGGGATTAACACCACTCATCACATGTTTAATAGTGGAATCCTTCCCAGCTGCATCGATGGCCTGCAGCACAATCAACACGCCCCAACGGCCATCGGCATAGAGCAAATCCTGGAGCTTTGCTAGTTTTTGAACCCCCTCTTGCAGGGAAGCCATGGCAGCTTCTTTATCCTTTAAATCAGCCTTGAAGTTAGGATTTTGATCCGCTAAACGGAATTTGCCACCTGCTGGAACCCTGTAAAAACTGGGCTCATGCCATTCAGCTGCCACAATCAAGGAGCTAATTGGCCAGAATAGCAATGGTTTGGGATTTCGAATGAAACGTATTTTTGATTATTGTTTGGCAGTGCTTCTAGTGATATCAGGATTGCTGTTTACACCAGTGAGAGTATCAGCAGCAGAAGTGCTACAGGTGCGAGAAGCTGATCTGCTTTTAATCGGCGATCAAAACCGCACATACAGCGTGAGGCTAGCTTGCGCAGAAATAACCCCAGGGCAGGAACAAAATGCAATTGATTTCTTGCGCAAGCAACTGCCAAGGCGTCAAAAAGTAAACCTGATGCCAATGGGCAGCAAGGATGGGTTATTACTAGCAAGGGTAAGGCCCCTTGGCAGCAGCCAGGATCTCAGCAGTTTATTAGTGGAAAATCAATTGGCTAAATTAAACCAAGACTGCATCAAAGCAACTAAATCCATCCTAAAAGCATGAGCATTAATCGAACTGCAAAAGGAATCGTTTTAGTTCCATGCCTTTTACTTGGGGGTGCATTCCTTAGTGCAGCTGCTTGGGGTTCAGAAAGCAATCAAACCGTTGCTATTTGGCTTGGCATTGCTCTGATTGCAGGTGGTTTTTTGGCCCAATTAATCCCAACAGAAAAAGATTAGGGTTTAGCTGCGCCTCCCTGGCCCTGTTCCTGCATCAATTTAAAAAATGCTTGCGTGGGATAAAAAACAAATTCGTCTTTTTGGGATTCAATCATCCTGCCCAGGGCAACGGTGAGATCAGCTGCAAGCATTTCAACTTTTGTGCCTTGTATTTTTGCAGCAGCTGCAGCTGCATCGCTATAGGAAAGAAAGAAAACTGCTTTGGTGCCCTTTGGGGTGTTGATAGTAATAAAGGGTTTGGAGAAAAACACCGGTACCGATAGGCCTTCATTGATGTCTTTTTCACTTACCCCTTGCTTGCGTAGTAATTCAACAGCCTTTGCCATATCCGCATCGGAGCTAATCACCGGAGCAACAAGCTTTTTATCGGTAAGTTTTTTATTTATTTCATTTACCTTGTCGTTGGCTAAATTCATTGGTATCGGCGTTACACGCGCTTTTGCAGCGGGGTTAGCTTTATTAAAAGCGTCTAGTTCCTTTTGGGCCTTTGCTTGATCCAAAAACATTGGCAGCAGCAAATTTTTATCGCCTTGGGGGATTGGTATGGGTGATCCCTGCTCATTAGTGATTAGAAAAACAGGTATCACCGCTAATTTTTTTAGAGCATCAGCCTCTGGAATTGCCCTTAGTGGCAGGGTTGGTGCCAGTAGCGGCACGCATGCAACGGCCCCTAAGGCAAATGAACGAGCAGCTTTGAAAACGCTCTTCATGAAAATCCCGCTTTTAATTGATAAGCGTAGGCATAAAGCAAGCCCTAGCCTTGCCAAGCTGGACGGTATGCGTCATGACCACCAATAAAAGCCCATCCCCCCTGCAAGTTGCTGGAGTGCTGGCGGCTCTATTAGCTAGCCAAAGCCTTGTTGCTTCATGGCCCCTACCTGGGAATGCCTTGATGCTGCTACCTAGCGAGGGTGCTGTGGCTGGTTTGGGGGATGGCATCCGGCGCGGTTTTAGCCTGGCCCAAGAACAAAGTGAACTTTGCGGCGCACCAAAAACCCAATGGTCGGTGGGCTGGATAAAACCCGGCAGCGATCCCTCTAGCCAACTTGGCAATCGCAGGTTGCCGCCACTTTTGTTGGCGCCACCGGCAACGCCACTGGTGGAAACCGGCCTACTTGCCCAATTTGAAAAACGTCAGGTTTTATTACCGTTGCAAAGGGGTGCCTCTTTGCAGCAACTAGCAAGCCGACGCGGTTCAGATCAACTCTGGCCCGTCACACCTGCCCGCAGTTTAGAAATTGACGCCTTGGTTAAGGCAATGGTGCAAGCCAACCTGCGCAGTTTTCTTTTAATAAGTGATGGCAGTGCTGATCAACAGTTATTGGCTGATCGTTTTTTGGAAACCATGCGATTACAGGGAGGCGTGCTACTTGGAACTGATCTGCAGGCCCGCAGGGTTAATGCCAAGGATGCAGAGGAATTAAAACAGTTAGTTTCCGATGCTGAATGGTTTAGTCCAGCGGCACTGGTGGTTATGAGCCCAAGGAATAGTGAATTAATGCTTGCTGTTATGGCTCAAGCATGGCCAGAGCAGATGCGTTTAGTGTGGAATTTCGCCCCTAAAACCACCAGTAAACAGGTGCAGATTGGTGTGGAGGAAGCCAGCCGTGGCCCTGGCTGGGGATCATTTGAAAAGGATTTTAAAAAGCGCTTTGGCTATAAACCTGGAACGGTAGAAGCAGCTGGGTTTGATGCCGGCCAACTGGTTGCCCTATCTGTGTTACCGGCAAAAATAACAACTCTCAATGGCATGGCTGGATTTAACCCAGGGCTAAAGCCAGCCAGCATTTGCGCAAACGTAAAAATCAGGAAAGAAGGTGCCGCAGCAAAGCCGCTTGGCGCAATCAGCAATATGGACATGAAAGCAGCAACCCCGCCCACTGCCCAGCTGGATGTGATCCAGCTGGAGGTGAACGGGGTGCAACTGCGCAAGAGCTTTAACTTAGGCGCTAACTAACAGGCTAGTTGGGCCTGGAAGTTACTCTTCGGTTTCATCCTCACCGCCCACTGGCACCAAGCGGATTTGCTTGCGGCCCAGCTTGATATCAAATTCATCACCTGGCTTCAGGTTCAGCATGGCTGTGTAGGCCTTGCCGATCAACAAGTTACCGTTGCCTTGAACAGTGGCTATGTAGCTGAGTTTACGTCCGCCTTTTCCAACGGAAGCACCACCGATATCTACGCCTTTGGCCTCTAAAAGGGCTTCGTAGAATGCGGTGAAGTTTAGGCGCTCACCACCATCTTTCTTAGTGGATACGTAGCCGCAAGCCCGCACGATCTCAGATTTACCAGCATCGCCAAGTTCGCGAACCTTGGTTAGAAGGTCATTCCCGATGAGCATGTGAAGTTGAAAAAGAATTACTCCCTAAACATACCAATCAAATGGCTGGTTTGAGAACCTTTTCCCAAAAATGATTTTGTTTTGCTGTCCCCTGCTCACATAGATAAACTGTGGAGCGCTATCAAATGCCGCTATTTGCAGGCATCTAAAACCAGATGGGATCAAGGATGCACGCCAATTGTTGGCCATTGCGACGAATGTTGGCCAGTGACCATGCCGAAGTGCGCCAGGTATATGTGGATGCAGTGCTGAATTTAACGCCGAGAATCTATAGCCAAGCCCAACTTGATGCCTGGTCTGCTGTGGCCCTATTGCCAGGGGTGCTCGATGAAACCCTGCAATCTGGCTATGGCTTAGTTAGTTGCAATGGCGAAACAATAGAAGCCTTTGCGGTGTTACACCCAGTTGATCGCGTTGCTTTGCTTTATTGCAGGGCCCGCTCCCATCGCCAAGGCCGTGGTGGTCAATTGCTTGTTTCCCTTGAGCAGGAGGCATCAAGGCAAGGGGTTAAGAAATTACGCAGCGAGGCCAGCTACATCAGCCATCCCCTATTTGAGCGGATGGGTTGGCGAACCGTTGAGAAAGAAAAACTCTTGATTGGCGGAGTTAGCTTTGAACGGTTTCGAATAGCCAAAAGTTTGGCTTAAACCTATGCAGCGACGCCAGTTACTACTAAGTGCCTTAAAGGGGTCTGCCACTTTGCTGGGCCTGATGCTGCTGCCAAAACAAGCCCAGGCCATGGGGGGAGTTCTGCCGGCGTTAGATCAACCAGCACCTAATTTCAACTTGGCTGGCATCGATAAATCTGGTGCGGTGCAACGCAAACTTGCTGATCTAGAGGGCAAGTGGTTGGTTTTGTATTTTTACCCTAAGGATTTCACCAGTGGTTGCACCCTAGAAGCAAGGGGATTCCAAAGGGATCTGCCAAAATTCCGCAATAAAGGGGCAGAAATAATTGGCATTAGCGCCGACGACCCAAACCAGCACGCCTCCTTTTGCGGCAGTGAAGGTCTTACTTACACCCTGCTATCTGATCCCAACGGCAAGGTTAGTAAATCCTATGGATCATGGATCGCCCCATTTTCGCAAAGGCATACGTTTTTAATTGATCCAGATGGAATTTTGCGCGCCCGCTGGACTGCCGTGCAGCCTTCAATTCATAGCCAAGAAGTGTTTCAAGAATTGGAAAAGCAACAGGCCTAGGTATTTGTTCTTGCAATCGCTGCCGCCGCTAACACCCCACCAAGGAAACCGCTGAAGTGCCCAATCCAACTCACGCCAAGTGCTGAAAATATCGGGATCAAACTCGGAAGAACACCTCCATAGCTAACGAGAGCTAAACCGGATAGGGCAAGAGATAGGGGTTTTTTCTCCAACCAGCCAATTACCAATAAATACCCCAGCAGCCCATAAACAACACCAGATAGGCCATGGCTGCCATTGGGCCAAAACAACCACACGGGAATAGCGCAGCAGTAAACCCCAAGCCAAACAGCTAGATAATCCCTGCGCCCTCTTAAAAGTACCAACCACGACAATGGTAAAAAAGTTAAGGAGTTAGCTAATAAGTGGGCAAAACCAGCATGGCTAAAAGGAGCTGTTAGAACACCAAGAAACGAACCACCCGGAACCATCGGTAGATTCCATTGGCCGCGAAAGAGGATTTGATCTAAAAGCTCCTGAAGCCAGGCGATCAGCAAGATCAACAGGGGCAAAAGCAAATTAAGCCGCGAAAACCATCCAGCCATTAGGAATTACGCAAATACTCCAGTTCGCCACGGCTATGCAATTCAGCTAGTGAGTTGTAGCCACCAATGGCCACCCCATCAATAAATATTTGTGGAACACTGCCATCACCTGTGGGACTGATCTCCTGAAAGGGAATCCCTAAGGTGCGCAGCATGCGTAAGGCCCGCCGCGAAAAAGGGCATTCGGGCAAACCGGCCACTTGCACCCTTGCCTGGGAGGGGGTTTCCCCACTAAGCAGGCCTAATAGAAGATCAGCGCCGCGCAACACCGTGGTGCCCGGCTCCAGGTGTCCGCCCCAAACGGCACATTCAGGATCGGAAAAACTGAGGTGCAAATGGACGCCTATAGGGGCGATAGTGCCCTGCAGGCTGATTATTTCAAGCTCACCACTTAAAACCATTGCCGTTTTTTGGCCGGGACAGGCAAAAGCTGCCTGGGCAAGATTGCCCACAACACTCAATACAAAACCAGTTGCATTGCGTTCTTGGGCAAACTGTTCAAGGCTGCTGCGCACATCACTACCGGCATCTAGGTGAAGTGGCACGGCCTGCATAACAGTTCAGAGGAGCAAATGAAAGCAAGCCTAAGCCGGCCCCTAGCCAATTTGAACTTGGCTGTGGTGGGCCATGTGGAATGGATGGGCTTTGTGGCGGTTGAAAAGTTGCCCAAAGCCGGAACCATTAGCCACGCCAATGCCTACCGGGAGGAACCGGCAGGTGGTGGGGCGGTGGCGGCGGTGCAACTTGCTCGGCTAACCGGAACAAAAGTTACTTTCTTCACTGCCTTGGGCCGTGATGCCGTAGGCGAAAAAGCAGCTGCTCGGTTAGTGGAACTAGGACTTGATTTAAAAATTGCCTGGCGTGATGGGGCAACTCGCCGGGGAATCAGTTTTGTTGATGCAGCAGCAGAGCGAACTATCACGGTTATTGGTGAGCGACTCGCTCCAGATGCAGAAGATCCACTGCCATGGGAAGCACTAGCGGATACAGATGGCGTATTTGTAACGGCCACAAATGCGGCTGGTTTACAACTTTGTCGCCGCAGCGCCCTGCTCACTGCAACACCAAGATTGCGGTTGCCACTACTGGAAGCAAGTGGCATTAGCTGTGATGCCCTGATCGGCAGCGCCCTAGACCCAGATGAAGAAGTTCCCAGGGGAGCCCTTAGTAAAAAACCGCTATTGCGTATTGCCACCGAAGGAGCCGCCGGGGGTTGGTGTGAACCCGGCGGTCGCTATCAAGCAATGCCACTAAGCGGCAAACTGATTGATAGCTACGGCTGCGGCGATAGCTTTGCTGCTGGGGTAACGGCTGGGCTAGCGGCTGGTTACACAGTTATGGATGCAATTCAGCTTGGGGCAAAATGTGGGGCTGAATGCGCTTCGATTTTTGGACCATATGAAAAATAAGTATATGAGTATTTTATTTATCTGCGTCCATTAACAATTACCGAACTACCAGAAACGCCAGCGGCACCAGGCAGAGCTGGAACCACAGAGGTTTGACCATCCCATTTATCAAGGAAAAGCTTGTAAAGCACTTGATCATCGAGGCTTGAATTAAGGGTTTGATAGCGCTTTGCTTCCTGCTCAGCGATCAACACCTCAGTTTGGGCCCGGAGCAATTGCTGTTCAGCAATTTGTTTCTGTTCAATAGCCGCTCTATATTCCTCAGCTATCTGTAAACCAGTAAGGTCTAAACCCTGAACAGTAACATAATCAAACTTACGTAATTCTTCAGCAACTTTTTCTTGAACTAATTCAGAAATTGAATTCCATTCGGTGGCGATTGTAACCAACTCATACTGGGAAAAAACAGATTTTAATGCTTTCAACAAAGATGGTTGAATAACCCTCGGATAAATCTGTTGATCATCAGTGGCAATCGTTTCATAAATCCTACCGGCTTCAGCCGGTTTCATTGCGTATTTAACAGTGGCAGTGGCCTGAATAACCTGCAAATCTTTTGTGAGTGTTGAGAATTGCTCAGGTTTTACCTGGGTTCTCACATCAAATAAGGATGTGTTTTGAACCAAAGGTGCCTTAATGTTTGCACCGGGATTACGGGGCACACCAGTTACCTTGCCAAGGGTTGTTACAACGGCCACATTGCCGGCCGGCACGATAAAAACGGTTTGACTCAATAAAATCGCTAAGCCAACAACTACTGCTAATAGCAAGCTAAGAATTGTTCCTGGTCCATCTGAGCCGTTGGCAGATCTAAGCGGCGATTGCATTGGCAAGGTTCGTGGGGAAATTCATCCTAGGCAGCTAATTCAGCAGCGGTTAAATCAAATCGATCTAGATTCATAACTTTTGTCCAGGCAGCACAGAAATCAGCCACAAATTTCTGTTGACCATCGGCCTGAGCATAAACCTCAGCGATGGCCCTGAGCTGGGAATTGGAGCCAAATAGCAGGTCTATGCGGCTGGCAGTCCAACGAAGGGAGCCACTGTTGCGGTCCCTACCCTCGTAACTATTTTCAAGCTCCTTGCTGGGGGCCCAAACGGTTTGCATATCAAGCAAATTAACAAAGAAATCATTGCTGAGGGTGCCAGGCTTGTTTGTAAATACTCCCTGTTTAGAGGAATTGCAGTTAACACCTAAAACCCTCAAACCACCGAGCAGAACTGTCATTTCTGGTGCCGACAGTCCCAATAATTGAGAACGATCGATAAACATATGTTCTGCTAAATCGCCAATACCAGGCTGCTCATAATTACGAAAACCATCGGCTTTAGGTTCCAGTGCTGCAAAGGAAGCGATATCTGTTTCAGCCTGGGATGCATCATTACGACCTGGACTAAAGGGCAGGCTTAGATCGTGGCCGGCAGCCTCAGCTGCAATTTCAATTCCAACACCACCAGCTAAAACAATCAAGTCGGCCATTGAAAGCCAGCAACCATATTTATCACTGGAATTGAAAGTTGCTTGGATCTCGCTAAGAACAGAAAGAACGGTTTTGAGCTGGATTGGTTCATTCACAGCCCAATTGCATTGGGGCTCAAGCCGCAGGCGGGCACCATTTGCACCACCCCGCTTATCTGAACCTCTAAAAGTAGAAGCAGATGCCCATGCTGTTGCAACCAATTGGCTAGCGTTCAAGCCAGATTGTTTTAGTGTTGCTTTCAATTCAACTATTGCAGCTGAATTGATTGCAGGTTTTGTTAAGGCTGGGATGGGATCCTGCCAAATCAACACTTCAGCTGGCACATCCGGTCCGAGGTATAAACAGCGGGGTCCTAGATCTCGATGGGTGAGTTTGAACCATGCCCTTGAGAAAGCATCAGCAAATGCTTCGGGGTTTTGATGGTAATGACGTGCAATCGGTTCATAGAATGGTGAGAACCGCAAAGAAAGATCCGCGGTTGTCATTATTGGTGCATGTTTTACACCGGGGATGTGGGCATCGGGGATTAAGTGCTCTTCCTTTACATTTTTGGCTTGCCATTGCCAAGCTCCCGCAGGGCTTTTAACCAGTTCCCATTCATAACCAAACAACATATCGAAATAGCCCATATCCCAACGGGTTGGATTTGGCTTCCAGGCTCCCTCAATACCACTGGTGTTGGTATCAGCGCCATGGCCACTGCCATGGCGATTGTGCCAACCCAAGCCCATTTCTTCTAGGGGGGCACCTTCTGGTGGTGGACCCACCAATTCTTTATTGCCCGCTCCATGACATTTGCCAAAGGTATGGCCCCCTGCCACCAGGGCAACGGTTTCAGCATCATTCATGGCCATGCGCGCAAAGGTTTCGCGCACATCAATGCCTGATGCCCCTGGATTTGGGTTGCCATTTGGCCCCTCAGGATTCACATAAATAAGCCCCATCTGCACTGCAGCAAGGGGAGCCTCCAATTCACGATTACCGCTATAGCGCTCATCTCCAAGCCAACTAGCTTCCTTACCCCAGTTGATATCTTCCTCTGGCTGCCAAATATCAACACGGCCGGCAGCAAAGCCAAAGGTTTTGAAACCCATGGATTCCAATGCAACATTACCAGCGAGGATAATTAAATCTGCCCAGGAAATTTGGTTGCCATATTTCTGTTTAATGGGCCAAAGCAAACGGCGAGCTTTATCTAAGTTGTCGTTATCGGGCCAACTATTAAGGGGTGCAAATCTTTGATTACCAGTGCTGGCACCGCCACGGCCATCGCCAATTCGGTAGGTGCCGGCGCTATGCCAGGCCATCCTGATAAATAAACCACCGTAGTGGCCCCAATCCGCAGGCCACCAATCCTGGGAATCGGTCATCAAATAAACTAAATCATTCTTTAGTTCAGCGAAATCAAGTTTCTTGAAAGCTTCTGGATAATTAAAATCTGATCCGAGCGGGTTTGCCTTTGAATTGTGTTGGTGAAGAATGCTTAATTTCACCAGCTGGGGCCACCAGTCGTTGGGGGATTGGCCAGCTCCAGCGCGAGTTTCATGGCTTGCGCCACTGAAGGGACACTTGCCAGAATTACTGCCGCTCGCTGAAGCAGGACCCGTCATGGAAAGCAAAACGTATGCTCAAAACTAACAAGAACAAAAAAAAGCTGTAGAAATTACACAATTTCTACAGCTGAAAAGAGTTTTAGGTAAATAAACAAACTCGAATATGTAACTTAGTCGTTTATTTTAACATAAGCTAAGCTTGAATTATTTTCTGGTAGATCATAATCAACAGTTACAGATTGCTTCAAATTGGCAGGTAGCAGCCTGATCAATAGAACATCAAGAGAAAATAAGCCAGGACCTGTTAAAAGTAATGCAATGCTAGCACCAAGATAGAGTGCAACAAGTTCAAGTACGTAAATATTAAAACCACCAGTTAAAATGTGCTGATAGGCTGCAACTGCCATGGTTCCAGTGATAGCAAGTGCACCAAGGGGGGCAAATACCCCAAAAATTAAAAGCCAACTGCCAATAAGTTCAGACAACCCGGCCGCATAGGCGAAGAAAAGAGGAAAGGGAAGATGCAAAGAAGCAACATAGGTATTTGCAAACTGCTGTGGATCAGCAAGCTTTTCTTGGCCGTGATGAATCATCATCACACCAACTGCAATTCGCAGTAAAAGCAAACCAGTTGAAGCGATGTAGTTCTGCTTCAAAAGGTAAGATTTAAGAACGGGCAGGAGGTTTGCAAAAATAGAAGCAAAACCAAACTTGGGTAGCTTCTTTGTTGTTAACAGCCAAAGAGCAGCGCAGGAAGCTGAGAAACCTGCTGCCGATTCAAGCAAAATCGGGTTAGTCATCGAAGGGAAATAGGGTTGAAAAAAGTCTGGCGCGCGAGATTGCGAAGTGTGAAGCAGCTTCAGTCGCTGGGCATGTCTGGCTGAACGAGCGCTCCAACGATCCAGGCGCCAATTAGAAGCACTGCAATGGCAGCGGCCGGAGAAACGTCCATGGTTGAATGTTGAGTTTTGTAAACAAACTGTAACGTTTAAATAAGCTGATCGGTGGCTAGGCGGCGATTGCCTTGTGGTGACGCCTGCGACCAAGCGGTTCGATCCAATCGTTTAAAACAAGTTTGTGTCTGAGCAATTGGGAAGGAATTCGGCAACCAAGATTGATGGCGCCGGAATCGAGAAGCCGGCCAAGCTTTAAGGCTGTTGCCTCTTCATCGCGGTTAAAGCGGTTTTGTTGGGCAGCCAACCAGTCGATTTCCTGTTCTGTGATAACGCCAGTGCTCAAGGACTCGAGAAAAACCTCACCAAGGGTCATGGCTGATAACTTAACGAACCGTTACATTATGGCTTGAAATCGCTGATGGCGTTGGAAAACCGCATACCAGCCTGGAGACAGGTATTACGTGCTGCCCAGGCTAAGGAAAAAAATTCAATTTCAAAAAACTGGATTCAGTTGGCCACAACTGCATTCGATGGCAGCCCCAGGGTGCGAACCGTTGTTTTTAGAGGTTGGCACGGGGCAAGTGATTTAGACGTGGTAACCGATAGAAGGAGTCAAAAATCAATCGAAATCCAAGAGAATCCACGGATTGAAATTTGTTGGCTGCTGCCAAAGGCAAAAAGCCAATTTAGATTTCGTGGGATCAATACATTTCTAACTGCCGAGAGAGAAAAGGAAGCAGTTGGCTATCACTGGCAAAAGCTCTCAGCGAGAGCAAAAGCATCCTGGTTTTGGCCAGCCCCAGGTTTACCCTTAAATTCAGTGAGCAATTTTCCGCTTGAGGTGCCTGAAGAAACACCTCCTCCAGATAATTTTGCGCTTATTCGTATAAACTGTACAATAGTTGAGTTGCTTGAATTAACCGGTACTCCCCACAGAAGATTCTGCTGGCAAGCAGAAAATGGATGGCTTAAGGAAGCTATAAATCCTTAAATTGCGCAATAAGTGCATTTATTTCAGTTAAACGCTTGGCGTTAACACCTAAATCAGAATCTCCAAGCCTAGAAACAGACCGGGCCTGCAAAAATCCGCGAATAGGATCTGCATAGAGTTCTAGATCGTCTACAAAGCCAAAAAAGGCACTACTAACCGTTGCGTGAAGATAACCATTTTCCTGCTCCACCAATTCAGTGCGTGGCATTTTTTCTAACAATGGAATCAATTTATTAATTACATCCAATGGTTGATCAACTGACCAATTCGCCCTTGCGCAATGGGCCGGCGAGGCACAGGGGGATAATTCAGCATTGTGAACTCCCAAATCAGTGGGTTCAGGACCCACAAGCTGGAATAAACTCAATGAGAATAAAATGATGCAATTAATTAAGAAATTCATTCAATAGCAAATTAGTGAGCGGTAATTGTAGCGAAATCAAGCCAAGCTATGCAATCATAACTCAATTGTGATTCCAAGCTATGCCCCTTCGTGATCTTAGAGCATTCATGGCACTACTCCAAGAAGATGAAGAAATCAAAAAATTAGTGCTTTCTGCATCAACAGCTGATGATGTTGCATTAATTGGCAAAAGCTATGGACTTGAGTTTTCAGGCGATGAACTTTTAAGAATATCAGGACAAAAATTTAATCGGGTAACGGTTCATAAAAATACTATTCCTGGTGAATATAATTAAGCAGCAGTATCTGCTTTTAAAATCCATAATGCAAGTCCACCACCCCTACCGCGGGCAGCCAACCAACCATTGCTGTTGCGAGCTATAAGGGCAAAAAATGGCATTTTCCGAGATGGGGGCTGGGGTAAATTGCGTTTAAATATCACAAGGGTGCCTAGCGAAACAGAAACATACTGGAAACTAAAAAATAAAAGTGGCCTTGCTCCATTTAGAAACGCTTTGCCAGTAAAGCTGAGTTGTAAAGCCCCGATACTAACAGAGTTGATAATTTGAAATTGATTTGTATCCATAGTTAAGCGTAGGCAAGCACTTAGGTTTTTTAGTAAACTAGCAGCAAAGATTGATGGAGATTTACTACCTTTAGACCACACACGCTCGAGATACCATGAACCAAGCAAATCGTTAAGATTCAAACCGCTGCCATTGGCACGGACCTCATGCTCAAGCAACAGGAGCTCCTCACCAGAGGGGATAGCAATTCGCAAAGCTGGATAATCAAGCACGCAATCGCACAAATAAACAACCATAATAACGGGGCAACAAGCAAAAGTATTGGTGAACGCACCTGTAAAATTCAATTCTGTTCTCAATAATCACCAGCGAGTTAAACAAGATGAAAGCAACGATGAGTTATTTTATGCGACGCCAAGATTTGTTCAGCATCTCGATGACGGTTTCCGTAAAGAGCTAACTAACCTTTATAGCAAGAGAATTGCACCAGATTCGATTATACTTGATTTAATGAGCAGCTGGGTAAGTCATCTTCCGGAAAACAACAACTATAAAGAAGTAATTGGTCATGGCTTAAATGAACAGGAATTAAAAGCCAACAAACAACTTAGCAGCTTTTGGGTGCAAAATTTAAATATAAATCAGCGTCTACCTTTAGCAGATTGCCAAATAGACTTTGGATTAATTGTTGCAGGTTGGCAGTACTTACAAAAGCCAGAGGCTATCGCATCAGAATTACTAAGGGTTGTTAAACCAGGTGGAACATTAATTGTGAGCTTTTCAAATAGAATGTTTTCCAGCAAAGCACCATTAGCATGGCTTGAATCAAGCGACAGGGAAAGATTAAATCTAATCGCAAAGGTAGTAAGGCATCAAGGTTGGCAAATAGAAGATCTACTTAGCAAAGAAACCATAAATACCGGCCCACTAAATTGGTTTGCGGGCAAAGGAGATCCATTTTTCTCGGTTATTGCTAGAAAACCAACTTAAATCAATCCGCTAATCAATCCGATCGAAACAAGTAATAACATTACTGAAACAGCAATCCTTACCGAGGCATAGGTTACTTTTTCAAGCCACTTAACAGCAAAGAATGCACCAACAAAAGCAGATAATGAAGCAGCAGCAGTTAAGCTCCAATCTACAGCAAATGATTGCTGGTAAAAATTAACACCGTATACAAAAAGCCTTGCAATATCAACCATAACAGCAATCACAACACCTGTTGAGACAAATGCTTCTTTTGATAAATTTAAGTTTATAAGAAACATACTTCTGAAAGCACCTTGATGACCAGAAAATCCTCCCAAAAAGCCAGTGATAATGCCACCAACGGGTAGCCATCGTTTCGGCACGGCTATTGATTTAAATGATTTAGAAAAATCAAGGTGCAATAATACCAGGATCAAGATGCCAACAGATAGATTAATCAAAGTTATTTGAAATTCCAAACCAAATAAAAAGTATTTGTAAATCGGTTTAGCTAAAGCAAAAACGTTAAGCAAACCGGCGCCAATAAAGGCTGCAGGTAGAGCTGGAATGCCAAATTTAAATACTACACCACGGTTTGCCTTTGATCCAACCAGTGCAAGCTTAAACAAATTGTTAAATAGGTGAACAATCGCAGTAATTGCAATTGCAAGGTTTAATGGAAAGAAAATAGCAACAACTGGCATCAACAAGGTTCCCAAACCAAAACCTGAAAACAGAGTTAATGCCGATGCAAATAGTGCTGCTAGGCAAACAACAATATACTCCATGGGAATTGAAAAAGAAGCTCTTCTATTTCCATTAAGTGTATAATAGCCCTAAATCGGATCTATCCATGGAAGACGTTGTGAAGGCCTACTACGGCAAGGAACTTAAGAGCAGCGCAGATTTAAAAACCAGTGCCTGTTGCGATGCAAATACAATTTCTAGCTCATTAAAGCAGCTCCTAGCAAAGGTTCATCCAGAGGTTTGCAAGCGCTACTACGGTTGCGGGCTTGTATGCCCGGAGTTGATAGAGGGTTTTAGGGTTCTGGATCTTGGTAGTGGAGCTGGTAGAGATGCGTATTTATTGGCACAGTTAGTTGGCGCCAAGGGAAATGTTGTAGGCGTTGATATGACGAAAGAACAATTGGAAATAGCTAAAAAATATAAAGAATATCACGCTGTACAATTTGGTTATGCAAACGTTGAATTTATTGAAGGAAGAATTGAAGAATTAACCGAACTTGGATTGGAGAAAAGCAGCTTTGACTTAATTGTAAGCAACTGTGTGCTCAACCTTTCAACAAACAAACCCGCAGTGCTAAAAGGAATAAAGCACTTACTTAAACCAACGGGAACATTTTATTTTGCTGATGTATACTCGGATCAACGGCTTCCGCAGGAAATTACTAGCCATCCTGTGCTTTACAGCGAATGCCTTGGAGGGGCGCTCTACTGGAAAGATTTTGAGGAAATGGCCGTTGCAAATGGATTTGGAAATCCAGAGCTAATAAATGAAAAAGATCTAAAAATTAATGCCAACGAACTTAAAGAACTTGTGGCGGATATAAAATTTTCATCTAGAACCTATAAATTAACAACTGTGTAGCTCTCCCCAGCGGAATGGAATCCCAATTCAACCCCGTAGAGGCAACGATCTAAAGCCATAGCTGGCTTAGCACTCCCAAGGCGTGCTACACTGTTGAAACAATCCTTAACAAAAGGCCGTTCGCTCATGTTCACGATTGAGAAGGCGTCACAGATTTTCCCTGAAACCCTTACTGCAGACGTGGTTCCTGCCATAACAGCTCGCTTTGAGTTGCTTAGCGCAGAAGATCAACTAGCCCTGATTTGGTATGCCTACTTAGAAATGGGCAAAACAATTACTGTGGCAGCCCTGGGCGCAGCAAGCATGCAGTTTGCGGAGCGCACCCTGGCGGAAATCAAGGCAATGAGCTTTCCAGCCCAAAGCCAAGCAATGTGTGACCTGGCCAATCGCTCAGATACAGATATCTGTCGTACCTACTCAAATTGGTCTGTAAACATCAAACTTGGCTTTTGGTACACCCTTGGAGAATGGATGGCAGAGGGTACTGTTGCTCCTATTCCTGAAGGTTATCAACTATCAGCAAACGCCTTAGCCGTTTTGAGCTCGGTTAAAACCGTGAGTAGCGGTCAACAAATTACATTGCTCCGTAACTTTGTTGTTGACATGGGCTTTGATCCCAAGCGAGAGGGCGCTCAAATAATCAGCGAGCCAGTGGCCCCACCAACCCCAGCACAGCTTCGCGAGAAGGTTTCGATTGATGGAGTAGACAACCAAACAGTATTGAGTTACATAGAACTATTAAACGCTAACGATTTTGATAATTTAATTCAATTATTCCTTCCAGATGGCGCTCTTCAGCCACCATTCAAAAAGCCAATAGTTGGCTCAGATAATATCCTCCGCTTTTTCAGGGAAGATTGCCAGAATTTAAAACTGCTTCCCGAGCGCGGCAAAGCTGAGCCCGCTGATGATGGTTTTACACAGGTAAAAGTAACTGGAACCGTGCAAACCCCTTGGTTTGGCGCTGGCGTTGGCATGAATGTTGCCTGGAGATTTCTTCTAGACCCAAATGGCAAAATCTATTTTGTTGCTATTGATTTACTTGCATCTCCAGCTGAACTACTAAAGTTTGCTCGTTAATGCTACCAGCAGTTGTTATTGCCATCTTGTGGATAACTTCTTTTCTTAGTGTCCTTTCATTCAATCTGCAATCAACACCAATTTTGTTTGTGTTGATTGCAGTTTTTTTTAGAACGTTTCTTCAAACTGGGCTATTTATTATTGCCCATGATGCAATGCACTCTGTTTTGTGCAGATCGAATCTAAAATTAAATACCTTATTAGGCTCTATTTCATTGGCACTATATGCTTTTCTACCATTTGGTAATTGCAGCAAAAACCATAATCTCCACCATAAATATCAGGCCACCCAATTGGATCCAGATTTTTCCTTTGCAAACAACAGGGGAATTTTAAGTTGGTATTTTAAGTTTATGACTGGATATTTAAGTTTAGCACAAATGGGAATGCTTTTGTGTAGTTGGGGCTTGTTATGGTTTGCATTTAAAAATGTAACCCCCTCAGCAATGTTAAATGTTTTTATTTTTTGTACTATTCCGCTACTTTTAAGTTCGATGCAATTATTTATATTTGGTACTTATTTGCCCC
>SXGQ01039367.1_pt1 | contig 17612 bp, 15 predicted proteins | sample 3178371 | NCBI WGS metagenome assembly SXGQ01 (sample SAMN11356859, study PRJNA531348) | freshwater metagenome | isolation source: freshwater sample F1-20 | place: China: Fuxian Lake, Yuxi | collected 2017-12-25 | reverse complement strand
CGCGCTGCTTTTGCCCGCCGGACTACTGGGCCGGGTAGGCGCGCTCCTTGTCGCTGAGGCCAACCGAGGCCAGGGCTTCGCGGGCTCGGGCCTGCCTTTGAGCGGGAGGCAGACCCGCAATCTCCAGTGAAAAGGCGACGTTTTCCAGCGCTGTTCGGCTGCTGAGCAAGTTGAACTGCTGAAAAATCATGCCAACCTGTTGACGCGCCTGGCGGAGGTCTTCGTGTGACAAGCCGGTGAGGTCTTGGCCGGCGATGCGCACGATGCCCGTCGTCGGCTCTTCAAGTCGATTGATGAGCCGCAACAAGGTGCTTTTGCCGGCACCGGAGAACCCGAGCAAGCCATAGACTTTGCCCTTGGGTATCCGTAGATCCGTTGCTTGTAAAGCGTGGACCGTTTCAGTTCGTCCCGCGAAGGACTTGGAAACCTGAAGCAGCTCAATCATGGTGAGCGGTCGTAAAGGAGGGTTGGATTAGCAAAAACGCAGATCATGCTGGAACGCGATGGAGTTTGGCTTGATCGCTGCTTCGCCAAGCATCCACCACCGCACCCAGTGGTGGTGTCCATACTTGGTCAAGCGCCAAAGCGTGGTCTAAGACTCGTTCAAACAGAGCGATCCGGAGCGGCGCGCCCATGATCCATGGACGCACACAAAAATGAAATAACCTGCCGGATGCACGGGCATCCTGATTCAATTGGTCAAGCGCCTTCTTGAAGTGGTCTTCAAACATATCCATATTGCACATGCGGTTGATCAGTACCGTTTGGTCGTCAAAGTCGGCCCACAACGGGGTTGCCACCATGTGATGGGGTGTGCGCATGAAGTAGGGCTGCTCATCATTGGCCCAATCGGACAGGAACTCCACGCCCTGTTCGCACAGCAATTGGGGTGTCACCGTGGACTCGCTGTAGTCAGCACCAAACCAACCCCGTGTCTGAATGCCGCAGGCACTCAGACGATCCAGGGTTTCAGCAATATATAGTCGTTCCTGTTGCACGGTCATGGCGCTCGTTTGCGGGCGCGTTACCGACTGGCCATGAGCCATGAATTCAGCGCCGTCCTTGACGAGCTTGTCGAGCAGGTCGGGGTATTGCTCTGCGGTCAAGACATCGATGGCCACAGTGGGTTTGAGCCCACGTTGTCGCAAGGCATCGAGCAAACGGAAAACCCCGACGCGATGCCCATATTCACGGGTGGAGACTCGGGAAATATTCGGGAAATCCCGACTTAGCCCGCCGCCCACGCTTCGAATTTGTGGCCACCCATCAGGCAGTGGGTCCTCATAAGACTCCAGAACGATCAAAGGAACAAATGCCAATTGCCGCTCGCCGGGCCACTTCAGCCGGGGGCGGCTGGGCCAGGGGTTCCATTCAGTGTGTGGGTGGTCGTAGCCGACCGACCTGGTGGCAGGCCAGGGGCCGGTCGCGACGGGTGTTTGCAGCACTGTTCGGGGGACCACGGTGGGCCTGGCAGCCGCCCTCGTGAGACTTGCCTGATGCAGCTGGGTCGCATGGGCCAGCTGCCCGTCGTAGTGACGGGTCAGGTAGTGTTCTGCAATGTCGTCGCCTGTGGCGTACCAGACACCCTCGTGGCGACTGATGTGGTCGAGTATTTCCCGCAAGTGGCCAACATGGTGCGGCTGACCGATTTGGTAGGGGTGCAGTGCGATGCAGAAGACCCGGCCACCTTGGTCACTTTCGGCATACAGCCGGTCAAATGCGGCCTTGCAAGCCTCTACAAAGTAACGCCCGCCATAGGGTCTGCCGTCCCAAAGCGGCGCATCGTTCAGGTCGTAGGAGTAGGGCATCGAGACCAGCTTTCGCCCCGGCACGATGATGGGAACAGGCACATCATCGTGCACCCAGTCGGCGTGATACAGCATGCCCGACTCGGCTATGAGTGCTGGCGTGCGTTCGGTGTTGGTGATCGCCGGTGTCAGGATGCCTTTGAGGTCCTGACCGGTATGACGTTTAAGCGAATCAATATTGTCCCGATAAAAAGCCCGTTCCTGCACTTCATCCATGCCATACAAAAATCGCGTGTTGTAGATGCCATGGCTCATGACACCCCACTGGCGCTGACGGATCAGTGCCGCAACATCAGGGAAATGGTCCAAAAGGGCGAGGTTGAGAGATACGGTGGGGCGAACTGGGTAGTCCTGCAGCACCTCGTCCATTCGCCACAAGCCCACGCGGTTGCCGTAATCCCGAAAACCATATTCCCGCACGTCAGGGTGAGAGGGCACCCGGTCCCAGGTTTCGCGGCCTATGGCGGGCGGCGGGGTGTACTCGTAAAACTCAATATTGGGAACAATCCACACGGCCAGGCGCTTGCCCCCCGGCCACTGGATGGGGGGCCGGCTGCTCACCGGCGCATAACGGACAAAGTCGCGAATGGATTTCATGCCAGGGCAATCGTTTTCAGTAAGGAATTATGCTCAGTTGAGGACCGGTAGCAGTATGTCTGCAGCCCCGGCGAGCGTGACCAATTTTTGCAGGCTCTGGTACAGGTGTTCCCCGGTCGCAGTGTCAACTTTGGCATGGCGCACGCAGCCCATGAATTTAGCATGCACATCCGCCGCGGACAGGGGCGTGTCGGCATGCCCAGTGGCACGTCGTACTTGGCTGGTGCTCACCGTTGTGCCATCCCGCAAATGCACGGTAACCTGGTCAAATGGCGCTGCATCTCGCCAGTCTGGTTCAAAAGCGCTGGTGGTCTCCAGCGTGATGCAACCCATCAGCGCTTGCATTGCCGGGTCCAGGACCACAACATCCTGCAATTCGTTGAAACCAACTGCGTTGTGGCGCAGGGCGCTCGCAATGGCAAACTCCAGGCTGAACTTGGCCTCCAGTGCACTTTGCGGGCGGTGGTAGGGCATCACGGCTGCGTGGCGCTCGCTGATGAGGGCGACCATTTTTTTGACTTGGGCCGGGTCAATCCGCGTACGCTGGCTGAGCCCCAAAACGGCGTCTATGCTGCGTTGCGCAGCGCCAACAACCGGGTATTTTTTTATGTTCAGCCGGCGGGCGCTGATGTGCCAATTGTCATCACGGTGAATGGGTGACTGGAGGTCTACATTGCCAAGCGGTGAGAATGCGCGCAATAGGCCGTGCCGCCCTTCGAGAGCGGTCGCGCTGGCTTCCAGGCCGCAGGCGGCCATCGCTGCTGCTGTGACGCCGGCGCTGGCGGCGCGGCCACCATGGTAGGGCTTGGCCATGGTGCCAAAATTCTCAAAAATGCCCCCGGCACTTGATGCTGCCAGTGCCAGGGCGTGCCGGGTTTGCGTCGCGCTCAGTCCCTGGACGACGGCCGCGGCTGCCGCGGCACCCACGGTGCCGAGGATGGCCGTTGGATGCCAACCCTTGTCGTAATAAAGATCTTTTTCCCGAAGAAACAGGTCGGCCCAGACTTCGTAGCCGACAGCATAGGCTCTGGCCATCGTGGCGCCAGATGCCGGATGAGCGTCTGCCACCGCCAGAATGGTAGGGACCAGGACGGCACTGGGATGGTTGGAAAAAGCGAAATCGTCATAGTCCAGCGCGTGCGCGGCTGTTGCATTGATCAGGGCGGCCTGGGCGGCCGGTAGCGCCTCCTCGCAGGAGACCGCGCGTGCATGGGGCTCGCCACCTTGCATGAGTGCCCACTGTGTCAGTCTGCAAACTGCGTTTTCGCGGGCCCCTGCCAGCATCACGCCGATGGCGTCGGTAAACCCCAGAACCACTACCTCCTGTATCTCGTGTGGCATTGTCCAGGCCGCCGAGTCAGCAATGAAGTCTGCATATGCTTGCGTCAGAGGGTGTGTTATTGCATGCAATTTACGCCGTCCAAATCGTGAGAAAAGTCAATCATCAAGGATTTTATGGATCATTTATGTTAGTTGGCAAGTATTATGCATACAATTCTGACCTGCGCAACCTTTGGAAAATGAATGGACTTGTGGCAATTGACGGCGAGTGAAGCGGGCGCCCGGATGGCGGACGGTACGCTGAGCAGCGAGGACTACACCCGCGCCTGTCTGGCCAGAATTGTCGACCGCGAGCCGCTGGTGAAGGCCTGGGCTCATCTGGACGCTGAAGGCGCGCTGGCGCAGGCTCGTGCTCGCGACCGGGAGCCTCGACGCAGCCCCTTGCATGGCCTGCCTGTTGGTCTAAAGGATGTGATCCGGACCAAAGATTTGCCAACCACTTTCAATTCACCGATCTACGCAGGGCATCAGGCGAATGAGGATGCCCACAGTGTGGCCGTCCTGCGAGCGCTCGGTACTGTGGTGCTGGGAAAGACACAAACGCTGGAGTTTGCTTGCGGCGGTCAATTTCCTCAGACCTGCAACCCCTGGGATTTGTCGCGCACGCCTGGCGGGTCTTCGTCCGGGTCGGGCGCTGCGGTAGCTGATGGCATGGTCCCGCTGGCCTTGGGTACGCAGACCGGCGGTTCAACCATTCGACCCGCAGCATTTTGCGGTGTCTACGGCATGAAACCAACCTGGGGTCGCATTCCATTTGACGGCATCAAGAGTTTTGCGCCGTATTTGGACACGGTGGGCCTGTTTGCCCGTAGCGTTGACGACCTTCGGCTCTTGCTTCAAGCTTATGCCCTGCATGATTTGCCAGCCCCCGTGGTGCCCAGTTGGCGCGAATTGCGGCTGGGCATCTGCCGCACACCTTACTGGGACCAGGCAGAGCCCCAAGCTCAGTCCGCTTTCGAGGCCGCGTTGGTCCGATTGCGGGATGCCGGTGTGCGCTTGATCGAGCTCCCGTGGGCTCCGGAATTTGCCGAGATCAACCGTTGGCAGGACGACATCATGCAGGACGGAGGGCGCTCAGCGTTCTGGCCGGAAATGCTGCTCGAACCGGATCGGCTGCATGGCGATTTCAAGGCCAAACTACACAATCACCTGGGACTGACCCCTGAACGCATGCGGTCGTCGCTGGATTCTGTGGGTCGGTGCCGTATGGCCTTCGAGCAGTCCATGACGGGTGTGGACGCTGTGCTGGGCCTGAGCGCCCCGGGCGTAGCACCTTCGGGACTTCAAACCCAAGGCATGGCGACGTTCAACCGCCTCTGGACAGCGCTGCAAGTTCCCTGCATCACCATGCCGGCGCTATGGAGCGCCGAGGGCCTGCCCATGGGGCTGCAATTGACGCATTGCCGCTATGAGGACCATCGTTTGCTCGAAGTTGCGGCAAGCCTGGCGCCTTTACTTGACCTGAGAAAGAATCCATGGAACTGATCAATCGCGGTGCTGAGCCTGATCCCGCCACGGTGGGACTGGACGCCAGAAAAGCATTCCAAATCATGATCAGTGGCGGGGTGGCCGTCCTGCCGCTGAGTGTGTCTTACGCCATATTCGCGCATACTGCCCATGGCGTTGAGCGCATTTACAAGCTAAAAAATCGCCCGCAAACCAAGCCCAATGGGGTGATTGGTAACTGGGATATTTTTTCTGATGTCTTTCAGACTGAGAGCCGTGATCGGGACTTGGTGCGTTGCCTCACACTTGACAATGACCTGCCGCTGTCCATTGTCGCGCCGTTCAATCCCCATCACGAGTGGCTGCGAACCGTTGAATTCGGCGCGCTCCGTCGCTCCACCAAAGCGCTGACCATGGACTTGCTGATGCATGCTGGGCCTCTGCACGATGAGCTGGCCCGAATGAGTCTGGAATCAGCCAAGCCACTGATGGGGTCTTCTGCGAACCTCTCAGGTTCAGGCAGTAAATTCAGACTGGAAGATGTTCAGGAATCGTTGCGGCAAGGCTGTGATCTGGTTCTCGACTATGGCACATCGCGTTACATCAATGCCATGCAAATGGGAAGCACCATCATCGAATTGCCTAGTTGGAAAATACTGCGTTGGGGTGGCTGCTTTGAAGAGCAGTCCCGCTTGGTCCAAAAGCATTTTGGTATCAGCCTTACCCTGCGTCCGGCCTCTGGTCCATGGACGCTGGTGTGATGCAACGGCAAGTAAGCGGTAGCGACCATGGCACTTGAGCATTTGATCGTCCTGGATTTGACCCACATGCTGTCTGGACCGTACGGCACCATGATGCTGGCAGACTTAGGCGCCCGCACCATCAAGATAGAGCCGCCTGGATCGGGTGAGGCAACCCGACGCCTTCTTGAGCACGACAAGGACTACGCGGCCGATGGCATGGGGGCCTACTTCCTCACGCTTAACCGCAACAAAGAGAGCGTTTGCATCGATTTGAAGAGTCAAGAGGGCCGGCAGGTATTCCTGGATCTGGTGCGTTTGGCGGATGTGGTGTTCGATAATTTCAGCGTCGGTGTGACCCAGCGACTCGGGATTGACCATGCGGTGCTGGCCGGCGTCAATCCGAGAATCATTACCTGCTCTGTCACAGGGTTTGGCGAGACTGGTCCGGACATCCACCGTCCGGCTTTCGATCAAGTGGTGCAGGCCATGGGCGGTGGTATGTCCATCACGGGGACACCCGAGACCGGGCCGACCCGCAGTGGCATCCCGATCGGCGATCTGGGAGGCGGCCTGTTTGGCACGCTGGGCGTACTGGCTGCGGTCGCAGAGCGGGAGCGCACTGGCAGGGGGCAGCATGTGGATGTCGCCATGTTGGATGCCCAAATCTCCATGCTCAATTACATGGCGACCATGAACCTGATGTCAGACATCGTGCCGCAAGGCGCAGGCAATGGCCATTTTGTTCATGTGCCCTACAACAGCTACCCGACGTCTGATGGTCATATCATCGTAGCCTGCATTGGGGACCCTTTCTTTGTGCGTTTTGTGGACTTCATTGACATCCCTGAACTGCGAAATCCTGAATTGACGGCGCAGCAGGTTCGTTTCGCCAAAAAGGCCGAGATTGATGCCCTTATTGCAGCCAAGTTGAAGACGCAGTCGACGGCCTATTGGCAGGAAGCACTGGATGCGGTCAGGATACCCAATGGCCCGGTGAACAATTTTGCGCAAGCCCTGAACAGTGCGCAAGTACGGGCCAGGCAGATGGTGGTATCCGTCGCGCTCAAAAATGGGCAGTCACTGGAAATGCCTGGCAACCCCATCAAGTTGTCAGATGCGGCAGAGCCGCGTTACACCTGCCCACCCGGCCTGGGCGAACACACCGAGCGTGTGCTGCGCGAACTGGTTGGCTACAGCACGGAACAGTTGACGCACTTGAAGCGAGCGGGCGTGATTGCCTGAGCCGGAGCTGTGGAATCGATCTGGATCACCGATGTCTCGCCGCGCGACGGGCTGCAAAACCAAGCGAAACTCTTGTCAACTGGCGAAAAGCTGGCGTTGATTGGCCTGTTGGTTGCCGCGGGCTTGCGACGGGTTGAAGTCACCAGTTTTGTTTCTCCCAAGGCAGTGCCCCAAATGGCGGATGCCGCCGATCTGCTGTCGCTTGTAATTGAGCAGTTCCCGCAGCTGCAGTCGACCGTCTTGGTGCCCAACCCGAGAGGCTTGGAGCGTGCCCGTCTTGCCGGCGCAGGCGAAATATCAGTGGTGCTTGCCGCGACTGAAACCATGAACCGCAAAAACATTAACCAGGGCCTGGCGGATGCGACGCAGAACTGTCAGGACACTGTGCGTGCGGCGAAGGCAATGGGCATGCGCACCCGTGCGTACCTGGCGGTTGCCTTTGATTGTCCCTTTGAAGGGGTCACGCCAGTTCTGACGCTGATGGCTTTGGCGGAAGAGATGCAAGATGCGCAAGTGGATGAAATTGTCATCGCCGACACGATTGGCTCTGCTACCCCTGGCAAAGTGCGCGATTGTCTGAAGGTGCTGGGCCGGACGATTCCGATGAATCAGCTGGCGATGCACTTCCACGATACCCGGGGTCTGGCGAACGCCAACGCCTGGGCGGCACTGGAGGCTGGCATTCGTCGATTTGATGCGAGTACAGGTGGGCTTGGCGGTTGCCCATTTGCACCCGGTGCAGCAGGCAATCTGGCCACAGAAGATTTGGTGTTAATGGCCCAGGGAAGTGGCTTCCAGACGAATATCGATATTGGCGGCTTGCTCGAGGTGATCGAGTTCGCACAGCGCAAGATTGACCGTCCGTTGGGTGGGCGGTCCTATTCATGGCTCGCGCTTCAAAAACATAAAAGTGATCTTGGCCCGCGCGGGCTGTCCCAGGGTCCACCAGACTCCTAAAGTTCGATCTGGCGGTATGGGTTGATGGACAGGGTTCATGATTGTTCTGCCAGGGTGCAGCACCAGGGAGCCGCAAATTTTTTGGCGCAAGCACTATCATCGAGGCCATCTAAACCACACTATTTGTAGGGCACCGCAGGTGCGCCTAATGGACAACTTCGGTTTAGCCCTGCTTGTCCAGCCAGCGCTCCAGAACCGGGATATCCGGAATACGCACTTTGGAATATGACAGATCTATCAAACCCAAGGCTTGAAGTTTTTGAATGTTTTGGTGCAGACTTTGCCTAGATATGCCAAGCATATCGGCCAAATCTAATTGGGTCAGATGCAATTCAGCCGATCGCTCGATGTCGCTAGGTATAAAACCATACAAGGTCGTGATGTCGAGCAACAACAGTGCCAGTTGCACCACCATCGGGTGCAGATTGCGTGCTGCCAAAAACTCCTGAAGCCGGCGCGATCGGGCGCACATCACTTTTATCAACGCCATAGAGAGGGGCGGGTGCTGCGTGAGTGCTTGCAAGAAGGCGTCGCCAGAGAGCATCATTACCTCGCTGGGCCCGAGCGAGTCGACGTTATAAATGCCTGTCGATTGCTCGACCACGGGAATCAACCCAAAGACCTGACTACGCCTCAACTGTCCCAACACATGGCGTCTTCCAGACCGACTGACCAGGTTCAGTGATAAGCGCCCATTGACGACGATGACCAGGTGGGTGAGAAGCTGACCGCGCCGCGCAACCGGTTCCTGATCCATTAATTGAACCCGCCTGGTGGCCAAACATAACGGACCCATGATCTCATCGGGCAGATCTCGCAGCCATGGCACCAAGCCCAGGCCAGCTCGCAAATCCTGATTGAGGGTATTCATGGTATTCCCGGTGGGGGATTGTCAAAATTTGGACAGACAGTATCACCGTCCCTCACAGACACTGCGGCTGTAAAGAACAACTAAATGCTCACATGTCCAGTGTAAATCTGCAGTCATTCTCTATACCTGCATCCGCCTGTGTTGAGGCGCTCGCCCGCAACCGGGTGGACCATGTGGTCACGGTGCCCGACTGGGTGCAACTGGCCTTGCACCAACGGCTGGAAGAGGGGCTGCCTGGGGTTAGGCTGGTGGGCTGTTGTAGTGAAAACCAGGTGGTCACCGTGGCTGCAGGCTTGACCTTGGGTGGCAAGCGCCCCCTGCTGATGATGCAAAACCAAGGGCTGTACAACTGCCTGAACACGCTGCGCGCGGTCTGCCTGGATGCACAAACGCCTTTGGTGTTCATGGTTGGGCAGTTTGGGCGTGAATACGCCAACCTGGGTCAGCCCAGTACGGCTTCACGGCGGACCATGGTGCGCATCATGGAGCCGTTGCTGGGCGCCATCAAAGTGCCTTTTTTATGCCTTGACTCTGAGGCTGATTTGATCCGAATGGACGAGGCCTACGCCTTGGCCCACACGCAGCGTACCGCCGTGGTGTTGCTGGTGTCCGCCCCCATGGCCTGGAGATAAATCACATGATGAACTTGATTCAAGCCTGTTCTGTGGTTGCCCGGCAGCGTCCAGGCGATTCTTTGTTGGTGGCCACCATGGGCGCCATGTTTGCCTTTGACCGCATCGAACTCGAAGCCGCGGGCGGAGACGCCAGCCGGCGACCACCTGGGCGGATCAGCTCGGTGCCCCTGATGGGCGGCGCTGCCGGTCTGGGATTGGGTCTGTCGCTGGCCATGCCGGAGCGGGCCGTGGTGGTGGTTGATGGTGATGCGAGTCTGCTGCTCGAGCTCGGCGGGCTGGTCACTGTTGCCACGGCGCGACCCGATCATTTCTTGCATATGGTGATTCGCAACGGCACCCAGTTCTCAGGGCTGGGAAACCTTGCGACCTTGCAACCCACCTTGTCTTTTGCGGGCTTGGCGAGAGAAGCGGGGTACGCGCATGCCGAAATAATCGGCAGCGCCGAGACCTGGGCGCAACGCTTCCCTCAATTGTTAAGCCAGCGCGGGCCGACCCTTGTCGAGCTGATGGTCGAGCCGGTGCCACCGCGTACCGGCCCCGCCTTTGAATTGCCAGAGATGCCTGATTTGCAATTTTCACGAATGGGCCTTGAATTGGCTGCCCTGCAACAGTGGCTGGGCACCAAGCCTTGAGTACGCCTACCTACGACTATGTGGTGGTCGGGGCGGGCTCATCGGGCGCGGCCTTAGCCCATCGGCTGGCCCAGCAACCCGACACGAGCGTGCTGCTGCTCGAGGCAGGCGGCGCTCACCACAATGACTTTTGGGTGCGAACCCCTTTGGGCATTGGTCGGCTGCTGCAAAACCCCAAGTACGTATGGCCGTTCTTTACCGAGCCGCAAGAGCAGGTCAACAACCAGAAGGTGTATTGGCCACGCGGCAAGATGCCGGGGGGGTCTAGTTCGATCAACGGCATGATTTATGTGCGCGGCGATCCACGGGAATACGACCATTGGCGCGACCTGGGGTGCACCGGCTGGGGCTATCAGGATTTGTTGCCGTACTTCAAGAAACTTGAATCTGCGTCCCTAGGAGACGCCGCCTACCGTGGCCGGCAGGGACCGATTCGAGTCACCTCGTTGGCAGAAGACCCGCAACCTTTGGGGGACGCTTTTCATGCAGGGTGCCTGGAAGCCGGCATTGCCGCCAACCCCGACTACAACGGTGCCCGCTACGAGGGCGTAGGGTATTTACAGTTGTCGACGCATCAGGGTCAGCGCAGCAGCACGGCGCGGGCTTATCTGGACCGGTTCACTCCGCCTGGGCTCACCCTGCAAGTGCAGGCTCAGGCCACATCGGTGATGTGGGAGGGGACGCAGGCGGTGGGCATTCGTTACCTGCACAAGGGCCAAGCGCTGCAAGTGCTGGCCAGGCGCGAAGTGATCCTGAGCGCCGGACCCATCGTGTCGCCGCAGTTGCTGGAGCTCTCTGGCGTTGGCCAGGCCAATCGCTTGCGTGAACTGGGCGTGGCGGTCAAAGCCGATGTGCCCGGTGTGGGTGAAAACCTGTGTGACCACTTGCAGGGGCGCATCACGTTTGAGTGCGCCCTACCCATCAGCCTGAATGAAATTGTCTCCAGCCCGATCCGCCAGGCCTGGATGGGCGCCAAGTATTTGCTTACGCGGCGGGGCATGATGGCGACGCCGTCGGCGACAGTCCATGCGCTGGTGCCTGCGCATCCCGACGAGCCGCGCGCCAGTGTGAAGATCCAAATGACTCACCTCAGTGCCAACAGCCGCTACACGCGCAGCCCGGGTGCAGGCCTTGACCCATTCCCGGGTTTTGGAATCGGGTTTTTTCAGTTGCGCCCACGTTCGCGTGGCCATGTGCATGCGCATTCCCCAGATGTCTTGAAAGCGCCCTTGATGGATCCGCGCTATTTGCAGCACCCTGCAGATCAGGAAGACATGGTGCGTGCCTTTTGGATGGCCCGCCATGTGTCTGGCCAACCGGCCTTGCAGGGATTGATTCGTCGCGAAACCCGCCCCGGGCTGGATGTGCAAAACGATGCGGCGGTGCTGGACTACATCCGTCAGTGTGGCCAAACCTCTTGGCACCCCATTGGCACGTGCAAGATGGGCACCGATGACATGGCGGTGGTTGACCCGCAGTTGCGTGTTAAGGGGGTACAGGCCTTGCGCGTGATTGATTCCTCGATCATGCCGACCATGCCCTCGTCCAACACCAACGCTGCCGCAATTGCCATCGGCGAAAAAGGTGCCGATTGCATTCTTCAATATCCCTTCCAGGTCAACGCATGAAGTACTCGTGGGAGTCGCCCGCCAACCCCGCCCAGGGGTATCAGGGCACCATTGGTAAAACCCTGAAAGACTCCAAGCCCTGGTGGCGGGAACCCACGCATGCACCGCAAGGCGCGCCCAATGTGGTGGTCATCTTGCTCGATGATTTGGGTTTCTCGGACTTTGGCTGCTTTGGCGGCGAAATTGCCACGCCCCACATTGACGCCCTGGCCGGTGCGGGTTTGCGCTTTACCGGCTACACCACGGTCCCGATGTGCACACCCGCGAGGGCTGCCTTGCTAACTGGGAAAAATCCGCATGCGGTTGGATGTGGTTGGTTGACCCATAACAACCCGGGCTATCCGGGTTATCAGGCCGGTGAGATGTCGGCCGATGCGCCCACCATGCCTGAGCTCTTGCGTGGCCTGGGCTACTCGACCTATGGCGTTGGCAAGTGGCACAACACGGCCGACTATCACATCGGCTCAGGCAGTGACCGCCAGGCCTGGCCATTGCAGCGCGGCTTTGACCGTTTTTATGGTTTTCTGGGTTCAGAGACTCATTTTTTCTCGCCTCATCACCTGATCGACGGCAATGAATTTTTGAGCATTGACGCCTATGCGCCCGACTACTACGCCACGCGGGACTGGACCGATCGTTCAATCCAATACCTGCGGGGCCATCAAAGCAGTACGCCGGATAAGCCGTTTTTTCTGTACCTGGCCCACAACGCGCCCCATGTGCCGCTGCAAGCACCGGCGGAGGCCATCGCCCGGTACGCCGGTGTTTACGACCAGGGTTGGGACCGTCAGCGCGAACTTCGCTTTGCCCGCCAGCGTGCCATGGGCTTGATCGGTCCGGACTGGCGGCTGTCACAAGCCAACCCTGGTGTGCCGCGTTGGGACGATGTGCCCGATGCGATGCGGCCTTTGATGGCGCATTACATGCAGGTCTACGCCGCAATGGTTGAGCTGGTTGACCAGGAGGTGGGTCGTCTGGTGGCCGAACTCAAAACTTTAGGCGTTTACGACAACACCTTGATTGCTCTCACCTCAGACAACGGCGCCAATTCAATCGGCGGACCTGATGGAACGGTAAACACCATGGAAAAAAGGGTGGCCCGTGCCACCGACGCGGAAATGGCCCAAAAGGCGCAGCAAGCCTTTGAGCAGGGCGTGGTGGGCGGCTCCGACACCTTTGTCGCCTATCCGGTAGGCTGGGCTAATTGCTCCAATACGCCGTTTCGTTTTTATAAGCGCACCCCCATGAACGGCGGTATACGGGTGCCTTTTATTCTGAGCCACCCAAAGAGCGTGAAAGATGCTGGTGCTGTACGGACCCAGTGGATTCATGTCACTGACACCTTGCCCACTGTTTTGGAGATGATTGGTGCGAGCTACCCGCAAAGCTTTAACGGCCACGCGACGCGGGGTTTGGATGGCAGCAGCTATCTCGACACGCTAACGCAGGCTCAGGCGCCAGCCCAACGGACACGCCAGCATTTTGAGCTTGAAGGCAACCGGGGCATGATCATGTTCCCGTGGAAAGTGGTGTCTTTGCAACCTATGAGCAAGGCGATTGACTTGAACAACTGGCTGCTGTTCAACCTTGAAACTGATCCGACCGAATGCGACAACCTCGCTGTGCGCCACCCCGATATCCTCCAGCAATTGATTGCAGAATTCGAAATCGACGCCCAAAGTAACCAGGTCTATCCGCTGGACAACCGTGACTTGCGAAAAACGCTGGCAGTACCGCCCTTCCTGGAGAAAAAGTTTTCTGAGCCCTTGTATTTTTATCCTGGGGTTGAGACTATTCCCCTGCAGAACTTTGCGCCTTTGATGTCTGACCGGGATTACTGCCTGGAGGCCCGTTTCACCTGGCAATCTGGCGTTGAGGGGGTAATTTTTTCCATTGGCGACAACATGGGCGGTGTGTGCGTGTTTGTCCAAGCCGATCAGGTTGTTGCCGCGTTTGCTGGCACGCGTGGTGCCGAGCGGCAATGCCGTATGCGCTTGACCCCTGGCGCACAACATCTGCGACTGGAGCACAGTGCCCGAGGTCAACGTGAAGGGGTTGGGCAGTTGGTGTTGAATGGCGTCATGGCCACCGAAACTTTAACCATGACGCCGACGTTCTTAAGGCTGGTTGGCGAAGGCATTGATGTCGGTTTGGACCGTCGGCGCAAGGTCAGCGCCGACTGTGAAGGTCGGGGCGTGTACCGGTATGGCGATCACATTGACCGTGTGACCCTCATTCCTGGCCCACAAGCGCCGGACAGTTTTGCGAATGTTCCCGAGGCTATCGCGCAATGGGATTGATCTGGTTTGATCGTCATTTATAAGGAGCACACATGAGCAGTTTTATCTCTAGACGTCAGCTGTTGGGTGGCTTGGCGGTTGGCTCGGCCTTGCCTGGCTCACTGTGGGCCCAAACCGCATGGCCGACCCGGCCCGTGAAGGTGGTGGTTCCGTACCCGGCGGGCGGCTCTCCCGATCTGTTTGCCCGCGTCGTGGCCAGAGAGTTGAGCAACATGTATGCCCAGCCCTTTAACGTTGACAACAAACCCGGGGCCGCCGCCTTGATCGGCGCACGGGCAGTTTCACAAAATCCGACTGAGATCCACGCCATGGCGTACATCACCTCAGGCCATGTCACTGTGCAGGCGATGGACCCGTCATTTAATTTGCTCACCGAATTCAAATTGATCAGCCGGATGAGTAATTCGCCCTACGTCTGCGTCGTCAATGCCAAGTCGCCCTACAAAACCATGGCCGATTTGGTGGCGGCGGCCAAAGCCAATCCTGATAAATTGACCTATGGTTCGGCTGGCGTTGGTTCGCCCGCTCACATGGCGGCGGAGTACCTGGAAGAAAAACTGCCGGCCTTTAAAGCCTTGCACATTCCCTACAAAGGCGCGGTCGAATCTGTCAACGCTATTTTGGGTGGACAGATTGATTTCAGCATCATGGTGCTGGGAACTGCAGTTCCTCATCTCAAAGGTGGGCAGCTGCGGGCCTTGGCAGTGACGTCCAACAAATCGGTGCAACCTATTCCAGAGGTGCCTACGGTTGGCGATACCGTGGCACCCGGCTATTTGTTTGGCGCCTGGGGTGGCTTTGCCATGCCCACCGGAACGCCGGATGATGTGATTGCGCGCATGCACAAGGCCCTGATGACTGTCTCCACGTCTGCGGCGCTGATCGAAGAGACCAAACGTACCGGGTCGTTCATCAGCATCAGCGAAAGCCCCAAGGAGTTTACTGAACAAATCGCCCGCGATGTGGCCACTGAGACGGTGATTGTGAAAAAGCTCGGTTTGAAGTGACGACCCGCGCACAAGAGGTTCTGCTACAGACCCAGCAACTGGCCGATGAGTGGGTGCGGCCACAGGCTGAACGCTGGCAGCGTGAGCGTGTCATGGGGCTGGAGGCGCTGCACGAAGCGACTCGCCTGAATCTGCTGGGCGTTCAAGTGCCGGTTGCGCTGGGCGGGCTGGGTTTGCCCTTTAGCGTCAGGTCGGGCATGGCGGCCATCCTGGCCGCAGCAGATTTTGGATTTGCCTTGTCCTTGATCAACACGCAAGGCGTCGCCTCCACGCTGGCCAATTGGTTGCCGGCCTCGGTCTCCCAGCGCTGGCTCGGCGATTTGCTGACTGGGCAACGCATAGCTTGTACCTGCCTGACCGAGCCGGGTGCTGGCTCGGATTTTGGCGCCATTCAAATGCAAGCCAAGCCCCATGGTGAGGGTTGGCGCTTGCAGGGTGAAAAGGCCTGGATCATCAATGCGCAGGTTGCCCAGGTGATGGTGGTCTACGCACAAACCCAGCCGGGAAGCGGCGCCAAGGGCATCGCCGCATTCGTTGTGGATGCATCGCGACCGGGCTTTCATCGCACCGACGGCGGTTGCACCGAGACGGTGGCGTCACTGGGCACAGGTGGCTTTGTGCTCGATGGCTATGAAGTGCCCGCCGACGAGATGCTGCACCCGCCTGGCATGGCGTTCAAGCGCGCCATGGGCTCCATCAATATGGCCCGCACCTATGTGGCGGCCATGGCAACGGCCATGGTGGTGGACAGCTTGCGAATCGCCCGTGCGTATGGCGAGCAGCGTCACACCTTTGGCCGCGCCCTGCAGGAACACCAGGGTTGGCGTTGGGTGCTCGTCGATGCCATGGTTGATGTCGAGGCGGCGCAGTTGCTGATCGAACAGGCCTGTGCCGCAGCGGACGCTCAAGCGCCTATGGATGCCCTGGCCGCGCGGGCCAAAATTTTTGCTACCCGCATGGCAGTCAAGCACATTGCCAATTTGCTGCATACGCTGGGTGCGGCCGGGCTGAGCGCGCAATACCCTTTGAGCCGCCACTTGGCCGGTGCCCAAGTGGCCACACTGGTGGACGGCTCCACCGAGATGCTGCTTGAACGTGTTTGGGCCAGCCCAGTTCGCTCAGCCTCCTGAGATATACCACCAAGCAGGAGTAATTTAAATGAAAGCTGCTATTTTTCATGGACCAGGTCAGCCAATGACCATCGAGAGCGTGGAGATCGACAAGCCCAAGCGCAATGAAGTGCTGGTGCGAACCCGCGTGAGCGGACTGTGTCACAGCGATCTGCATTTTATCGAGGGCAAGTACCCCACACCCGTGCCCGCAGTGCTGGGCCATGAGGCTGCCGGGATGGTCGAAGCGGTGGGTGAAGATGTTACGCACGTCAAGCCAGGGGATCATGTCGTCACTTGTCTATCGGTGTTCTGCGGCCACTGCGAGTTCTGTGTGACTGGCTACCAGACCATATGCAGCAACACTGCTGTCAAGATGCCGCCCGGCAAGGCGAAACGCCTGCGCTGGAAGGGTGACCAGCTGAACCAGTTCCTGAACCTATCGGCTTTTGCCGAGCAAATGCTGGTTCACGAAAACGCGGTTGTCAAAATCCGCCAAGACATGCCGCTGGACTTAGCGGCACTGCTGGGCTGCGGCGTGCTCACCGGCTACGGCTCGGTGGTACACAGCGCCCGCATGGAGCCCGGTACCACTGTCGCCGTGCTCGGCTGCGGAGGCGTGGGTCTTTCGACCATCCACGCGGCGCACTTGGCGGGCGCGGCCCGCATCATCGCCATTGACATTGATGCTAACAAGCTGCAAATGGCCAAGACCTTTGGCGCCACCGATGGCATGGATGCCCAAGACCCCGACATGGTCGCGAAAATCGTCGAGATGACCCTGGGCGGCGTGCACTATGCGTTCGAGTGCATCGGCCTCAAGCCCACCACCGAAGCCTCTTTCGCCATGCTGCGTCCGCGTGGTTTGTCTACCATTGTGGGCATGATTCCCCTGGGCACCAAGATCGAACTCCACGGGTTCGACTTTCTGCGTGAACGCCGCATTCAGGGGAAGATGATGGGCTCCTACCATTTTCGTCTCGACATCCCCCGCCTGGTGGAATTCCACATGCAAGGACGCATGAAGCTTGAGCAGCTGGTCTCGAATCGGCTCAAGCTCGAGCAAATCAACGACGGTTTTTCGGCATTGCAGCGCGGCGGAATCGCCCGCAATGTGGTGGTCTTCGACTAAAAGTCAAAACCATGGACAGACGCTTGAATAAAGCCTGCTGGTCAAAAAACGGTTCTGTCGCAGTAAGCGTAAACGACAATCAGAGTCATGCTTGATTTCCGTAAAAGTTTACTCAACAGCACCTTGAACAAGGTCTTCCAACGGCTGCACTATCCTCTGGAAGT
>SXGQ01014239.1_pt1 | contig 17619 bp, 16 predicted proteins | sample 3178371 | NCBI WGS metagenome assembly SXGQ01 (sample SAMN11356859, study PRJNA531348) | freshwater metagenome | isolation source: freshwater sample F1-20 | place: China: Fuxian Lake, Yuxi | collected 2017-12-25 | reverse complement strand
GGCACGAGCGCCGCACTGTATCTACACGCGGCGGTCGAACAGCGCGCCCTGCAGCTCGATGGTGCTGCGGAGCATCTGGGCGTTGGCGCCGTAGGTGTGGCGTGCCACGATCATGTCGGTCATCTCCTCGGCGAGGGAGACATCCGAGGGCGCGTCCGGGTCGGCGGGCGTTCCGGCGGCGTCCCCGGGCTTCGAGATCCCGGTGACCTGGACCCCGGGGTTGCCCTCGGCGAGCTCGGTCCGCGCCTGGCGGTACCCGGCGGTGTTCGCGTTGGCGATGTCGTTCGCAGCGACGTCGAACTGGGTCTTCGCTGCGAACAGGCCGCTGAGGGACGTGCCGATGTTCACCTCCCGGTGGTCGGCGCGTGGGCGCCCGAGGTTTAGTGCGCGACCTCGCGCGTGGCCGGACGTTCCCGGCGGCTGCCCTGCGGCGACGTGCCGAAGACACGGTCCCAGACGGGGCTGCTCACCCCGAAGCCCCGCGTGTGGTCCTGGAAGTGATGGCGCATGTGGTGCTCGCGCAGGCGCTTGCCGAGCCGCGACGTCGGCACGCGGTGGTGCAGGGCGAAATGCGTCATGTCGTACACGAGGTAGCCGGCCAGGAACCCGGCCCCGAACGCCATGGCCCGCTCGCTGCCCAGGACCGTGAGGAACGCGCCGTAGAACATCAGTGCCAGCGGGACGCTCACCGACGGTGGCATCACGAGGCGCATCGGATCGTTCGGGTGGTCGTGATGCACGCCGTGGATGATCCAGTGCAGTCGTGCACCGAGGCCGTCCGCGGGCTCCCAGTGGAAGACCACGCGGTGCAGCCAGTACTCCAGGAGGGTCCAGAACACGTAGCCCGCGGCCACCCACGCGAGGGTGACGGCGCCCAGCCGGTCGAAGCCGAGCACGAACAGGATCGCGATCGCGGGCAGGAAGAGCACCACGGGGACGGCCGGGTGAACCCGGGACAGCTTGTCGAGCACGTCGTTCTCGAACATGCGAGGCGAGGCCTTGAGACGCTCGCTGCGGCGGTCGGTGGAGGGGGTCATGGTGCTCCCGGTGGGTCGATCCGGTGGTCTGCTCCTCCGTCCATCCTAATGCGACCATCGGCAGCAGAGAACCGCCCGGCGTGCGACGCTACAGGCCCGTCACCCGCCCGCCGATGAGGGAATGATGATGACCATCGCCAGCGTGTTCTCCGACTTCTGGAACGGCCAGATCGCAGAGCACGGACGCGAGGGCATCTTTCTCCTGCTCGTCGCCTTCCTCGCGTCGTTCCTCTTCATCCGCACCAGCGCCCGTCTGGGCCGCAGCACCACCTGGTGGCCGGGAAGCGTGGTGACCGACGGCGGCGTCCACCTCCATCACCTGGTCTGGGGCATCTGCCTGATGATGGCGTCCGGGACCCTCGCGTTCACCCTGCGCGACGAGACGCCGTGGTTCGAGCTGTGCGCCGTCGCGTTCGGCATCGGGATGGGGCTGACCATCGACGAGTTCGCCCTCTGGGTCTACCTCAGCGACGTGTACTGGGCCAAGCAGGGCCGCGCATCGATCGACGCCGCGCTCTACGCCGCGGCGCTCATGAGCCTCCTGCTCCTCGGCATCAACCCGTTCGACTTCGACCAGGGCGCCTGGGCGATCGTCCTCACGGCCCTCTCGACGCTCTTCTTCAGCCTGGTGTGCTTCGCCAAGGAGCGCGTCACGCACGGGCTGGTCGGCCTCCTGGTTCCGGTCGTCTCGCTCATCGGAGCGGTCCGCCTGGCCAAGCCGACCTCGCTGTGGGCGCGCAAGTTCTACGGCGAGCGGCGGCCCGCGAAACAGGCGCGCGCGGAGGCGCGCTACGCGGACCGGCGCACCGACCGCCTCAAGACGACGCTGCGCAACGCGGTCGGCGGGAAGACCAACGCCGCGCTCGTGGCGGAGGGCAAGGGTCCCAAGCGCGTGTCTGCATCCGAGCTGGAGGCCAAGCAGACGGACGCGCAGCTCGACGCCGCGCGCGAGGTGCGCGCGCGAGCCGACCGGATTGCCTGACGCGTCGCGTCAGGCGAGCGCTTCGTCGATCTGCGCGGTCGCGCGGTCGATCGCCCTGTCCGCCGGATCCTGCCCCTGCTGGAGGCGCTCGGAGAACCGCCGGACGGGTTCGATGGACCCGTAGCGCGAGGCGGCCAGCGCGTTGGACGCCTCGTCGGCGAGCAGCACCAGCGCGTCGATGAGCGCCGCCTGCTCGTTGGCCAGGTCGTCGGGCGGCGTGACCGCCCGCAGCCGCTGGGCATGCTGCCGTGCGGCATCGCGGACGTCGATCGCGAAGTCGCGCTGGAGGGCCAGCGACCCGCTGGTCTGGGCCTGTTCGACCGCGGTGTCCATCTCGGCGTTGAAGTCGTCGCGGCTGACCTGCCACGTCGCCGCGTAGGCCGCGCGTCCGTCGTCGCCGTCGAGCGCCACCACGGCGGCGATCGCGAGCGCGGCGACGAGCGCGAGTGCCGCTCCCAGGATCAGCGGGCGGCGGGTCCGCGACGGCGCGGTGGTGTCCCCGCCGCCGAGACCGGACGGTGTGCGCGGCGACGAGGGCTGGCTGGGCCGCCGGTCGCCATGGTCGCTCGGGCGCGGCGGCAGGCCGACGGGTACGGGCATGACCTGGCCGTCGGCCTCGAGCGCCTCGCGCGCCGCGGCCGCCAGGTCGCCGCAGCTCATGAACCGCTCGCCGGGCACCTTGGCCATGGCCCGGTCGATGACCGCCTGGAGCTCCTCGGAGACCTCGCCGCCGCAGCGATCCAGGCGGGGAGGCGGCTCGTGCAGGTGGGCGAAGAGCATGCGCGACACGCTGTCGGCGTCGTAGGGCAGCTCGCCGGTCAGGCACGCGTACAGCAGGGCCCCGAGCGCGTACACGTCGGTCTGCGCGCTCAACGGGCCGAACCGCTCGGGCTCGATCTGCTCGGGCGCCGCCCACTCCACCGTGCCCATGAACTCGCCGACCCGCGTGATCTCCGGGCCCTGCGCGTGCAGCGGCTTGATCAGCCCGAAGTCTGAGAGCACCGCGCGGTCGCCCTCCAGCAGCACGTTGCCGGGCTTGACGTCCCGATGCACCAGGCCGGCGTCGTGCGCCGTGTCCAGCGCGGATGCGAGCTGCTCGATGATCGACAGCGCGCGAGCGGGGGCGAGCGCGCCGTTGTCCAGCAGCGTGTGCAGGTCGCCGCCGCGGACGAGCTGCATGGCGACGTAGAGCCGCCCGTCGAGCTCGCCGGCGTCGTAGATGGCGACGATGTTCGGGTGCTGCAGCCGGGCCGCGAGGCGCGACTCGCGCAGGAACCGCTCGCGCGCCTCCTCGTCGCCGCGCCACCAGTCGCCGAGCACCTTGATCGCCGCGGGGCGGTCGAGGTGGACGTGCCGCCCCTGATAGACGACGCCCATGCCGCCACGGCCAAGCACGCCTTCGACCAAATAGGGGCCGAAGCGCTGGTCCTGCAGGATGGCGTCGTGCTCCGTGCTCACGTTCTCGTGCGATCCTACTCCCGCACCGGGCGGGGGTTACCGGTGCCGCGGTGATGCGAGGATGGCGCAATGCCGTTCATCCACCGCGAGCGCGTGCGCTTCGGCGACCTCGACGCCATGCGCCACCTCAACAACGTCGTCTTCCTGCGGTACTTCGAGACCGCGCGCATCGCGTACCTGCGGGTCCTCGCACCCGAGCACGACCCGTCGCATCCTGAAGCCGACACGTTCGGCCTCATCTTCGCCGAATGCCACATCTCCTACCGGTCACCCGTCCACTTCGACGAGGAGGTCGCGATCGGCTGCCAGGTGGGGGAGGTCAAGCGATCGGCCTTCCGGATCGACTTCACCATGCACGTGGGTGAGCGCCTCGCGGCCGAGGGCTACGGCTGGCTCGTGGGGTTCGACTACGAGGCCCAGGCGTCGGCCCGGCTGCCGGAAGGACTGCGCGGCCGCCTCGACGAGGAGGCCGCGCAGCAGGGCTAGGAGGCGATGCCGAGGTCCGCGCGGTCGTCCTCGACGCGGAAGCGCTGGACGAGCTTCTCGAGTTCGGCGGCCGTGGCCGCGAGCTCCTGGGCCGAGTCGGCGACCTGCTGGGTGGCGGCCGAGGTCTCCTGCGTCGAGGCGGAGACCTCCTCGGCGGATGCCGACGACTGCTCGGCGACCGCGCTCATCTCCGCCATGTCCTGGGCGATCCGGCCGCGCATGAGCTCGGCGGACTCCCCGACGTCGGCGGCGATGGCCTCGACGCGGGAGGTCATGCCCTCGACCGCCTCGTCGATGCGCTCGAAGGCGGCGCGCGCCTGCTCGACGGTCGTGGCGCCGTCGCCGGTCCGGCGGGCGCCGTCCTCGCCGAGCGACACGGCGCCCTGGGTGCCCTTGGAGATGTCGTCCAGCAGGGCGGCGATCTCGGTCGCCGAGCCCGGGGACTCCTCGGCCCGCATGCGGACCACGTCGGCGCCGACCGCGAACCCCCGGCCCTGCGCGCCGGCGCCAGCGGCCTCGGGGGCGGCGTTGAGCGCCAGGAGATTCGTCTGCTCGGCGATGGCCGTGATGGCATCGACGATGTTCCCGATGCGCTCGGACTTGGAGGCGAGCTCACGCATGGCGACGGTGGCCGCCTCGGTCGCGCTGCGCACCTGCTCCATCGCCTCGGTGGCCGCGCCGGCAGCGCCGACGCCATCGCGAGCGACTGAGCGGGCACCGGCGGCGGCCTCGGCCGTCTCACGGGCCTGCAGCGCGCTGCGCTCGGCGTTCTCGGCGATCTGCTCCATGCTGTCCCGCGTCGTCGCGACGGCGGACACCTGGCGCTCGGCGCCCTGCGCGACCTCCGTCATGGCGTTGGCGACCTCGTTGATCGCCGACCCCGACTGCTGGGACGTGCTGGCCATCTCGCCCGACGCGCGGCTGACGTGCTGCGCCGACCGCGTGACGCCTGCGAGGATCTCGCCGAGGTTCTCGCGCGTCTGCTCGTAGGCGGTGATCGAGCCGTTCGACTGGTCGATGACGGAATCGACGACCCGCGCGGCCGTGCCGACCTCGTCCGGCGCGGTGTCCCCGACGCGCTCGGCCCGCGCCGCCACCTTGACGGTGAGGTCGCCGTCGGCCATGGCCTGCAGGCCGCGGCCGAGCTCGGTGAGGTCGTGCTCCTGGACCGAGCGCAGCTGGTGGACGAAGCGCTGCATCGGCTTGGTGATCGAGCGGGTGATGAAGAACGCGAGCGCGATCGTCAGCAGCAGTGCGGCGATGCCGATCGCCAGCAGGATGTTGCGGCCGTCCCGAGCCTGGTCGGCCGAGGCCCGCAGCGCCGCCGTCGTGTCGGTGCGGACCCGGTCGACGAGCGCGGTCTCCGCGGCAGTGAGCTCCTCCAGGGCGGGAACGAGCTGCTCCACGTACAGATTGCGCGAGCCATCGCGCTCCTCGGCGGCCTTCAGCGTCTCATCACGAGAGAGCGCGATGCCCTCATCCGTGAGCGTCATGACGCGTTCGTTGGCCTCCTTGACGTCCGCAAGCGTCGCACGCGCGGCAGAAGAGGTCATGAGTGGGCCGAGCCGGTCAATCGCTTCGGCGGACACCTCGTGCTGACCCTCAATGGTCGCTGCGACCTCGTCCTGGACCTTGAGGTCGCCGTCGAACACGTACAGGTGGCGGACGAACTCGTGGGCGCCGCCCGCGCTGTTCATGCCGAGGTCCTCGAGAATGGCGAGGGCGGCGACGTTGCGCCCCGCGTCGGTGTCGTCCGATGCCGCGTTGAGCTGGCCGAGGGTCGTGACGCCGACGAACACGGTCGTGGCGATGGCTCCCAGCAAGAGGGCGAAGGCAATGGTGAGGCGCACACCGACACGGGTGCGACGAAGGACGGACATGGGGAAGACGACTCCTCGATCAGGGACAGCCCGTAGATCGCCCGAAACGCGGCGCTCTTGAGCAGAACTGGGGCTTGGCGTGCCAGAACAGGAGGCGACGTTACGGTGAACTACCGCCGCATTCCCGTGACGGATGCGGTGCCCCGGACGCTCGCGCGGGCGTAGGTTCCCCGCATGAGCGTCACGGTTCTGGACGACCTCGCGGTGCCGCCGCTCGCCGTCGAGCGGTTCGAGTCGTTCCTCTCGGCGGCGCAGTACGCCGACCTCCTCGACGCCGCCGCGCTCGCGCGCCTCGTGCTGCACGAACGGGTGCTGTGGTGCGTGAACTCCACCGCGCGCGGTGGCGGTGTCGCCGAGATGCTCGGATCGCTGCTCGGGTACGCCCGCGGGAGCGGCGTCGACGCGCGCTGGGTGACCATCGACGGGCCGGCCGAGTTCTTCGTCGTGACGAAGCGCCTGCACCACCGCCTCCACGGCTTTCCCGGCGACGGCGGCCCGCTCGGGGAGTCCGAGCGCGCGCTGTACGAGAGCGTGAGCGCCGAGAACGTCGCCGGCCTCGTCGAGCGTGTCCGCCCCGGGGACGTGGTCCTCCTGCACGATCCTCAGACCGCGGGCCTGACATCGGAGCTCAAGGCCCGGGGCGCGGCGGTCATCTGGCGCCTGCACATCGGCGCGGACGTCTCCAACGAGCACGTGGCCGAGGCGCGTGAGTTCCTCGTCCCGTACGTGCAGCACGCGCACGCCTGCGTGTTCTCCCGCCCGCAGTTCATCTGGCCCGCCCTTGACCCCACCCGCTGCCGCGTCATCGCGCCGTCGATTGACGCGCTGTCGCCGAAGAACCAGCCGATGGAGCCCGCGACCGTCACGGCGATCCTGCAGTCCACCGGGCTGCTCGGCGACGGGGATCCTGCCGACTCGGTGTTCCTGCGCCGGGACCGCTCGCCAGGTCGCGTCGAGCGCCGCGCCCAGGTGACCGAGGAGGCCCCTGTGCCGCCCGACGCACCGCTGGTCGCGCAGGTCTCACGATGGGACGACCTGAAGGACCCCGCCGGCGTCGTCTCGGGCTTCGCACGCGCCCTGCCTGACCTGGGTGACGCCCATCTCATCCTGGCCGGCCCGGACGTCGCGGCGGTCACCGACGACCCGGAGGGCGCCCGGGTCCTGCGTGAGGTGACCGAGCTCTGGCACGGCCTGCCGGCCGACGCGCGCAGCCGCGTGCATCTCGCGACGCTCCCCATGGAAGATCCGGAGGAGAACGCGGCGATCGTCAACGCGCTCCAGCGCCGGGCCGACATCATCGTGCAGAAGTCCCGCGCGGAGGGGTTCGGGCTCACCGTCGCCGAGGCGATGTGGAAGTCCCGGGCGGTGCTGGCCACGCGGGTGGGCGGCATCCAGGACCAGATCGTCGACGGCCTGAGCGGCGTGCTGGTGGACGACCCCGACGACCTCGAGACGTTCGGGCGAAAGCTGTCGCTGCTGATCTACGACGGTGGCTTCCGGTCGAGGCTCGGCGCCGCGGCCTGCGAACGCGTCCGTGAACAGTTCCTGGAGTCCCGCCACCTCCAGGACTGGGTGGTGCTGCTGCGAGAGTTCGCGCCGACCGACTGAGCCCCGGGTGTCAGTCCGGCGGTCCGAACGACGTGGTCCGGACCACGGGTTCGCCGGCTGCGTCGGACCCCTCGAGATCCACGGTTGCGACGATCGCCCAGTCGTGATTGCCGTCGGGGTCGCGGACGATCTGGCGGACCTCCCAGCGCCGCGGTCCGTCACCAGGCGGATCGGTGTCGATGAGCAGCAGGTCCGGCGAGCGTGCCTCCGGCCCCGCGTCCATCTCCTCGTACTCGTCCCAGTAGGCGCCGAGTGCCTCCTCCCACGTGGCGGCGGTCATCGTCACCCGGCCCGGTGGTTCGGTGAGCGCGGCGGCTGCGGCCTCGAGCTGCGCGAGGTCGGCGAATCGATCGCGCGCTGCCAGCTGCACCTTCTGGAACATGGCGTTGCGCACCATGACGCGGAACGCTCGGGCGTTGCGGGTGATCGGGCGCTGGGGCGCCGGTGGCTCGCCGGCGGCGGCCGCTTCGGCGGCCCGCGCGACGGACTCGGGGTCGGTGAGCGCCTCCCACTCGTCGAGCAGGCTGGAATCGGTCTGGCGGACCGTCTCTCCGAGCCACTCGATGATCTCGTCGAGCTCCTCGGTCTTCACCTGCTCGGGCACGGTCTGGCGCAGCGCCCTGTAGGCGTCGCTGAGATAGCGCAGCACCAGGCCCTCGGACCGCGCGAGCCCGTAGAACGACACGAACTCCGTGAACGTGCGGCCGTGCTCGTACATGTCGCGGACCACCGACTTCGGCGACAGGTCCGAGTCTCTGACCCACGGGTGGGTCTCGCGGTAGACCCGCAGCGCCTCCTCGAGCGGCTCGGCCAGCGGCCGGGGATGCGTGACCTGCTCGAGCAGCTCCATCCGCTCGTCGTACTCAATGCCCTCGGCCTTCATCTCTGCCACCGCCTCACCACGCTCCTTGTGGGCCTGTGCGCGCAGGACCGGGAACGGGTCGTCGAGGATGGCCTCGACCACGGAGAGGACGTCGAGCGTGTAGTGCTCGTACTCGGGGTTCAGCAGCTCGAACGCGACGAGCGCGAAGGACGCCAGCGGCTGGTTCAGCGCGAAGTCCTCCTGCAGGGCAGGCGCGAGCTGCAGGGTCCGGCCGTGCTCGTCGGGCGCGGGAAGCCACTCGAGCACCTTGGCCTCGAGCAGCTCGTTGCCCAGCGTCTCGGCCTGCTGGGTCAGGCGCGCGCGGCCACGATCGTCCTCGTGGTTGTCCTCCATGAGCGCGCGCATGGCGACGATCGGGTCCGCGGGCTGATTGACGACGTTGAGGATCATCGCGTGGTCGACCTTCATGCGGGAGACGAGCGCCTCGGGGGTCGCGTTGCGCAGGCGCTCGAAGGTCTCCTCGTTCCAGCTGACGGCGCCCTCCTGCGGCTTCTTGCGCTGCACCTTCCGGCGCTTCTTCGGGTCGTCGCCGGCCTTCTGGATCGCCCGCTGGTTCTCGATGACGTGCTCGGGCGCCTGCACGATCACGAAGCCCGCCGTGTCGAATCCGGCGCGGCCGGCGCGACCGGCGATCTGGTGGAACTCGCGGGCCTTCAGCAGGCGGTGCTTCGTGCCGTCGTACTTGGCCAGCCCGGTGAAGACGACGGTGCGGATCGGGACGTTGATGCCGACCCCGAGCGTGTCGGTCCCGCAGATGACCTTCAGCAGCCCGGTCTGCGCGAGCTGCTCGATGAGCCGCCGGTAGCGCGGCAGCATGCCGGCGTGGTGCACGCCGATGCCGGCGCGCACGAGCTTGGAGAGCGTCTTGCCGAACCCGGCGGTGAAGCGGAACGCCCCGATGGCGTCGGCGATCTCGTCGCGCTCGTCGCGGGTGCAGAGCTTGGCCGACAGCAGCGACTGCGCCCGTTCCATCGCGGACACCTGCGTGAAGTGCACGACGTAGATCGGCGCCTGGTCGGTGCGCGTCAGCTCCTCGAGCAGCTCGTGCAGCGGCTCGACCGACCACGTGTAGGTCAGGGGCACCGGGCGCTCGGCGTCGTCGATGACCGCGGTCTCCCGGGCGGTCCGCCGCGTGAGGTCCGCGCTCAGCGCCGTGACGTCGCCCAAGGTGGCCGACATGAGGACGAACTGCGCCTGCGGGAGGCAGAGCAGCGGCACCTGCCACGCCCAGCCCCGCTGCGGCTCGGCGTAGAAGTGGAACTCGTCCATGACGACCTGACCGACGTCCGCGCCGCGGCCCTCGCGCAGCGCGATGTTCGCCAGGACCTCCGCGGTGCAGCAGACGATCGGCGCGTCCGCGTTGACCGAGGCGTCGCCCGTCGACATCCCGACGTTTTCGGCGCCGAACGTCTGGCACAGGGCGAAGTACTTCTCCGAGACGAGCGCCTTGATCGGGGCGGTGTAGTAGGTGCGGCGCCCGTCGGACATGGCGGCGAAGTGCGCGGCGATCGCCACCAGCGACTTGCCCGATCCGGTGGGCGTCGCCAGGACGAGGTTGTTCCCGGTGAACAGCTCGATGGCCGCCTCGTCCTGGTGCGGGTACAGCTCCAGTCCCTGCTCCTGCGACCACGCCGTGAACGCGTCGTAGAGCGTGTCGGCGGTCGGGTCGGCGGGCAGGTGGTCGAGCAGGGTCATGGCGCCGGCGCCGACGGTAGTACAGACACGTCTACGAGCCCGTGCGCTCGGCCGACCGCAGCCCGCGCAGGGCCCACAGGGCGAAGCCGCCCGCCAGCGCGATCGCGGTCCCGAAGACGAGGACGGCATCGAACCCGGTGCCCGCGAGCAGGTCGCGCACGCCGTTCATGAGCGCGGTGACGGGGTTGACCGTCGCGACGCCGTGGACCCAGCCGGCCACGAGGTCGAGCGGGACGAACACCGGCGCGAGGAACAGGACGAGGAACACCGGCATCTGCATCGCCGGCCCGGCCTGCACGGTCTTCAGGCGCATGGCGACCCCGCAGGCGAAGAGCATCGCGGCCGAGCACACGAAGGCGACGAGGACGATGAGCGCGGCGATCTCGGCGGGCGAGCTCTGGGGCCGCATGCCGGTCGCCAGCGCGACGACGGTCAGGAGGCTCGTGGTGATCGCCGCGCGCGACAGGCCGCCGAGGAGGTAGCCGACGATGATCGCCTCACGCCGGGGCGCCGCGAGCATGTAGCGGCGCGCGAACCCGCGCTCGAAGTCCGCGGCGATGCCGAAGCCGCTGAACACGCCGCCGAACGCGCTGGCCTGCAGCAGGACGAAGCCGAACTGGAACGTGTCGTAGCCCGCCGGATAGTCGAAGCCCGGCAGGCTGCCGACGCTCGACAGGCCCCCTGCGAACGCGACGTAGAACATCAGCGGGAAGATCAGCGCGGGCGCCAGGAGCGCCGGGTTGGTGAACGTGATGTGCAGGCTGCGCCAGGCGACGGCCCGCGCGGTGGAGAAGAACTCGCTCACGTCCGCACCAGGTTCGTGCGCATCGCGCGCGCCGCGGCGACGCCACCGATGAGCGTGCCGACCACGAGGATCGCCACCGCCGGCCACAGGGCCGCGGGGTCCCATCCGGTGATGACCAGGGACCGCAGCCCCTCGATGAGGTAGCTCACGGGGTTCAGGCCGGCCACCGTCGCGAACCAGTCCTGCTCGATGAGGTCGCGCGGCAGGTTCGCGCTGGAGAGGAACAGCAGGACGAAGAACAGCGGGAAGAACCCCTGCACGGTCTGCGGCGAGCCGCTGCGCAGCCCGACGAACGCGCCGATCGACCCGAACATCAGCCCGATCCCGACGGCGAGGACGAGCAGCGCGACCACGCCCGCCGGACCGGACGCCACCGTGACCCCCCGCGATGAAGCCGATCGCGAGGTACGCGACCGCGGCGAGGAACGACAGGGCGACGACCCCGGCGACCTGTCCCAGGAGCAGCGCCGTCCCGCCCACAGGCGTGAGCGCGAGGCGCCGCATGAACCCGCTTTCGATGTCCGTCGCGAGATCCGTCCCCGCGTTGAGCATCGCGAACAGCCCGCCCTGGATGAACGGCACGGCGATCACGAAGTCCAGGTAGGAGTCCGCGGGGAACCCGGGAAGCTCGGACGCCGCATCGAGGCCGGCGGAGTTGATCGCCACGAGGATCATCGGGAAGAAGATCACCGGGACGACGTTCGCCGGCTGGCGCAGGGTCCGCAGGAGCGCCCGCCGCCCGAGGTCGCCGATCATCCGGTCGCTCCTGCAACGGGCGCGCCGTCGTCCGCCGCCTCGGTGAGGCGCTCCCCGGTCTTGGCGAGGTACACGTCGTCGAGCGTGGGGGCATGCAGGTCGAACGTCTGCAGGGCGATGCCCTCGGCGTCCAGGCGCCGCACGACCTGCGCGAGGCCGTCCGCGCCGGCCTCCAGCCGCACTGCGGCCGCGCCGGGCGGGCCCGCGGTGGGGGCGCCGAACTCGCCCAGCACCACGGCGAGCCGATCGCGGTCGGCCGCCACGGCGGGCACGACCTCCAGCGACGGGCGGCCGATCTCGTCCTTCAGCGCGTCGGGCGTGCCCTCGGCCACGATCCGGCCCTTGGAGATGATCGCGATGCGGTCGGCGAGCTGGTCGGCCTCCTCGAGGTACTGCGTCGTGAGGAACACCGTGACGCCCTGTTCCCGGGCGAGGCGGCTGACCTCCTCCCACAGGTCCGCGCGCGACTGCGGGTCCAGCCCCGTGGTTGGCTCGTCGAGGACCAGGATCGTCGGCTCGTGCACGAGCGCCAGCGCGAGGTCGAGGCGCCGCTTCATCCCGCCGCTGTAGCCGCCGACGCGCCGGTCGGCCGCGTCGGTGAGTCCGACCCGTTCGAGCAGTTCTGCCGTGCGGGCGTCGCGAGCGGGCTTGCCCAGGCCCTGCAGCGAGGCCTGCAGACGCAGATGCTCGCGGCCGGTCAGCAGCGGATCGAGGGCCGCCTCCTGCAGGGCGGCGCCGATGTGCCGGCGCACGTCCGGCCCCTGGCTGGCCACGTCGAACCCGGCGACGGTGGCGCGCCCGCCGGTCGGCGGCAACAGCGTCGTGAGCATCAGGACCGTCGTGGACGTGCCCGCGCCGTTGGGTCCGAGGAACCCGAAGATCTCGCCGGGCTCGATCGCGAACGAGATCCCGTCGACGGCGCGGAGGGACTTGAACGTGCGCTGGAGGTCGACGACCTCGATACCGGGCGGTGCGGGGGACATAACGCGGGACGGTACCCGGCGGCACGGCTCGCCCCGTGCTCCATGTGCGAATCGGCGCATGAACGGGAAGGGTTCGGGAGACTGAGCGATGACGAACCGGAGGGGAGCGTGCGAATGACCGCACCCGTGTACAGCTCGACCGTGACGCCTCGACGCGCCGACCGCGCGCACGAGGACCGGCGGCTCATCCTCGAGTACCGCAGGAGCGGTGATCCGCGTGTGCGTGACCGACTGGTCTTCACGTACGCACCGCTGGTGAAATACCTCGTGGGCAAGAAGCTCCGAACGCTGCCGGCACAGGTCGACGCCGACGACCTCACCTCCGCCGGACTCGAGGCGCTGATCCGGTGCGTCGACCGCTACGACCCGGAGGTCGGCTCCACGCTCGAGGCCTACATCTGGACCCGGGTCCAGGGCGCGATCCTCGACGAGCTGCGCCGGGACGACTTCGTGCCGCGCGCCGTCCGGCGCCACGAGCGCGAAGCGGTGAACGTGAGCTCGCGGTTCGTTCGGGAGCACGGCCGCGAGCCGGATGAGGCCGAGCTTGCGACTGAGCTGGGCATCACGCTCGACGAGTTCCGCGTCCGCCAGCACGAAGTTGCGACATCCAGCGTCGGGTCGCTCAACGCGACGATCATGGACGCCGACGACGCCGAGATCGAGCGCCTCGACACGCTGGCCGAGACCGACCGCTCGTTGGACCCCGAGCAGGCCGTCATGGACGGCGCCGCGCAGGAGCGTCTGGCGCGGGCCATCGACGAGCTCTCCGAGCGCGACCGGTCCATCATGGTCATGCTGCACACCCACCACATGACCCTCGCGGAGACCGGCGCCGTGCTCGGCGTCACCGAGAGCCGGGTCAGCCAGCTGCACACGCGAATCCGCGCGAAGCTCGCCGAGGCGCTGCACGACGACCGGGTGCTCTTCGAGATGACGTGAGGCCCAGACGCATGCGGTACAAGGGGGCATGCGCCTTCACCGTCCGTCTCCCGCCCTCGCCGTCGCCTTCCTGGCCCTCGTCGTCGCCCTCAGCGGTGTCGCATTCGCGGCCGTCCCGGCCCGCGACGGCGACGTCCACTTCTGTTACGCCAAGCGCACCGGCGCGCTGGAGGTCGTCGACACGCAGAACGACCGTTTCCGCTGCGACCGCAACTGGCGCGGGTTCACCTTGAGCCGCTCCTCGCTGACGAGCACCGACGGGGACGCGCGCGTCACGGTCGGCGAAGACGGCGAGATCGCCCTGACGTCGTCCGAGGGCAACGTGCGCATCGGCGACGACGGCGTGACGGTGAACGGGTCGGACAAGGTCGATCTGGTGACCGGGAGCGCAGCCATCCAGATGAAGAAGGACGGCACGATCGTCATCAAGGGCAAGGACATCACGCTCGACGGGAGCGGCACGATCGCCGTGAAGGCCACCGGCGACGTGAACGTCAAGGGGAGCAAGATCGGCGGGAACTGACCACCCTGTCCTAAACGAACGCTGAGTATCTGACCGGCGGGTGCAGGCGCCGGCGCCGACCTGCCGATGCGCCCGGCATGTCCACTCTGTCGGGTCGTCTCGCCGTGGCGGGGGTCGTGCTGACCCTCGTCGGCGCCTGGACCGTTGGCCTGGCGATCACGGGGCTGCTGTGGGCGGTGGCGTCCTGCTGCGTCAGCCTGTGGGTCCTGTTCCACACGCAGGCCTCGACCTCCGCCAAGTCGCTGTGGGTCCTCTTCATGCTCTGCAACGCGGCCTGGTTCGCCAGCGACGTGTGGCGGGTCTTCGGCGCAGAGCCGTTCCCGGTCGCGCCGGCGCTCGGCCCGCAGACGCTGACCGCCATCGGCATGCTGCTGGTCGTCGTCGTAATCGTCTGGGTCACGTACATGCGCGGGCGCCCGCGGATCGAGACGTGGCTCGACGGCGTCATCCTCATGGCGGCGCTGGCGGTCCCGCTGTGGATGCTGGTCATCGAACCGGCCGCCGGCAATCGGGAGGCCACGGTGGCGGCGGTCATCGCGGTCGTCCTCGTCCTCGCGGTGATGCAGGCCGGTGCCTTGTACGTCATGAGCGGCGGCGTCTGGCGCCTCCCGGCGATCCTCCTGGCACTGGCGGTGGCGGGCAACGTCGCCTGCGGGCTCGCACCTCAGGTCCTGGGCGACCCGAACGTGGCCTTCCCGCTGTTCGTGCCCGGGTATGTCCTCGGCCTGTTCGTGGCCGTGCACCCGCAGCTGCTGACCGTCTTCAAGCGGGGAGGGCGCCCGTCGGGCATACCGCTCTCGGCCCGGGTGTGGATGCTCGTCGGGGCCGTCACCCTCCCGCTCTCCGTGCTCGCCTGGTTCTACGTGCGCGGCGAGGAGGCTCCCACCACCGCGGTCGCAGCCTCACTCGGGATCATCACCGCGGTCGTCGTCCTGCGGGCCGCCCTGATGGTCCGCGCAGGCGTCCGCGACTGGTCGGTCCCGCTGACGATCTCCGCCACGGCCCTCCTCGTGGGCGCGGTCGCCGTGACCCTCACGATGTTCAGCCAGTCCGCGCGGAAGGCCGACCGGCACAACGCCGCGGTCGCCGCGATCGTTCCCGCGGTGAAGCAACTCGACGGCCTGCTGCTGCGATCGATGCAGTCTGATGACCCGGGGATGGCCTCCGAGGCCCGGGCCTGGGGGGTCATCGTGCGACGGGTGGAAGCGGCCGGCGTCGTGTCACGGCCCACGCTCGACCGCTACGGGGAGGCCAGCATCGCTGCGCTCATCGCCGCGGCGTCCGGACGGGATCGCCGTGCGCGCCTGCTCGTCGACGGTCCCGTCAGGGCCTCGCACGCCGCGCTGGTGCAAGAGGCGTCGTCGGCGCTCATCCGCGCCCAGCGGACCGCCGACCGTCGCGCGAGCGCGGTGCGGTTGTCCACCGTCGCGATCCTCATGTTCACGCTGCTGCTGGTCGGCGCGCTGCTCCTGCGCTTCAACCTCGCGCACCGACGGCTCGAGGTCCAGCATCTCAAGACGCACGACGACCTCACCGGGCTGCCCAACCGCGCCGCGCTCGACCGCGCCGTCCACAACGCCTCTCCGGAACTCGAGGGGCTGTCCCGGACGCTCGTCCTGCTCGATCTCGACGACTTCAAAGCCATCAACGACTCCTTCGGGCGCAGCACGGGAGACGCGGTCCTCAGAGCGGTCGCCACACGCCTGGAGGCCTCGATCCGCGGCAAGCAGCTGCTCGCGCGCGTGGGGGGCAACGCCTTCGGCGTCCTCGTCCCGCGCGGCGAAGACCCGGTCGTGGTCGCCCACCGCGCGCTCTCCGCCCTCGCCGAACCGGTCGAGGTCGAAGGCACGCCGCACGTGATCAGCTGCTCGATCGGCATCGCCGGCGTCGACGAGCACGACGACGACCGGCACGCCTCGACGATGCGCAACGCCGAGCTCGCGATGTACCACGCCAAGCGCGTCGCGGGCAACAGCATCGAGACCTTCGTCAGCGACATGCACCAGCGTGCGCGGGACCGCCTGCAGCTCGCCGCCGATCTCCGTGCAGCCCTGGAGTCCGACCAGCTGCACCTGGCGTATCAGCCGATCGTGTCGCTCCGGACGGGTCAGGTCGAGGGCTACGAGGCGCTCCTGCGCTGGACGCACCCGACCCGCGGTCCGCTGTCGCCGGCGGAGGTCATCCCGATCGCCGAGCAGAGCGCGCTGATCGTCGACCTCGGCGGCTGGGTCCTGCGAACCGCCGCTCGTCAGATGGCGCAGTGGCAGGTGCTGTGGGGCGACGAGCGCTACGTCTCGGTCAACGTCGCCGCGTCCCAGCTCACGACGCACGCCCTCCTGCGGCAGGTCCGCCTCGCCCTCGCGGAGTCGCGTCTGGATCCCGACCGGCTGCTCCTCGAGGTCACGGAGTCATCCCTCATCGACGACATCGAGGCGAGCATCGCCCAGATGGAGGAGGTGCGGGCGCTCGGTGTCCGCTTCGCACTCGACGATTTCGGGACCGGCTACTCATCGCTGAGCTACCTCCAGCGGTTCCCGGTGGACGTTCTCAAGATCGACAAGGCGTTCATCGACGCGCTCGATGATCCCGATGGGGTCCTGCTGGTCCGCGCCATCGTGAACATGGCCGCGAGCCTGCAGCTGCGGGTGGTCGCCGAGGGCGTCGAGGAGAGGGAACAGGCCGAGGCGCTCCAGCGTTTCGGGTGCCACCTCGTGCAGGGCTACCACTTCAGCCGCCCGGTTCCGGCCGGGGAGGTGATCGACGTGCCGCGGACGTTCGCGGTCTCGAGCGCACCGGCGATCCGCGCCATCGGCTGAACCGGCGAGGCCGTCCTCGCGCTTCGGCGCCGCGCCCGTGATGAGACGGTCGCTTATGATGACCCACTCAGTTCCGGGTTCGCCATGTCATCTGACGCCGGTCTTGCCACGCTCTTCCTGCTGGTTCTCGCCGACTCGCTCGGGGTCCCTGCGCCTGGGGACTCAGCCCTGTTCGTCGCCGGGGCGCTGGCCGCGGACGGCAGCATCTCGGTCTTGGCGATCGTTGCCGTCGCCACGCTCGCCGCGATCATCGGCGACACCATCGTCTACTGGGTGGGGCGTTCCGGTGGGCGGCGTGTGCTGCTGCGCGATGGACGGTTCGCCGAGCGCCGCCGCAGCGCCCTGGCGAAAGCCGATGCTTTCTACGCGCGCTATGGGCTCCTGGCGGTCTTCGTGGGGAGGTTCATCCCCGGTGTGCGCGGCGTCGGGGCCCTTGCCGCCGGGACCTCCGGGATGAGCTGGCCCGCATTCGCAGCCGTCAATGCGGTCGCGTGCCTGTCGTGGACCAGCCTCGCCGTCGCCGCGGGCTACGCCGTCGGCCCGGCGCTTGCCTTCGGCGTGATCATCGCCGCGGTCGCCGTGTCGGGCGTGGTCTGGCTCGTGCAGCGGCGCCGCTCACCCGCGGTCGCCCCGCTCGAGGCCGAGCTTCAGAGCTCCCGGATCACCTGAGGCACGTCAGACGTCCTGCGCCGCCGCGTGGCCGGCCGCCCCGGCCCCCTGGAAGTTGAAGCCGCCCCGAGGGCCGGTGACGTCCAGCACCGCACCGAT
>SXGQ01654102.1_pt1 | contig 17620 bp, 11 predicted proteins | sample 3178371 | NCBI WGS metagenome assembly SXGQ01 (sample SAMN11356859, study PRJNA531348) | freshwater metagenome | isolation source: freshwater sample F1-20 | place: China: Fuxian Lake, Yuxi | collected 2017-12-25 | reverse complement strand
TCCACCAGGTGGCCGACTTCCTCGAGGCCTACGCGAAGAAGCAGCCGGCCCACCCCACCTTCCGCGACGCCCTCGACACCCAGAAGGTCTGCGACGCGGTCCTCGCCAGCGCCAAGAGCCACCGCTGGGAGAAGGTGTGAAGCGCTCGCTCGGCCAGCGTCCGGGCACGAGCCACGGCGCTCCGCACCCAGCGGAGCGCACGCCACCCACCGCGGAACGTATGCGACCCGGCGAGGAACGCCAGCGAGCCCGGCGACTGGCCCTGTGCCCGCTGGCCCCGCGCCGTCAGCTTCCCTCGCCGCAGTGCGGCTCGAGGGCCTTGATCTTCGCCACCCGACGCGCGTGACGGCCGCCCTCGAACGGGGTGTCGAGCCAGGTGCGGACGATCTTGTCCTGCAGTTCCGGCCCGATCATCTCGGCCGACAGGCAGAGCACGTTGAGGTCGTTGTGCCGGCGGCTCATCTCCGCGGTCACCTCGTCGTGGCAGGTCACCGCGCGGACGCCGGGGAGCTTGTTGGCGGCGATCGCCATCCCCACGCCGGTGCAGCAGAGGAGGATGCCACGGTCAGCGGTTCCCGCACTCACCCGGCCCGCCACGTCGGCGGCGATGTCGGGATAATCGACCGGCTCGGTCGTGTGGCTGCCACAGTCGACGACCGCGTTGCCAAGTCGCTCGAGCAGACCGATCACCCGCAGCCGCGCAGACACCCCCCGATGGTCACTTCCGACCGCAATCCGCATGGCTCAACCCCACGTCGTGCCGCCCGGATCCAAGCCGGGCAGTTCCTGCGACAGTGTAGCCAGCCGGGCGAGCAGATGCCCGCGAATCTGCCCGGCACACGCCCGGTAGGTCGATACCGGGCCGCCGATCGGGTCGCTCACGTCCTGCCGGTCGGGGGCGAGCATCGCCACCCGCCCCCCCGCCTCGGGAAACTGGGCGAGGAGTGCGGCCCGGTGAGACGCGGTCATCGTCCAGATGAGATCGGCCTGGCGGACGAGGGTTTCGGTGACCGGCTGGCTCTCGTGGCCGGACAGGTCGGCACCGATCTCGGCCATCGCCTCCAGGGCCCCGGCACTGGCCTTGGCGCCCGCCCAGGCGGCGAGCCCGGCGCTGGTCACCACCAGACCGCGCTCCTCGATCTCGTCGGCCGCGCAGCCGAGCCACTCGGCGGCGAGCTGGCGGAAGAGCGCCTCGGCCATCGGGCTGCGGCAGGTGTTGCCGGTGCAGACGAACAGCACCATCAGGCTCGACAGCCGGCGGAGCGTGTCGGCCGAGACGATCCCGGGATGGACGACCCGCACCCCCGACGGCTCGACGGCGATCGTGGTCGCGGGCTGGGCATAGCGGGCCCGACCGTCGTCGATCACCAGCGCCAACGCATCCCCCGCCCGGGCGATCAGATCGGCGGCAGTGACGACCGTCTGGCCATCCAGCAGCGGCTCGGCGAGCGCCAGTGGCCCGGCATGCATCCGCAGGCTTTCGGCGACCATGATGTGGCCCGGCACGCGGAGACGCAGCCGGCCGGCCGCCACGATCCGTTCCCGCGCCGGTTCGGGCACGCGCCGGCCCAAGCCATCGGGATCGTCGTCGGGGACGAGGGCCGCGACCGGTCCCGGCCAGCAGCGCCGGGTGAGCCGCCGCCCCACCGGCGGCAGGCGCGGCGACCAATCGAGCGCTTCGTCGGCACTCTTGAGGGCGAGGGAGAGCAACGGCTCGTCGGGGCGCGGCTGCACCAGCGCCCCCAGCCGGGCCACCGCCTCGGCATCGCGCACGCTCGCGGCGGCGACGTAGTCGGTCTCGGTGGGGAAGCCGACGCAGCGCCCCTCGGCGAGCATCTGCACGGCACGGTGCACGACGTCGCGGGGATCGTCCGCACGGCGCAGGTCGATGACCGTTGGCGGCATGGGCAAGGCCGGGGAACCGGGCCCCCCGGGGGGAAACGAACGAGGAAAAGTACCGGTCCGGCGGGAGGCCAGTCAAGCAACCCGCCTTCCAGCCGCTCGGGAAACATCCGCCGATCGCCGGCCAGTTCGCCTTGTGGCCGATCGGTGGGCTCCGCTATTCCTCCGCGGCTTTCCCCGCGGTCGTTTCGCACCCCGCCGCCATCGCACCATGCTGCTGACCAGCCGCTGCCATCCGTCCGCCGATCCTGTCCGGCCCCCGGCCGGCAGCCGATGGGCGGTCGCGTTCCTGCTGCTCGCCGTCGGGATGGCGCCGGTGCGTCCCGCCGCCGGTCAGTTGGCCCCGGGACCGTTCCCCGAGCCGGTACCCCCCGCGGCTCCGCTCCCGGCACCTGCGCCGCCGCAACCACAGACTTCGGCGCTGCAGCCCGCCCCGACGGCGGCCGGCGGTGTCGTGCCGACGACCGCCGCGGTGCCCCCCGCCACGCCCCCACTCGCCGCGCCGCCCGGAACGGCCGTCCCCGGCCAGCCCGGCACAGCCTCCCAGCCCGGCACCGCCACGCAATCCGGCACCGCCCCGGCTCCGCAGACCGGCGAGCGGATCGTCGAGGTGCGGATCGAGGGCAATCACGCCACTGAAGTCTCGAAGCTGCCCAAGCTCTCCACCCGCGCCGGCCAGGATTTCGATCCCCAGGCGATCGCCGAGGACGTGCGCATCCTGCACCGCTCGCGGAAGTTCGTCGACGTCCACCCGAAGATCGTCCGCGTCGCCGACGGGGTGGTGGTGGTCTTCCAGGTGGTCGAGCGGCCGATGCTCCGGTACGTGAAGTACATCGGTAACGAGAAGGTGATGACCCGCACGCTGCGCAAGAAGGCGGAGATCGACGTCGGCGACTCGATGGATCCCTACGTCGTCGAGGAGGCGCGGCGGCGGATCGAGTCCTTCTACCACGAGAAGGGCTACGAGGCGGCGCGTGTCTCGACCATCGAGGGCAACAAGCCGGGCGACAAGGGGGCGGTGTTCCTCATCGACGAGGGGCGCAGCAAGAAGACCCTCTGGACCGGTTTCGTCGGCAACACCATCGCCAGCGACGCCCGGCTCCTCACCCAGATCAAGAGCAAGCCGGGGATCTTCTGGCTCATCGGCGGCGACGTCGACCGGCAGAAGATCGACGAGGACGTCGACCTGCTCACCGCCTACTACCGCAGCCTCGGCTTCTTCCAGGCGAAGGTGGGGCGCGAACTGGAGGTGGTGCACGGGGGGGGCCGCGACTGGACGATGCTCACCTTCGTGATCAGCGAAGGACCGCGCTACTCGGTGCGGAGCGTGTCGTTCCTGGGCAACAGCCGCTTCAAGAGCGAGTTCCTCTCCCGCGACCTCAAGCTGAAGAGCGGCGAGCCGTTCAACCAGTCGAAGATGGACGCCGACCTCGGCCTGATCCGCGACATCTACGGCGGCCGTGGCTTCGTCTTCGCCGACATCCGCGCCGATCCGCGCTTCCTCGAGGAACCGGGCCAGCTCGATCTCGTCTACAGCGTCAACGAGGGGCAGCGCTACCGTGTCGGGAAGATCAACGTCCGCATCCGCGGCGAGCATCCCCACACCCGGCATGCCACGATCCTCAACCGCCTCTCGCTGCGCCCGGGCGACATCCTCGACATCCGCAAGCTGCGCGAGGACGAACGGCGCCTGAAGTCGAGCAGCCTGTTCCTCACCGACGCCTCGAAGGGGGAGGGGCCGCGGATCGCCTTCAGCAAACCCGATCCGGCCGAGATCGAGCGGGAGCAGATGGCCCGCGACCCGAACCGGCCCGGGTTCCGCGGCCAGAGCCCCGATGGCGTGGTCGATGAACCGGCCGATGCGGTGATCGACCTGGTGCTCGAGGGGGACCTCGCACCGGAGGAGACGGCCGGTCAGGTCGCCCCAGCTGCGGTGCCGGCGGGCCCGACGGCGCCAGCCGCGCGCCGCGACGACCACACGGTTCCGGCCGCGGCACCGAAGCAGGTGTGGCGTGGCCAGAGCCCGCCGCCGGGTTACACCGCGCAGCCCGCCCCTGGTTACACCGCGCAGCCCGCCCCTGGTTACACCGCGCAGCCCGCCCCTGGTTATCCCGCGCAGCCCGCCCCGGGCTATGCCCCACCCGGCTCTTATCTGCAGCCTGCTCCGGCCGCACCGCAGGCGCCGAGCTATGCCGGCCAGCCGGCGCCCCGCTACGCCCAGGCGCCCGGTCAATCGTCGTTCGGTGTGCCGGTGGTGCCTGCCCCCGCCGCCGCGCCACCTCCCGGCCCCTGGGGTGGCAGCCCGATCGCCCCCACCGGGCCCGAGGCGGTTGATTACGGCCGGACCGTCGCGCCCCAGCCGGTGACGGTCGCCCAACAGCCAGGCGCCGTGTTTCCCGGCGTCGCCCCGGCGGTGCCGCCGCAGGCGATGCAGCCCGGCTTCCTCCCGCCGCCCGGGGCCCCCGGGGGAATGGCCCCCTTCCCCGGCGCGCCCGGGGGCGTAGCCCCCTTCCCCGGCGCGCCCGGCGTGCCCGACTTCGGCGGCCCACCACCGCTCCAGGTGTTTCCCGGCACCGAACCCTACGTGATCGTCGACGTCGACGCGGAAGAGACGCAGACCGGCCGCCTGATGATCGGTGCGGGGGTCAACTCCAATGCCGGCCTCGTCGGCAACATCGTGATCGACGAACAGAACTTCGACCTCTTCCGCCTGCCGCGGAGCTGGGACGACATCCGCAACGGCGTCGCCTTCCGCGGTGCCGGCCAGCGCTTCCGGCTCGAGGCCGCCCCCGGGACCCAGCTCCAGCGCTACACCGCCACTTTCCAGGAACCCTATCTCTTCGACACGCGGATCGGCCTGTCGACGAGCGCCAGCTACTACACGCGGTACTTCTACGACTGGGCCGAAGCACGCGTCGGTGGCCGGGTGGGCCTCGGCTACCAGTTCGCCTTCGCCCCCGACCTGTCGGTGAACGCCGGCTTCCGCGGCGAGAGTGTCGACGTGTTCAACCCGCGCGTGCTCGCGCCCGACATCGTCAACATGCTCGGCACCAACTCCGTCTACGGCTTCAGCGGCGGCATCATCCACGACACCCGCGACAGCCCCTTCCTCCCCACGCAGGGCCACCTGCTGACGTTCGAGTTCGAGCAGGTGATCGGGACCTTCGTCTACCCGCGCGGGATCCTCGAGGGGCGGCAGTACTTCCTTCTCAACGAGCGCCCCGATGGCTCGGGGCGGCACGTGCTCTCGGTCGGATCGGTGCTCGGCATGTCGGGCCCCGACACCCCCGCGTACGACAACTTCTTCGCCGGTGGCTACAACACCCTCCGCGGTTTCGTGTTCCGCGGGGCGAGCCCCCGTCAGGACGGCGCCATCGTCGGCGGTCCGTTCCAGTGGCTCAACACGGTCGAGTACCTGTTCCCGATCACCGCCGACGACACGCTCCGCGGGGTCGTGTTCACCGATTTCGGTACCGTCGAGTCGAACGTCTCGATCAACAACTTCCGCGTCGCCCCCGGTTTCGGTCTGCGGATCACGCTGCCGGCGATGGGTCCGGCGCCGATCGCGCTCGACTTCGCCGTCCCGGTGGTCTACGCGCCGTACGACAGCCAGCAGCTGTTCAGCTTCTTCGTCGGCTTCGCCCGCTGACCGCCCGCCCCACCCCCCGCCTCCCATGAGCCGACCTCCCCTCTCCGGTGGCCGCGACGAACGGATCCTCGTGGTCCGCACCCGCTACGTCGGCGACACGGTGATGGCGATCCCGTTCCTCCGCAACCTCCGCACGCGGTATCCGGAGGCGCGGATCGACGTCCTGGTGGAGAAGGTGTCGGGCGCGGTGCTCGCCGACTGCCCCTACCAGGACGAGTTGATCCCCTGGGAACTGCCACGCCCCGGCCATCCGCTCTCCCCCGTGCTGGTCACCTCCATCTGGCGCATGGCGCGTTGGCTCCGGGGCCGCGACTACACCCGGGCCTACGTCCTCAAGCGTGCCCTCTCGAGCGTGCTGCCGGTGTGGCTGGCGGGGATCCCCCACCGGGTCGGCTTCGGTGGCGGCGGCCGGCAGCTGCTGCTGTCGCGGAGTGCGCCACTGATCCGCCACCGTCACGAGGTGGAACTGTTCCTCGATCTGCTGCGTGCCGACGGCATCGCCATCGACGACGCGCGCAACGAAAACTGGCTGTCGGCGGCGACCCGTGCGGCGATCGAGCCGCTTCTGGCCCACCTGCCGCCGGAGCGCACGAAAGTCTTCCTCAGCCCGAAGTCGACCTCCTGGGAGCGCGAATGGCCCGAGTCGCGCTGGGGGGCGCTGGTGGCGCGGCTGGTGCGCGAGCGGAACGGTGAGATCGTCTTCTGCGGCGCCCCCTCGCAGATGCCGTTCCACCAGCGGATCATCGACCTCGCCGGCCCGCTGGCGAAAGGGCACGCCCACGACTGGTCGCAGCGAGTGAAACTCCAGCACCTCGGCGGGCTGCTTGCGGCGATGGACATCTGCCTCGGCGTCGACAGTGGGCCGGTGCACGTCGCCGCCAGCCACGGCACCCCGGTCGTCGTCCTCGTCGGCCCCACCGATCCCAACCACTGGTGCCCGTGGGACACTCCGGCGGTGGTCCTCCGCGGCCCGGTGACGCCGGCGCGGCGCTGGGGAGGCACGAAGGCCGATCCCCCCGCCCTGCGGGTCGCACCCGCCACCACGCGCGGCCGCGCCGCCGGCGCCGGTGGCACCTCTTCCGGCCTGCGCTGGGAGCCGGGGGAGGCGGCGATGGACTCGATCTCCGTGGCCACGGTCTGGGATGCGGCGATCGGCCTGCTCGACACGCCTGCCGCGACGCGGCCCAGGCTCCGCGCCGCTGGCTGACGGCGGGCGGTTATCCACGCCGCCGAACGCCCCCGCGGTCGGCTCACCCGCGATCCGCCCCCCCTGCGGCACTGCCCGCGGTGAAGCCGCTCGCCCAGGCCCACTGGAAGTTGAAGCCGCCGATCCGGCCATCGACGTCGAGCAGCTCGCCGGCGAGGAACACGCCGGGGCAGACGCGGCTCTCCATCGAGTCGAGCCGGACCTCCGCCAGCGGCACCCCCCCCGCGGTCGCCTCGGCGACGTTCCAGCCCCGGTCGCCGCTCACCGGCAGCTCCATCCCTTTCACCACGCCGACCAGGCGCCGCCGTGCCTCGCGCGGCAGGTCGCCCGTGGGGGGTGCCGCCGCCTCGGCAGACAGGCATCTGACGAGCCGCTCGGAGAACCAGGGCTTGAGCGCGGCGAGGATCCCGCGCGGCCCGGCATCGAGGAGCAGCCGCTCGACGGCCGCCGCGTCGAGCGCCGGCAGCCAGTCGATCAGGAGGCGCGCCGCGGGATCGTGGAGGCGTGACACGAGCCAGTGGCGGCTGATGTCGAGCGTGGCCGGACCCGAGAGGCCGGTGTGGGTGCACAACGTGCTCCCCTGGCTGTCGGCACTGACCTTCCCCGCCGCCGACACGAGCCGGAAGCGGCACGGCAGCGCCAGACCGGAGAGCCCGCGGATCCAGTGGTCTCCAGGGAGGACCAGCGGCACCAGCGCCGGCACGATCGGTCGCGCGAGCCCATGCCCGAGTGCTGCGGCGAGGGCGAAGCCGGACCCGTCGGAACCGCTCTTGGGGAGCGACTGCCCGCCGGTCGCGAGGATCACGCTTCGCGCCGTGCATGTGCCGGCCGCCGTCTCCAGGCGAAACCCCTCCGGCCCGCGCGCAAGCGCCGTCACCGCCGCCGGGTGCATCACCCGCACCCCCGCCCCGGCGGCTGCCCCCAGGAGGGCATCGAGGATCGTGCGCGCCGAGTCGGTTATGGGAAAGAGCTTGCCGGTGTCTGCCTCCCGGTAGAACTCCACCCCCTGCTCGCGGAAGAAGGCCACGGTCCGGTCGACACCGAACCGGCCGAGCACCTTGCGGATCGCCGGTGCGGTGCTCCCCGCGTAGTCGGCCGCGCCGACCTGCCAGTGGGTGACGTTGCAGCGCCCGCCTCCCGAGACGAGGATCTTCGCGCCGATCCGCCGGGCGCCGTCGAGGGCCAGCACCGAGACCGCCCGTCCCGCCGCCCGCTGGGCCCGCGCCGCGAACGTGGCGGCGAACAGGCCGGCCGCCCCGGCCCCGACGACGACCACGTCCGCCGAGCGCCCGACCGCCCCCGTGTCGGCCGCCGACCCGGCCCCGGGCGGCTGGTATCCTTGAGGTGCCATGCGTCTGCCCGAGGACACGCCGAGACATCGTGCCGGGTCGTGGCTGCCGCGGTTCGCCGCGGTGGTGATGGGGACGGTATCGGCCGGCCTTGCGGCCGGGATGGCACGGGCGGAGGCGCCCGACTTCGGCCGCGACATCCGCCCGATCCTCGCCGAGAACTGTTTCTATTGCCACGGCCAGGATGCGGCCAAGCGGCAGGCTGACCTGCGGCTCGACCAGCGCGCCGCCGCCATCGCCGCGCGGGCGATCGTGCCGGGCGAGACCGGGGCGAGCACCCTCCTCGAGCGGATCCACTCCACCGACGCCGAGGTGGTGATGCCCCCGCCGGCGTCGAACCGGCGGCTCGGGCCCGAGCAGAAGGCGCTCCTCGAACGCTGGATCGCCGCCGGCGCTCCCTATGCCGACCACTGGGCGTTCGTCGCGCCGCAGCGCCCGCCGTTTCCCGAGCCGGCCGCTGGGCCCTCCGGCTGGCCCGCGGGCGCCATCGACCGGTTCGTCCTCGCCGGCCTGGTCGGCACCGGGCTGGCCCCGTCACCCGAGGCCGACCGGCCGACGCTCATCCGCCGCCTCCATGCCGATCTCGTCGGCCTGCCGCCGACACCGGAGGAGGTCGATGCCTTCGTCGCCGATCCCGATCCGGCGGCCTACGACCATCTCGTCGATCGGCTCCTCGCCAGTCCGCACTATGGTGAACGGATGGCCCTGCCCTGGCTCGACGCGGCGCGCTACGCCGACAGCAACGGCTTCCAGCAGGACGGCGACACCTGGCAGTGGATCTGGCGCGACTGGGTGGTGCGCGCCCTCAACGACGACCTGCCCTTCGACCGCTTCACCATCCAGCAGCTCGCCGGCGACCTGCTCGACAACGCCACGACCGACGAGAAGATCGCCAGCGCCTTCAACCGCAATCACCTCCTCAATGGTGAAGGGGGGGCGATCGCCGAGGAGCAGCGGTTCAACACCCTCTTCGACCGGGTCGACACCACGGCCACCACCTGGCTGGGCCTGACGATGGCCTGCGCCCAGTGCCACGACCACAAATACGACCCGCTCACCCAGACCGACTACTACCGCCTCCTCGACGCCTTCAACCGGGTGCCGGAGACGGGGGCCCCCCAGTATTTCTCCACACGGATCCGCGTCGCCCCGCCGCTGGTCGAACTGCCGACCGCGGAAAACACCGCCGCGATCGCCGACTTCGAGAAGCGGATCGCCGCGGCCGACGAGGCGGCCCGACCGATCATCGAGGCCGCCTTCGCCGGCTGGCGCGCCGGGGTGCTCTCCGGCGGCGCCGAAGGCCGCGGTCTGCCGGAGCCACTGGTGGAACGGCTCCGGAAACCGGACGGGGAGCGCTCCGCCGAGGAGAAGCAGGCGGTGGAGACCGACCTGCGCACCCATTTCGACGCCAAGGTCCGTGGTGGCGTGGTCGGCAGCCAACCGGCGGTGCAGACGGCCGACGGCCTGCGGAAGGAACTGGCCGCCTACCGCGCCGACCGCATCCCGCGGGTGATGGTGATGAGCGACGAGCGGCCGCGCGAAACCCGGTTGCTCGGCCGCGGCGACTATCTGACGCCGCAGGGGGAGCCGCTCGGCTTCGCGCCGCCTGCCTTCCTGCCCCCGCTGCCGGCCGACCTCCCGGCCAACCGCCTCGGTCTGGCACGGTGGCTGTTCACCCCCGAACAGCCGCTCACGGCGCGGGTCCACGTCAACCGGATGTGGCAGCACTTCTTCGGCACCGGGCTCGTGAAGACCGCCGAGGATTTCGGTGTCCAGGCGGAGTATCCGCGGCACCGCGACCTGCTCGACTGGCTGGCTGTCGAGTTCCGCGACGGCGGCTGGAGCCAGAAACGGATCCACCGTCTGATCGTCACCAGTGCCACCTACCGCCAGGCGAGCCGGATGACGCCGGCCCATCTGGCCCTCGATCCGGAGAACCGACTCCTCGCCCGAGGGAGCCGCTTCCGGATGCCGGCGCAGATCCTCCGCGACTGGGCGCTGGCCGCGGCCGGCCTCCTCGACCGGCGGATCGGCGGGCCCCCCGTCTACCCGTACCAGCCCGAGGGGATCTGGGAGTCGCTGGCGATCACCAAGGAGCGCGACTTCACCTATCCCACCTCGCAGGGTGCCGACCTCCACCGCCGCAGCCTGTACACCTTCTGGCGAAGGACGGTGAGCCCCGCCAACATGTTCGACACCGCCAACCGGCAGACCTGCCGGGTGCGCGCCTCTGTCACCTCCACACCACTCCACGCCCTGACCACGCTCAACGACCCCACCTGGGTCGAGGCTGCCCGGAATCTCGCCGCCCGCTGCCTGACCGCCGCCGACTCGACGGAGGCGCGGCTGGCGCTGGCCCTGCGGCTGGTGGTGGGGCGGCCGGCCACCACGCCCGACATCGAGGCGCTCACGCGGATGCACCGCCGGCAGCGGGAGATCTACGCCGCCGATCCGGCCGCCGCGGCCCGGCTCGTGGCGGTGGGGGCGAGCCCGCGCGATGCCGCCGTCGATCCGGTCGATCAGGCGGCGCTGGCGGCGGTCTGCCTGGCGATCCTCAACCTCGACGAATCCCTGACGCGGGAATGATCTCCCGCGGGAACCGCACCATGCATCCCCTGCTCGCCGAAAACGTCGCCCGTGTCACCCGCCGCCAGCTGTTCGGCGTTGGTGGCACGGGCCTCGGTGCGGCGGCGCTGGCGACCCTCCTCGCCCGCGACACCGCCGCCGGTACGGTCCTCCCGGGGCTGCCCCACCATCCCCCGCGGGCGAAGCGCGTGGTGATGCTCTGGCAGGGGGGCGGGCCGTCGCACGTCGATCTCTTCGATCCCAAGCCGGAGATGGTGCGCCAAGCCGGCGCCGACATCCCCGAGAGCGTGCGCGGCACGACCCGGCTGTCGACGATGAGCAGCGGCTACGCCAAGTGGCCCACCGTGCCGGCGATCAAGCCGTTCCGGCGCTACGGCGCCGCCGGGATCGAGTTGAGCGAGATGCTGCCGAGCGTCGGGGGCATCGCCGACGACCTGTGCCTCGTGCGCAGCATGCACACCGAGGCGGTCAACCACGCCCCCGGCGTGACCTTCTTCCTCACCGGGGCCCAGGTCCCCGGGCGCCCGAGCCTCGGTGCCTGGCTGACCTACGGGCTCGGCAGCGACACCGACGACCTCCCCGCCTACGTCGTCATGACCTCGAGCGACAAGGGGAAGACCTGCGGGCAGTTGTTCTTCGACTACTACTGGGGCAGCGGCTTCCTCCCCAGCCGGTATCAGGGGGTCCGCTTCCGCAACACCGGCGAACCGGTTCCCTACCTCGCCGATCCACCGGGGGTGAGCCGGGCGGCGCGGCGGGCGCTGCTCGACGATCTGGCGGTGCTCAACGCCGCCCACCTCGCCGAGTACGGCGACCCCGAGATCGACACGCGCATCGCCCAGTACGAGATGGCCTTCCGGATGCAGGAGAGCGTGCCGGGGCTCGTCGACCTCGCCACCGAACCGCAGCGCGTGCTCGACCGCTACGGGGCCGACGTCCGCACCCAGGGATCGTTCGCCTTCAACTGCCTCGTGGCCCGGCGGCTCCTCGAGCGCGGCACGCGGTTCGTGCAGTTGATGCACGCCGGTTGGGACCAACATAACAACCTCCACACCCAGTTGGCGGAGCAGTGCCGCGACACCGAGGGGCCGGCGGCGGCGCTGGTGCTCGACCTCAAGGAACGGGGGCTACTCGACGACACGCTGGTGGTCTGGGCCGGCGAATTCGGTCGGACCCCCTTCGGCCAGGGCGACCCGGCCAACCCCAAGGGGCGCGACCACTTCGGGAGGGCCTTCTCCTGGTGGCTGGCGGGCGGCGGCGTGCGCAAGGGGCACGTCCACGGGGCGACCGACGATTTTGCCTGGAACATCACCGCCGACCCGGTCCATGTCCACGACATGCAGGCCACGCTCCTCCACCTGCTGGGGATCGACCACACCCGCCTCACCTTCCGCTACCAGGGGCGGCAATTCCGCCTCACCGACGTCCACGGCCACGTCGTCTCCGGGATCCTCTCCTGAGCGGAGCCCCCCCGCGGCGACCACCGTTCGCGGAAGCGGCGGAAACGGGGCAAGAGCGGGGTCCGCGGGTGGCGGCGGAAAGTCGGCATGTCGTACCGGTCGTGCGGCCCCAGCCGGCAAAATCCCGGGAAAAACGCCCTCCCAGAGCGTTGAACCGGGCACGCGCGTTGGTATCGTCGGTCGCAGAGTCGCGGATCTCGCCGGCAGGTGACGGCGGGTGCCGCGACGATCCTCCGGGGATCCGACCGGCATGCCGCTTGCCAACCATCCCGATCCGGACGAGGTCGATTGCCTGCTCCGCAATGCCGAATTGCGGGACGCGATCGAGCCCTACCTCGACGAGTCGATCAGCGAACTCGACCTCGACCGGCTGCCCACGCGGGTCGAGAACCGGTTCCTGGAATCGATGCTCGCCTGGGAGCAGGCCCCGCTCGAGACCGTGGCCCGCTGGTTCCAACCGGTGCTCGCCCTGCAACCGGCGTGCACCCTCGACGACGGCCGACTCCACGACCGGCTCTGGGAAACGATCGAGCGGCTGTTCGAGAAGCGGATCGTCCTCGACTTCACCGATCATCTCTCCGATCGCGAGCTCTACACCCTGATCCGCCGCGACATCCTCACCGCGGTCGTGAAGCGCGTCGATCTGCCGGACAACTACGTCCACTTCGACTGCAGCGCCAGCGACGACGGCGACATGTGGACCTGGCTGACCTACTACGCCAGCGACGGGGAGCGCGAGGCGTGGGGCGAGGACACCGGGCGCGAACCGCCGCCGCGGCGGGTGCCGGCCCATCCGCGGGCACTGCCTGTCGCCCCGGTCTGAGGGCAACCGGGCCGGCTCGGCAGCGGCGCGACCCCCGCCTCCCGCCATCCAGACGCCGTGGCTTCCCGCCCGGCTGGGGAACCACGGGGGTCGGGGTGGCCCCGCGGGTCGCGGTGGAGCCCAGTGCAACAGCCGCTCCGGCTGCTTCCCCCGCGTCCGCCGCGTATTCTTGTGGCACCTTCGTCCACCGGCCGCGGATCATTCCCGGTTGCCGCACCCTGGAGGCCCATCCATGCCCATCCGCCCGATCACCGTTGCCTGCTCGGTCCTGCTGGCCATCGCCAACGCGAGTGCGCCGGCCGCCGAGCCCGCCGCGATCCGCACCGCGATCGACCGCGGGGTGCGCTACCTCAAGGAGTCGGGGCAGGAAGCCGACGGCAGCTTCTCGCCGAAGGCCGGTCCGGCGGTGACGGCGCTGGTGATCACGGCGCTGGCCACCAATGGTGTGGCGGTGGACGATCCGACGGTGGCCCGCGGGCTCGCGCACCTGCTCACCTTCCGGCAGCCCGACGGCGGCATCCACACCCCGGGCGCACCGGTCGCCAACTACGAGACGGCGATCGCGATCATGGCGCTGGCGGCCTGCAACACCGACGGCCGGTTCGACAAGGAGCTCACCGCGGCCGCCGCCTTCCTCAAGGCGCTGCAGTGGGACGAGGGGGAGGGCCGCGGGCCGGACGACCCCGCCTACGGCGGCGCCGGCTACGGCCGCCAGCAGCGCCCCGACCTCTCCAACACGCAGTTCTTCATCGACGCGCTCCGCGCTGCCGGGGCCGCCGAGGACGACCCGGCGATCCAACGGGCGCTGACGTTCGTCTCGCGCACGCAGAACCTCCCCGGACCGCACAACGACCAGCCCTTCCCTGCCAAGAACCCCGACGGCGGCTTCTACTACACCCCCGCCGCCGGCGGCGAGAGCCAGGCGGGGAAAACGCCGGAGGGGGGCCTGCGCAGCTACGGCTCGATGACCTACGCCGGCCTCAAGAGCATGATCTACGCCGGCGTCACCCGCGACGACCCGCGGGTCAAGGCGGCACTGGCCTGGCTCGGCAAACACTACACCTTCGCCGAGAATCCCGGGATGGGGGACAGCGGCCTGTTCTACTACCTCCAGACCGCCGCCAAATCGCTCGATGCCTTCGGTGTCGATGCCTTCACCGACGCCGCCGGCACGGCCCACGATTGGCGCGACGAACTCTCGACGGCGATCCTTTCCCGGCAGCAGGAGAACGGCTCCTGGACCAACGCCAACGCGCGGTGGATGGAGGGTGACCCGAACCTCGTCACCGCCTACGCCCTCCTCGCCCTCACCCGCTGCACCCCCTGAGGTCTGCTTGCCGTCGGAGGATTCGCGATCCGCGCCGCGCGATCGGATCCCCGTCCGTGTTCCCCCTCCCGACGCAACGATCCCTTCCACACTCGTGGAGATCGCCGATGATGCATCGCCCCGCACGTTTCGCCCTCGTCGTGCTGCTGTCGTCGCTCTGCCGGTCGGTGCCCGCCGACACCCCGCGCATCGGCGACACCGTCGCCGACCTGCGCTTCAAGGACATCTGGTACCAGCAGCGGTCGCTGGCCGATCTGGGGAGCCCGAGGGCGACGGTGCTGGTGTTCGTGAACCTCACCTGCCCGCTGGTGAAGCGCAGCTGGCCGAAACTCGTGCGCCTCGACGAGGCCTACGGGCCGCGTGGCGTGCGGATCGTGGCGATCGATTCGGCCGCCGCTGACGAGATCGCGGAGCTGGCACGGACCGGGCTCGAACATGGGGTCGGCTTCCCGCTGGTGAAGGACCACGCCGCCGAGGCCGCCGCGGCGCTCGGTGCCGAGTTCACCCCCCAGGCCGTGGTCCTCGACGAGCAGCGCCGGATCGTCTACCGGGGCCGGATCGACGACCAGCTCCGCCTCGGGGGGGAGCGCCCCGCCGCCACGCGCGAGGATCTCCGCGAGGCCCTCGACGACATCCTCGCCGGTCGGCCGGTGGCGGTGGCGGAGACGCCCGTCGATGGGTGCCGGATCACCCGGCCGGCTCCGACCGCGGTCGCACGGGAGGTCACGTTCCACGAGCACGTCGCCCCGATCCTCGCCGCCCACTGCCAGGAGTGCCACCGTGAGAACGGCGGCGCCCCGTTCCAACTGGTGACCTACGACGACGTCGCCGGCCAGGCCGAGGCGGTGGCGGAGGCGGTCGCCGAGCGGCGCATGCCCCCCTGGTATGCCAGCCGTCGCGAGCACTTCATCAACGAGCGCGGGCTCTCGGCCGACGAGCGGCGCGTGATCGCCGACTGGCTGCGGTCCGGTCGCGCGGTCGGCGACCCGGCGCGGTCCCCCGCACCCCCGATCGCGGCCGAGGGGTGGGAGATCGGCACTCCCGACCTGATCACGACGGCGCTCACCGCGGATGCCCTGCCCGCCGACGGGTTCATCGATTACCGCTACGTGATCCTGCCCCACGTGTTCCTCGCCGAGACGTGGGTCTCGGGGGTGGAGATCCGCCCGTCGAATCCGGGCACCGTGCATCACTGCAACCTCGCGTTCATGGCGGTCGGCGACCCGGTGGACGACAGCAACTTCATCACCGGCCGCGTGCCCGGGGGCACGGCGATGATCCTCGACGAGGGGATGGGGTTCCGCATCCCCGCCAACTCGGTCCTCGTGCTCCAGATCCACTACACGACCACCGGCAAACCGGAGAAGAACCGGATGAGCGTGGGACTGAAGTATCCCCGTGCGACCGTCGACCGCGAGTTGAAGCACGTCCAGGTGACGACGTCGCGGTTCGCGATCCCAGCGGGCGCCCCCTTCCACCCGGTCACCAGCAGCCGCACGCTCCCCTGCGACGCGCTCGGCGTGGGGATGTTCGCCCACATGCATCTCCGCGGTCGCGACATGACCTTCACCGCGCACCCGCCCGAGGCCGATCCCGAGACCCTCCTCGTGATCCCCAACTACCACTATGCCTGGCAGCAGAACTACCGCTTCACCCCCGGCACGAGACGGTTTCCCAAGGGGACGCGGATCGAGGTCACCGCCCACTTCGACAACTCGTCGTTCAACCCCTTCAATCCCGATCCCACAGTGGCCGTGCCCTACGGACCGCAGACGATCCACGAGATGATGTTCGGGTTTTTCTTCTACGTGCCCGAGGAGCCACCGCTGGGTCTCGAGATCGATCCGCGGAACGGGCGCGTGCGGCCGGCGCATCCGGCCGCCGCAGCGGGCGACCGCGCGGCCGACGCGGTCGCCGGGCCGGCCACACCGGTCAATCCTTGAGATCGAAGAGCCGCTTGAGGGCGTCGAGCAGCCCGTGGGGCGGGCCGGAGTGGCTCGCGGTGCGGAGCGATTTCAGCGGCGGATGGAGCAGCTTCGCGGCATAGCGCTCGAAGGCCTGGCGGATCTCCCCCCGGGCGGCATCGTCGAGCCCGGGGAGCCGGCGGAAGAGACGCTCGAGTTCGGCGTCGCCGGTCTCGCTCCAGCCGGCGCGGAGCTGCTCGATGACCGGCGCCGTCGAGCGGTGGTGGAGGTCGCCCATGAAGCGACGCGCCTCCTCCTCGACGATCGCCGCCGCCGCGGGCACCTCACGTTGCCGGCTCCTGCGGTTGGCATTGCACGCGGCGGCGAGGTCGTCGATCGCGGTCAGCCAGACGCCGGGCCGGTCGCCGATCCGCGGATCGAAGTCGCGCGGCACCGCCAGATCGAGGACGACAAGCGGCCGTCCGTCGCGGTGCGGCTCGGCGCGGCGGTAGGCGTCGAGCGACACGACGGGCGCGCTGGCCCCCGTCGTGCCCACCACCAGATCGGCATCGGCGAGCTCGGCGACGAGGTCGTCGAGCCTCCCGGCGCGACCGGCGACCTCGGCGGCGAGCGCGGCGGCGCGCGCGGGAGTGCGATTGAGGACCACCACGTCGCGGACCCCCGCCTCGCGGAGATAGCGGAGGGTCTCGCGGGCCATTTTCCCCGCCCCGACGAGGAGCACGCGCTTGTCGTCGAACCGCTCGAACACACCGCGGGCGAAATCGTTGACGGCGACGCTGGGGATCGAGAGCCGCTCCCGCCCCAACGCCGTCTCGCTCGCCACCCGCTTCGCCGTGCGCAGCGCCGCCTGGAACAGATCGCCGGTGAGCGGCCCGGCGGTCCGGCTGTCCTGCGCGAGTGCCCAAGCCTGCTTCACCTGGGCGAGGATCTGCGGTTCCCCGAGCACCATGCTGTCGAGACCGGAAGCGACGCTGAACAGGTGGCGCACCACCGCCTCGTCTCGGTCCCCCGCCAGCACTGGCACGAGGAGGTGCTCGTCGATCCCCCGGCACTCCGCCAGGAACGAGACGATCTGCCCCGGCGACGGGGCGGCAGGATCGTCGCCGGCGGTGTAGAGCTCGACCCGGTTGCAGGTGGAGAGCAGCACCACCTCGCGACCGGGGAACCGGTCGCGGAACCGGCGCAGCGCGTCGGCTGCCTGGTCGGCCGAGAAGGCGAGGCGCTCGCGCAGGTCGAGCGGCACCGTGCGGTGCGTTCCGCCGGCGAAGGCGAGTGTCATGACACGCCTCCGGCCGGGACCACCCGCTCGAGTACCGCAGTTCCCGGTCCCGGCGGCGGGACCCGGGCTTGCTCGCTGTCGCTCTCCGGGACCACCCGCTCGAGTACCGCAGT
>SXGQ01429675.1_pt1 | contig 17620 bp, 15 predicted proteins | sample 3178371 | NCBI WGS metagenome assembly SXGQ01 (sample SAMN11356859, study PRJNA531348) | freshwater metagenome | isolation source: freshwater sample F1-20 | place: China: Fuxian Lake, Yuxi | collected 2017-12-25 | reverse complement strand
TGGCAAATTTGAATACGCAAGAAGAAATCAACCACTCCCCTGCGCTAAAGTGCCCGCATGTCCATGCTGAACAGAATCGACGCCTCTGCCCGCACCATTCGCGCGCCGCGTGGCAATCAACGCGCTTGTAAAAGTTGGGCGGCCGAAGCCGCCATGCGCATGTTGATGAACAACCTTGACCCCGAAGTCGCGGAGCGTCCGCAAGATTTGGTTGTGTACGGCGGCCGCGGTCAAGCCGCGCGCAATTGGGAGTGCTACGACGCCATCATCGCCTCGCTGAAATCACTGGATGTTGATGAAACATTGCTGGTGCAAAGCGGCAAGCCTGTTGGAATTGTTCGCACGCAAGTGAACGCGCCGCGCGTGCTGATTGCAAATTCAAACTTGGTGCCGCACTGGGCAACGCAGGAACACTTTGACGATCTCGCCGGCCGCGGCTTGATGATGTATGGACAAATGACCGCGGGCAGTTGGATTTACATTGGCACGCAAGGCATTTTGCAAGGCACGTATGAAACATACGCCGAGTGCGCGCGCCAACATTTTGGCGGCACATTACAAGGCACGCTCAATGTCACCGCGGGTTGTGGTGGAATGGGCGGCGCGCAACCGTTGGCGATCACAATGAATGAGGGCACCTGCCTGCTTGCGGATATCTGCATGGAAAGGCTGGAAAAGCGCAAGCATGACCGCTACTTGGACGAAATCTTCACGGACTTGGACAAGGCCATTGACCGCGCCATTGTGCTGAAGAAAAACAAGCAAGCCATCAGTGTTGGCGTGCTTGCCAACGCGGTTGACTTGCTAGCACGCTTGCACGCGCGTAAAATTATTCCAGAGACGCTGACTGATCAAACCAGCGCGCACGATCCGCTTGAGGGGTATTACCCACACGGGATGTCGCGCGTTGAATCGGACGAACTTCGCAAGCGTGATCCAATTGCGTATCAGCTCCGCAGTTGCGCCAGCATGAAAGAGCATGTGCGCTTGATGGTTGAGTTTCTACACGCTGGCAGCAAGGTCTTTGATTATGGCAACAACATTCGCCAGCGCGCCCTTGACGCCGGCTTGACCAACGCGTTCGCTTTTCCTGGATTTGTGCCGGCGTACATTCGTCCGCAATTCTGCACGGGCCGCGGACCATTCCGTTGGGTTGCTCTTTCTGGCGACCCCGCCGACATCCGCGCCACCGATGAAGCGGTGTTGAAATTATTTCCGCAGGATAAATCGCTGGCGCGCTGGATTCGCATGGCGCAAGAGCGCGTGGCTTTCCAAGGTTTGCCCGCGCGCATTTGTTGGCTGGGTCTGGGCGAGCGCGCCAAGGCCGGGCTTCGCTTCAACGAAATGGTTGCAAATGGCGAGGTGAAAGCCCCGATTGTGATTGGCCGCGACCATCTTGATTGCGGCAGTGTTGCAAGTCCTAATCGCGAGACAGAAGCCATGCTTGATGGCACCGACGCCGTGAGCGATTGGCCACTGCTGAACTTTGCGGTGAACATTGCAAGCGGCGCCAGTTGGACAAGTTTCCATCACGGCGGCGGAGTTGGAATTGGTTTCAGTCAGCACGCGGGCCAAGTTGTTGTTGCCGATGGCACGCCACTGGCCGCCCAACAACTCGAGCGCGTGCTCACCAACGATCCAATGATGGGCGTGTTCCGCCACGCGGATGCGGGCTATGAACTTGCCAAGGAATGCTCCGTGAAACTTGGCGTGAACATTCCAATGCAACATTAAGCGAGTAAACGCTTACGAAACCTCTACACGCCTACTGGGGCACGCTCAACTTTGGCGTGATCAGGTCTTCGAAGACTTGCTCTGAAATTGCGGTACAAAGTCCATTTCCTTGCATCAGGGTGCAGCCCATATTCTCTAATGCCTGTATCTGCGCAGGGGTTTCAACACCTTCCGCCGTGCATGTGAGTTGCATGTCCCGCGCCAAAAGCAACATGCTATTGACAATCGTGTGCGTGGTGGAGTCAAAATGGAGCAACCCCTTGACAAATCGCTGGTCAATTTTGATCCCTGTAAATCGATATCTCCTCAATCTGTCATAGGACGCATAGCCGGTGCCAAAATCATCAAGAATGAGTTTCATTCCGTGACGCACTATGGAATTCAATACTTCACTTGCTATTGCGTCGTTGGTCATCAACGCCGACTCTGTCACTTCGCATGCGATCATGCTGGTAGGAATCTGAGCGCTTTCCAAGACTCGAAGCAGGTCGGGAACAAATTGATCTTGCTGAATCTGCATGGGCGACACATTAATATGGAACAAAAAATCGGGAACCAACACCTTCCACCGCTCAATGGCACCTTGTGCTTTTGAAAATATGAGTTGACTCAGATTACTGATATTGCCTGTTCGCTCGGCGGCTTGCACAAATTCAGTTGGACCGATCACCCCCAACTCTTGCTCTGGATGCGTCCACCGCGCCAACACTTCACCTGCAACAATCTTGCGCTGCGGGAAAGAAAAGATGGGCTGGATATGGAAGAAGAAATCCTTCCCGCCGCTTTCAAGCGCAAGCCGCAATTCCATCGCTACGCGCTGTTCGCGGCGGCGGCGATTCGCCAGCACGCTGTCATGGACGCAAAGTTGTCCGCGGCCTTTACGCTTGGCTTCGCTCTGGGCAAAATCGGCTTGATTGATAATGTCGGCGGCTATGTTGCCTCGGCTGCCCATAGACACTCCGATACTGCAATTAACAGACATTTTATCATGCAAGCCCACGCTTCGACTCTTAGATATGCCATTCAGCAACTTTTCGGCCGCTATCTTGGCCTGCAAAAAATCACCATCAAACACAACCACAAACTCGTCCCCGCCAACACGCGAGCACAAACTTCCAGGGGATGCGTTGGATTGAATAGACTCGCTGATGGCGCGCAACAATTTATCGCTCTCGACATCACCCAAAACATGGTTGATGTCGCCAAAGTGGTCGAGATCAATATAAATAACCGCGACGGTGGAAATGGTTTCTTCCAAGCGCCTTTGCAAATCACTCATCAAGGAGCCACGATTGTCCAGCCCAGTAAGCGGGTCTTGTTTGGCCAGGCGTAAGCGTTCTTCTTCAAATCGGGCGGCCCCGATACGGCTGCCCACCATAGCTGCCAATGCCACAAACAAGTCGCGATGCTCGGGCGTAAAAAAATTTACCCGAGTGTGCTCGCTGTCAATCACGCCAACCACTTTGTCATTCACAAAAATGGGTACCGCAAGTTCCGACAGGCGCGGTTTATCGTCGGTGATATACCGCAGATCTTTGGATGTATCAGCGATCATTTCCAACTTGCCGCTGGCGGCCACGCTTCCAACAATGCCTTGTCCAAGGCGTAAACGAATCGGATTCAGAATTTCACGCTCGTAGGGATTTTTGGGTCCGTACGCGGAACATTGCACCAATTCACCATTCTTTAGGTCATGTAAATAGATCACGCAATCCTCCAAATCCAGATGCGCCACGGCATCTTTGGACACATTCCACAAAATTTCTGAAACGTTTTCACCCTGTTGCGATAAAGTTTGCGTGAAATTTTGCAGCACTTTCATGTGCTGAAGTTGTTGCCGCAAGTCCACAACCGATTGCTCAAGTTGCTGGTGCGACATCTCGAACAACTCTCTCGGAATAGGTTCTGTGGAATTCGCACTGGAAGATGGTAATTCTGCTGAATCCATTTGCAATGAAAGATATCCATTATATCGAACTCACACATCGAGCAGCAAATGGTCAAGAAAACACCCACCTTATCTTTGAGGATAAAGTGGGGGTTGTTGAATCAATAAAAGAAAAGACATTCACCACAGCCCGAAAGTACACAGCTCAGGTCGACGGCGTTGCCCGAGCCTCAGCTCAGCAGGCATAGGGTTGGTAGGAGGTTGAATAAATGATTAACTTCCGCCACCAATTCCGCCACCGGTTCCGCCACCGGGTCCGCCACCGGGTCCGCCACCGGGTCCGCCACCACCGGAACTTGTGTCAGATGATAAAAATGGAATAAATTCAAATTTTGCAGAAGCAAATGGGTTTCCCCAACCTCCGTAATTATACATAAACGAAACACCACCTCTAAATTGGGTATGGAACCACCAACGCATGTGTGTTTCCAATTTGTATTTTCCTGGCTTAAGATTGACATAGACCGTCTGAGAAGCGGTTCCATTGAGGTGGTTTGCGGGAATTGACGCCACCACTACACCTTTGGCATTTATAATCCTCCATGAAAATTCGCGCAAATAAGCCGCCATATCTAGCGTTACTTGCATATATGCCATATGTTCATAATCAATTTTAACAAGGTACTTTATAAGATCTGGATTCTTTGGCAATATAAATGGAACATTTATTTGCATCATGTTGGGATCGTCCTGAAATCCGTATTGCATTTCAGTGGAGGAATTTGTGCAGCCAACACTTGGTGTACAGGGATGGAAAGCTTCAAAATCTACTTCAATAAGCCCATGCTTTGAGTCGGTTATGGGGGTGACTTGGCAGTCAGCATGACCCGTAGTGCTCCCCTCAACGGAAGTCGAACAACCATTTGACGTCAATTGGGAAGATACATCTGCAAACACTTCTAAATGAGATTCATAGAAACTCGACGCGTTATCGAGTGGCACCCTTAAACTTGCAGCATCTGATTGCGTTTGTATTTTGTCGCTTTCTTTACCCACGATTGCGACCCCAGTGCACTGCGCAAATCCTTTGGCTTCAATGTAAGAATATTTAGCGAAGGTAAGAACTGGCCTGCTTGCAGTAGTAAATCCAAGCACTCCGACGAATGCAAGAACACCTGCACTAGCCGCGCAAAGCCGCCGCAGTATTCGTGTTTTTTTACATATTGGCCTGGCGCAATTGGACAATAAGACATCCGAACGCCTAAAAAGGCGCTTCAAAGTAATCGCTTTCATTTTGTAATCTCCAAATAGGGAATTTGCTGACTCTCATTACTTGGGAAAATAATGAGCACTTCTTTGGGAAAATAGGGTCACATACGATGACTTATCAAACAATTATTATTCAAATTTTGAGATGCAAATGATTTTTTAGAATTTTTTACATATTTTCCAAATTGTCCTCAAAAAATCACAAAGAGTACTTCCCACTGTCTTTATAAAGAAAAAAATCCCTTTTTTACAACACGCTGGCCGCGGCGCGGCGCAATCGATCAAGCACGGCGAACCACAAACCATCCTGGCCTTGTGGCTCCTCAATAACAATGTGCGTCAGTCCGGAAATTTCCGCCTCGCGCAACTTTGAATACAACATGCGCGCGTATGCGGACGCGTCGGTTTGCATTTGAATGCCAATGTGCGGCGCCGATACGCGCGCGCTGTCAAGCGTGAGAACCGCGGCAGGCTCCTTCAGCGTGGCCAGAAAAGATTCAAGCCGATTGGATGGCACCAACATGGTTGGAATTTTTGGCGCGTAGTGAATCAGCCGTGTGCCCGGACTCACGCCCTGGCCTATGCCTTGGGCCACCTCCACCGCGCCCAACACGCGCGAAAGTGCCTCCAGCGTGATGGAGCCGGGCCTACGAATCACAGGCTTTTCCGCTGTTAAATCAAGCACCGTACTTTCTATGCCAAAGTTGGCGCGGCCGCCTTCAAGCACCAACAAATCTTCTTGTTCGGGAAAATCCGCAATCACATGCTCGGTGTTGGTAGGCGAAACATGTCCAGAGCGATTGGCGCTTGGCGCACTAATCGGTCCATCAACGGCGTATAACAATGCGCGCGCCACGGGATGCATGGGCGAACGCACGGCGATGGTTTGCAAGCCCGCGGTGGCTTGGTCGGGAACATCAATGGCCTTGTGCAGGATCATGGTGAGTGGACCGGGCCAAAATTTGGCGGCCAACCGACTGCAGCGCATATCCCAACCCGACACCAGCGTGCGCGCCTCGACGGCGTCAAGCACGTGCGCGATCAACGGATTGTCTGATGGCCGCCCCTTGATTTCATAAATCAATTTCAAACCGTCCACAGCAAATGTGCTGGCACCAAGTCCGTACACGGTCTCGGTTGGAAAGACCACCACGCCGCCGCTTTCAATGCGCGCCGCGGCCTCCTCAATGCCCGCGTGATTACTTTGCAATAGTCGTGGCATTTTGAGTGGACCCATCTTGGTCGGGATCGAACACATTCAACTCTATACGGTTCATTTGTAAACCCGTTCCCATATTCATCCATAACGACGCAATGGCGTTGTTGTATTCCACCAATGATAGAATTTCCTGATTCTCGGCGCTGGCTAATTCGTTTTGGCGCTGAAATTTCAAACTTAGAAACTCGGGCGTTAAGCTGGGAATAGTCTGCTCGTCCACCAACAAGGCGCGCATATTTTCCGCCTGGGCCAGACGGTACGCGCGCGTCTGCTCAATCAATCGGTATTGCGTGTCAATGTTGCGCAGCGAATCCTTGACCAAGTACACCACCTGTTGAATGGCGGCGCGGTAGGTAATGACAGCCTTGGATCGCTCCAGACGCGACCTGCGATAGTTGGCCTCTGGAGCGCGGTTTCCAATGGGTTGGCTGAAATTAGCGCCCACTAAATAGCTCATGAAATTGGCCGCGCCCACCTCGCTCCAAGCCTCGCCGTAATTGCCGTTCTGCGTGTCCATGCCTTGAAATTGCAACTGCGCCGTCAAGTTCAGCGAGGGCAAGCGGCCGTTGTCGGCAACCACTTGACGAATAGTGGCGTCATCCACCGAAAGCAACGCCTGTGTGATCAGTGGACTTTGATCCACGCCCGTGCCAATGGCGTCCTTCAATGAAAATGCAAGCGGCTCATCCACCATGAAATCCGTCGGGACAATCATGGTCTCGTCACCAACTGGAAAGTTGGAATCGTTCAGAAGTACTTTTAATTTGTCCACAGCCGCGGTCACTTCGCGTTGCGCGCGAATCACTTGACTCTTGCGATCCTCTACTTTGGCCACGGCGTCTGCGTAGTTGGCAAGCGTGGCATCAAAGCTACGGCGCTTGGCAAGCACATCGCGAACATCAGTTCCGACTTTCACCAACCATTGCGCCACAACCACGCGTTGACGAGCAAGCACGACTTGCCAATACGCGGCCTCCACATCCCGGCACAGCGTGAGCAAGTTGGCGCGCAAGAGTTGCAAACTGCGGCGATCATTGTTGCGCGCGATGCGAATGCCCGCCATGTTCACATCGCTTCCAAAACCCTGCAAAAGTGGCTGTGTTAGGCCCAGTTGAACGCTATTAATCCAAGCTGGATTGGGTGAGTATCCACTTTCTGGATACAGCGTGGTGTATTGATTCACAACCGTGGCGCTGAACTGCCCGCCCGTTTCCATGGGCGTTTGAATACCGCTGGAAAAATTATATTGGCGGAATTGATTCATGAAGTCAACAGGAATGGGAATGCTTTGCCCTTGCAGATTGATGTCTTGCGCCGGCGCATTTGTAATATCCGCCTGGGTGCTGGCCACAAACGAAGAATCAAATGCGGCTTGCGCGGCGAGCAACTCCGCTTGTGTTACGCCTTGTTGTAAGCGGGCGACTTGCGTTCCAAGATTGTGTTCCACCGCGATACGGATGGCGTCCTTCAACGACAAATTCACCTCTGGATAGGGCTGGCCATACAAGTCGCTGCCCAATGACAAGCCAGGACCGGCTTGGGATATTTGCGGTCCCAAGGCATCCAACTGCGCCCGCCGCTTCTGCAAGGCGTTGAACACCTCATTTTTTTCACGCGTCACGGGCTTGACTGGGTCCTGCGCGGGCGCTTGAACCAATTCACGGGCTATGGCGGTGTCCATGGCGTGGCGCAGACCTTCGGTGCCATCGGGATCATCCATGGGTGAAACGCAGGAACAGAAGCAAAACCCTAGAAGAAGGGAAAATATGGGCGCTTGAATAAGCCAACGAAGATTCATGAAGTACGCACTGTATACAAACCAAAAATGCGTAGAATCTCTTTTATGAAATTGGCTCTCCTATTGATCGTTCTCGTTTTTCCCGTCTTGAGTTCCAACACTTTGGCGCAAGCACCAACTGCGGCGCCAACCAGCGCGTCAAAGAAGGCCTACACAGGGACGGTGACCGCGGACAATGTCTACATTCGCTGCGGACCCAGCGCATCCAGCGCGTATCCATTTGGCAAATTATCTTTGGGTGATGTGCTGGACGTGCAAGACGAAGGATTTGGTTGGGCCACGGTTCGTACCAGTGGACCCGCATTCAAAAACATATATGGCTATGTGCTTGCCAACGACAATGTTGTTCTGTCACCCGACAGCCAAACTCTCACATTGAACGCCGAGACCGATGTGCGTGCTCCTAATATGGGCGCCGATGGAAATCCTGACGCCTCATTTACCGTCATTGGAAAAGCCTCCCCTGGACAAATATTAAATGTGGTCGCCACAATTAATGGCGCGCGTGAAAAAGCGTACAAGATTGCCATACCCTCCAATTGCATTGGCTATGTCAATTTGAATTATGTTCGCCGCGCCAGTACGAGCGAGGCAACCAAGTTGACTCAAGTTGCTGCGACCACAGCCGTGCCAACCAAAAAGGCGACGACCACCACCGCGGCTCCCGCCGTGATTGAAGACAAGACCACGCAAGTCGCAGAGAGCATTCCTGCCTCCAGCACCACACCGCAAACAACCATCGAGGACCCCAAGCAAGAAACCGAAATCACTGAAACGGTCGTGGTTGCCCCACCAACGGAAACGGCAACCCCCGTGGTCAAACCAGCTGAGGTTGTGGTTCCACCGCCGGTCAAAACGCCGCAAATGATTGCCGCCGAGAAGCGCCGTCAAACATTGAAAGATCTTGAGGTGATTTGGATCACCGTCAAAGCGGAACCCCTTGCGACCAGTGAAGTTGGCGTGCTGAAGGATCGCTACATGATCCTGTTGAATGACTCAGAATGCGAAGCGGAGATCAAAATGGTTGCTGATACTCGTGTGAAGCAACTCATTGTCCAGATTGAGGCGCAGCAGCGCATTCGTCAACTCAAGGAAATGCGCTCCGCGATTGATTCCGACGCTGATCAAGTGCGCGCCATTAAAATTGCGCTGGAGGCGCGCAGCGATTACACCGTGGTTGGTGTTCTGAACGCCAGCAGCATTTACGATGGCAAGCGCTTGCCATTGCTCTATCGCTTGGTTGATCCAGCTGTTGGCCAAACCGTGGCGTATGTCACGGCTAAAAATCCTGCGCAACTTGCCACCATGCTTGGAACGCTGGTTGGCATTCGCGGCGAGAAACGCTACGACGAGGCGCTGCGTGTCAGCGTGATAGATCCCACCGCTGTTGAAATTTTAACGACTCGCAAAAGCGACCAAGTTCGTTCCACTCAGTAATTGTTGGTAATAGAAATCCGTTCCTTGATGCACAATCGTTTGCTCATATACTTTGCCCCACTGGGGTGCTAGCTCAACTGGGAGAGCGCCGCCTTTGCAAGGCGGAGGTTATCGGTTCGATCCCGATGCACTCCATTACACAATTTGGTTTTGTGCGTGAAAGCGCACAAAAGCGGCGGCCATGGCCGCGGCGGCCTCTATGCGAAGCGTTGTGGCTCCAAGGGAAATTTGAATTGCGCGCGCCTCTTGCATGTGGGCAATCTCCGCGTCGGTGAAACCGCCTTCGGGACCAATCAAGATCATGCAACATACTTGATCAAATGGCGCATTCGCCAATGATCGTCCTCCTGGATGGGCAATGAAGGCGGGAATATTGTGCGCGTGGCAATGTTGCGCGCATGACTTGGGCGTGCAGGCGCTTGCCACTTGCGTTGTCCATGCGCCTCGGCTTTGTTTCATGGCCTCTACAAAAATTCGGTGGGCGCGGGCGCCGTCAAATCGATCCGCAGCCATTACGCTGCGCTCGCAATCCAGCGGCGTGAACGACGCGACCGCAAGTTGCCCAAGCATGTCAAGCATGGTGCCCAACCGATCGCCCTTGGGAATGGCGGCCGCGATATGGATGTCGGGGGTCAAGCGCGGTTGCGTGTGGTGAGCGCAAACCTGCGCGCCAGTTTCGCCCGCGGCGTTGCGCGTGGGTAGAATGTTGGACAGCGCCACTGCGCCACGGCCATCAACAAGTTCAAGCGCGTCCCCCGCTTCAAGACGCCGACTACCCATGGCGTGTTTGGCCTCATCTTTACTCAGCCACGCAATGTCCCCAACGGCGGGAAGTTTTTCGACAATGCATCGGGGGTGAGCCACGCGCAAAGTGTAGGGATATTTTCAACCCGCGCCGCCGCGATACACATCAAAACGAAGCAGTTTGCCTTTGATTGTCCAGTTCGGCGCGCGCGCCGCAAGTGGCGGCGCAAGCCGAGCGCGCTTCACAACCACGCGCTGCGTGGCGGCGGCTATGGCCATGTCAAGCAGCGCGTCAGCGTCCAAGTCGGCGCCCACGGTGGCGCACAGCGCCTGAATTTCCTTGGATGGTTTGGCCGCGCCGCGCTGACCGCCAAACATTGGATCTAGCAGAATCATGTCGGGCAAAACAAATCCTCGCGCCGTGAAGCTTGGCAAGGTCAACGCGCCCCGAGCGCGCAGCGTTGGCAGGCGCTGATGCGCACTGACATGCTCTATGGAAATACGCGCTGCGACGGCGCGCAATTGCTCGTCGTTCTGGGCGCGCGCTAATTCAGCGGCGAGCAATGCAAACACTTTGGCATTGCGTTCCAGCGCCAACACTTCAACGCCCAGAAGCGCCAACGCGTAGGTGTCGTACCCCAAACCAGCCGTAGCGTCGACCGCGGTGCGAATATCTTTTCCAGCCGCTCGACCAAGCGGTTGCGCGCGTAGGGAGTTCGCTCCATCAGGCAGCCGAAGCGATTTCCAATCGGCGCGCACGCCCGCGCCGAGCTTGTCCCCCGCTTGACGCAACTCGGGCTGCCCTTGAAAGGTTTCCAGTGTCCACGCAACGGATTGCGGCAATTTGGACGACGCGCTCATGGCGCTATTGTGACCATGAATTGAATGTTCGTGCGCGTGATTGCCCACAGGTATACTGAAAATATGAAGTCCACCTCCACCCTCAACATGCGTTCAATTGCACCTGTTTTTAACGGCATTTTGCAAATGATCGGCAACACCCCCATGTTGGAGTTGAAGCATTTGAACACCGGTCCGTGCCGTTTGTTTGTGAAAATGGAGAACATGAATCCGGGCGGGTCAATTAAGGACAGAATTGCCGTGACCATGGTTGAGGATGCGGAGGCATCGGGCGCGCTGAAGTCTGGCGGCACGCTTGTAGAGGCCACCGCGGGCAACACTGGATTGGCGCTGGCATTGGTGGCGGCGCAAAAGGGATACAAACTGGTGGTAGTTGTGCCCGACAAAATGAGCGATGAAAAAATTAGCCACTTGCGCGCCATGGGCGCCGAAGTGATTCTCACCCGCAGCGATGTGGCTAAGGGCCATCCGGAGTATTACCAAGACATCGCCGCGCGCATTGCCGCCGAGCGTCCTGGTCATTTCTATGTGAACCAATTCGCCAACGAGGCGAATTCGCGCGCGCATGAGGAGAGCACTGGTCCAGAAATTTGGGAACAGATGGGCGGCGACATTGATGCGTTCGTCGCGGGGGTTGGCTCTGGCGGAACAGTGTCGGGTGTTGGCCGATTTCTAAAATCCAAAAACCCAAAATTGAAAATGATTCTGGCGGACCCCGTTGGGTCTATTCTTGAGCCACTGGTCAACGAAGGACGAACGATTGAAGCGGGCTCATGGTTGGTGGAGGGAATTGGCGAGGACTTTGTGCCCAGCATTCTGGATTTAAAATTGGTCGACAAGGCCTTCGCCATCAGCGACGCCGAGGCATTTCACGCCGCGCGCGAATTACTGAAAAAAGAGGGCGTTTTAGCGGGCTCCAGCGTTGGCACCCTGCTGGCGGCCACGCTTCAATTCTGCCGCGAGCAAACTCAACCCCTGCGCGTGGTCACGCTGATTTGCGACACGGGCGCCAAGTATCTCAGCAAAATGTTTTCCGATCCTTGGATGATCGACAATGGATTTATTCAGCGTAAGACTTTTGACGACCTGCGCGATTTGATTTCCAGACGCCACTTAGACCGCGAGGATTATGTGTTGAGTCCACAGATGCCAGTACAACAAGCCATCAAGCGCATGCGCATGTATGGCGTGAGTCAACTGGTGGTGTTGGACGCCGCCGACCGCGTGGTTGGAATTTTGGATGAAAGCGATTTGCTGTTGGCGCTTGTCAAAGGCGGCAATGTTGCCAAGTTGCCCGTGAGCGATTTCATGACCAGCCGCCTCGAAATCATCTCTCCCAAGTCAAGCGTGAATGATCTGCTTCCAATTTTCCGCTCCGACCGCGTGGCCATTATCGCTGACGACGACCACTTCTATGGAATCATCACGCGCATTGATTTAATCCAATATCTACGCAAGCAACTTCCCTAAAGCAATATTTATGGAAATCGCAAATATTTTAAAAATGTTTATTTCCCTGATCGCCCTGATTGATCCTTTGGGCACTATGGGAATTTTTCTAGCGATCACCCACAATTACAATTCCGCCCTTCGCCAACGCACGGCGTTGCTTGGTTGCGTGTACGCCTTTTTGATCTTGATCATATTCCTGGGATTTGGCGGCTCCCTGCTTTCCTTCTTTGGAATCACGGTGGCAGCGGTTCAAGTGGGCGGCGGTTTGATCCTGGCAAAGATTGGTCTTGATTTGATCGCCGTGAATCTTGAGTCAAAGTCAAGTCCCGCCGAGGAACGCGATGCGGCAGTGCGCGAAAGTCCGGCGTTCTTTCCACTGGCGATGCCGCTGTTGGCTGGTCCAGGCGCAATGACCATAGCCATTGCAGAAAGCAGCCACTTTCGCGATGGCCGCTGGAGCGATCTTGCGTCGGCGTCCATTGCGATTGCCTTGGCATGTTTTGTGACCTGGCTGGTTCTTGATCGAGCCAAGTGGATACAAAAATTATTGGGCAAGTCCGGCACCAACGCCATCACCCGCATCATGGGATTTATTTTAGTGTGTGTTGCGGCGCAAATGACAATTCTTGGAATTCAAGGCGTGATCTCCAGCTCGGCTGTGCCATTGCCCGTTGCGCCGCAAAAGGCCAACGTTTCCCAAGCCGTTAGCATCTTGCCATGCCTCACCCACATCTCCATTTAGACAGTCGTTGCGTTCATGGCGGTCAACACCCGGACCCCGTGACCGGGGCGGTCATGCCAGCGATCACCACCAGCAGCACATTCATTCAAGAGAGTCCTGGCGTCCACAAGGGTTTTGAATAGTCACGCCGCCACCACGCCACGCGCTTTGCTTTTGAGCGCGCCATTGCCAATCTGGAATCCAGCGGATTGTCCGAGGAACAAGAGCGCACGTGCGGCGGCTTTGCGTTTGCCAGCGGACTTGCGGCCATAAGCACTTGCCTAGAAATATTAAACAGCGGCGACACGCTTGTCAGCATGGACGATGTGTACGGCGGAACCTATCGGTTACTTTCATCCGTTCGCCAACGCAGCGCTGGACTTGCGCCCGTGTATGTTGACCTCACTAATCCCGCGTTGTTTGAGGCGGCGATTCAAAAGAAAAAGCCTGCCATGGTGTGGGTTGAAACTCCAACCAATCCAACCTTGAAGGTGGTCGATCTTGCGGCCATTGCAAGCATTGCCAAGAAGCACGGCATGATCAGCGTGTGCGACAACACATTCGCCACGCCCATGTTGCAGCGTCCGCTGGAAATGGGATTTGACATTGTCATGCACTCGGTCACCAAATATGTGGGCGGACACAGCGATGTGGTGGGCGGCGCATTGGTGACAAATCGTGCTGATCTTGCGGAAAAACTGCGATTTTTACAGAACGCGATTGGTGGAGTCATGGGTCCATTTGACGCCTATTTGGCGCTGCGAGGAGTGAAGACTTTGGCGGTGCGTATGCAGCGGCACTGTGAAAGCGCCATGCACATTGCGCAGTGGCTCGAGAAGCACCCCAAGGTGGAACGCGTGGTGTATCCGGGTCTGCAATCCCATCCGCAACACCACATTGCCAAAAGACAAATGCAACTTGCGGGCAAATCCGCCTTCGGCGGCATGATCACCATTTTCATTCGCGGAGGCTTGGCTGAAAGCCGGCGCTTCTTGGAGCATGTGCACATGTTCGCACTAGCGGAAAGTTTAGGCGGCGTGGAAAGTCTGATCGAGCATCCAGCCATTATGACCCACGCCAGCATTCCCGCCGAAAGCAGACAGGCGCTTGGTATTTATGACAACTTGGTGCGCCTGAGTGTTGGCATTGAGCATCAGCAAGATTTGATCACCGATCTTGAGCAGGCGCTTGCCCATGTATAAACGCGCTTGCCATACATGGACTGCGCTTACACCACGCACGCAACACGGCTTGCATGCGCAACCCATCGCACAACTTCAAGGAGCCATTTCGTGAGCCAGAACTATCAACGCGTTGTATTGAAACTAAGCGGAGAAAGCTTCGCACAAGAAGGTCAGTTGGGTATTGCGCCTGAACAATTGGCTCACATCGCCTGCGAAATCGCCGACGCGTTTCGTGCGGTGGACGGCTTGAAATTGGCCATTGTTGTGGGAGGTGGAAATATTGTGCGCGGAGCCAAGTTGGCCGAGAAGGGCCGCATTGCCCAAGCCACCGCCGACTACATGGGCATGATGGGAACCATCATTAACGGACTGGCCTTGCGCGAGGCGCTGGAAGGAACCGGCGTGGCCAGTCGCCTGATGACCGCGCTTGAAGTGAAGTCCGTCGCCGAACCCTTCATCCGCGCGCGCGCGCTGCGCCATATGGAAAAGGGACGAGTGATCATCTTGGCGGCCGGCACTGGCAATCCATTCTTCACCACCGACACATGCGCAAGTTTGCGCGGCGTTGAGTTGCAAGCGCAAATGTTGCTCAAGGCAACCAAGGTAGACGGGGTGTACACCGCCGATCCGAAAAAAGATCCCAAAGCAACCAAGTTGAATGACATCAAATTTTCCGAAGCCATTGCCAAGCGCCTGGCCGTGATGGACTTGACCGCGCTCTCCATGTGTATGGAGCATTCGCTGCCCGTGCGCGTGTTCAACTTCCACCAAAGCGGAAATGTCAAGCGCGCCATGTGCGGGGAGTCCATTGGCACGCTGGTATCAAATTAAGTGGCGCATTGTGCGCCGTACACCGCGCGGGAGTCTGGACCCGACCCTGTGGCGCGCCCATCGCATAGCGGCTACGCCCATTATTTTCCCTGCTATTCTCGCACTCTTGAAGGAGAACACTTGTGGACCTAGACACCATTTTGCTGGAATGTGAAGATCAGATGGAGAAGAGCGTGGAGCACCTCAGCAAGGAGCTGCGTGGCATGCGCACGGGGCGCGCCACCACCGCCATGTTGGAATACATCAAAGTGGACTACTACGGATCCATGACGGATTTGCGTGAGCTTGCCGCCATTAGCGTGCCCGAGCCCACGCAACTTTTGGTGAAGCCATTTGATCCTGGAGCCAAATCCGAAATTGTGAAGGCCATTGAAAAGTCTGGTCTGGGTTTGAATCCACAAACTGAAGGCACGCAAATTCGAATCATTGTTCCATCGCCAAGTTCCGACAGACGCAAGCAACTTGCCACGCAGGCCAAAAAACTTGCCGAGGACACCAAGGTCGCCATACGCAACGCGCGTCGCGACGCCAACAAACGCATCGACACACTTTTGGCCGACAAGAAAGCCGGTTTGACGGAGGACGTGGCCGAGCGCGCCCAAAAAGATGTGGACGAAGCCACCAAGAAACAGACCACGCGCGTTGAGGAAGTTGTGACAAAGAAAGTCACCGAGATTGAGGAGGCGTAAGCCGTGCGTTGTCCCTTTTGTTCGGCGGATAATGACAAGGTGATCGACAGCCGGCCTGGCGAGGATGGCGACACCATTCGCCGCCGCCGCGAGTGTCTTGCCTGCGCCAAGCGCTTCACAACCTATGAGCGATTTGAGAGAACCGCCCGCTTAATGGTGGTGAAACGCGATGGGACGCGCGTTCCCTACTTGGCGGAAAGTTTGTCGCGTGGCCTGCACGCGGCCTGCGGCAAGCGCCCAATTCGTCAAGAGGACAAGGAGCGTTTGTGTCGCGAAGTGGAGGAGGAAATCCACCGCGACTTTGATCGCGAAGTTCCTAGCACCGAAATTGGTCAGCGCCTTGCCAACAAACTTCGCACGCTTGATCCAATCGCCTACATCCGATTTGTCAGCGAGCATCACGGCTTCAGTTCCATTGCCGAGTTCGCCGCTGAAATGGCCTCCATGCAATCGCGTCCTCAACCTGTCGCCAATGAGCGCGATCTTTTTCCAGAATCCAAAGCCTAATACCACATCATGCCAGTCATCACGCTTCCAGACGGAACCAAAAAAAACTATGACGCACCCGTAACCGCCGCGCAAGTGGCCGCCGACATTGGCGCTGGTCTTGCCAAGGCCGCGCTGGGCGCCAAGATTGACGGCGTGTTGTGCGACCTGTCCACCACCATTTCGCGCGACGCGCAGTTGGCCATTGTCACTCCCAAAAAACGCGATGGCACCATAGATGCCGACGCGCTGTACTTGGTGCGACATTCCGCGGCGCACATTATGGCCGAGGCCATCAGTAATTTATTTCCCGGCGTGCAATTGGTGTACGGACCGCCCGTGGAGCAAGGCTTCTACTACGACATGGCTTTCCCCGCGGGACACATTCCCAGCGCCGACGATTTTGCCAAAATTGAGCAGGAAATGTCCCTTATTGTGGCGCAAGACCGTCCCTTCACACGCTATGAAATGTCGGCGGTTGATGGCATGGCCAAGGCCCAGAACGAGGGCAGCAAATATAAAATTGACAACGCGCAGCGCGCCTGCGAGGCGGCCAAGAGTTCGGGAGCCAGCGCCACATTAAGTTGGTACGCCACGGGCACGCCTGGAAAAAATTGGGAGGACCTTTGCCGTGGTCCGCATGTTCCAAGCACCGCGCGCGTTGGCGCGTACAAAGTGACCACGCTTGCCAGCAGCTATTGGCACGGCGATGAAAAAAGTGATCGACTGACACGCGTCTATGGAACCGCCTTCGCGTCCAAAGCCGAACTCGACGCGCACATGAAGCAACTTGAGGAGGCCAAACTGCGCGATCACCGCGTGATTGGAAAGCAGCTGCAACTTTTTCATATCGATGAAATGGTTGGTCAAGGACTTGTGCTGTGGAAACCAAACGGTGCAGTCATCCGCCAAGAGTTGCAGACATTTATTGGCGAGGCGCTGCGTCAACAGGGCTACCACCAGGTGTTTACTCCGCATATTGGCAAGTTGGATCTATACCGCACCAGCGGCCACTTCCCCTACTACCGCGAAAGCCAATACCCGCCGATCATTGACCACGAAAGCATGAACGAGCTGGCCAAAGAAGGTTGCACTTGCGCCGACCTTTCAAATCGCCTTGAAAAAGGCGAGATTGAAGGCTATTTGCTCAAGCCCATGAATTGCCCGCACCACATCCGCATCTTCGCCAGCGAGCCGCGCTCGTGGCGCGATCTGCCTGTGCGTTTGGCTGAATTTGGAACGGTGTACCGCTGGGAACAGTCGGGTGAAATTGGTGGCTTGACGCGCGTGCGCGGCTTCACGCAGGA
>SXGQ01266737.1_pt1 | contig 17622 bp, 16 predicted proteins | sample 3178371 | NCBI WGS metagenome assembly SXGQ01 (sample SAMN11356859, study PRJNA531348) | freshwater metagenome | isolation source: freshwater sample F1-20 | place: China: Fuxian Lake, Yuxi | collected 2017-12-25 | reverse complement strand
TAATCCGCCGTAAGTTCCCACTTTGCCGGTCTTACTCATGGCTGCTGCCATGTATCCAACAATAAATGAGTTCTCATCAGTCTTGTAGGTAATTGCCTTAACGTTATTACCTAGACCCCAACCATCAACAAATCCAAACTTAACATTTGGGTTAGCTTTAGCTGCAGCTGCGATTGCATCACCTAATAAGTATCCAACTCCAACAATTAAAGTACATTTCTCTGAAATGAATTTAGTGATATTTGGAGCATAATCAGCATTTGATTTTGCTGGTGCATACTTGATTGAAGAGGCAAACCCTCTTTGCAGAGCCATCTTTGCACCCTCATAAGAGCTCTGGTTAAATGACTTGTCATTAATACCAGCGGTATCTAGCGCAACACAAACTTTTTGCTTAGTCGCACCGTGTGCTGCAGGTGTTACTGCAACCGATGCCATAAGCGAAGCCGCCGCAACGGCTACTATGAATTTAAATGATTTTTTCAAAATCCCTCCCAAGGACTAGTTCCCAAAATAACTGGGGTTTGTTGTAGGCAGACCCTATCGGTAAGGCTGATTTTAAATAAGGCAACGCCCTACTGCGTAGATTACGATTTGTTTAGAATGATATAAACTCTAAATGAAGAGTTAAGAGTTTTACAGCTTTTTTGGGGAAATTACTATGAAATTAGACCAACAGCAGAGTAAGCAGCCTTTAAAGTTTCTGATGCCACCTGATTTGCCTTCACCGCCCCAGATTTTAGTATCTTAATCAATTCTGAGCGATCAGACATTAGCTCATTTGTTCGCTTTGCAATCGGCTCAAGGGATGAAATTACTACCTCTGCAACAGCCGATTTAAAATCTCCATACCCTTTGCCGGAAAATTCATTTTCTAATTCAGCTATTGATTTACCCGAAAGCGCTGAGTGAATAGTCAATAAATTCGAAATACCTGGCTTTGATTTCTCATCAAACTTTACCTCTTTACCATCATCTGTAACTGAAGATTTGAATTTTTTCATTGTGACATCTGCAGAATCTAATAACTCAATAACTCCCGACATGGAGGCAGCTGATTTACTCATTTTTGCCGTTGGGTCTTGTAGATCGTTAATTTTTGCAAGTGACTTTATTATTTGGGCTTGAGGGATATTAAAGACTTTATCAAATCTCTTATTAAACCGCTCAGCAATATCTCTTGTTAATTCAACATGCTGGCGTTGATCTTCACCCACTGGCACAAAATCTGGTTGGTAAAGCAAAATATCTGCAGCTTGCAAGATTGGATAGGTAAACAAGCCAACATTTGTACGCTCTGCTCCACCTTTCTGAGACTTATCTTTAAATTGAGTCATACGACTTGCCTCACCAAATCCAGTAATACATTCAAATACCCAAGCTAATTGATTATGAGCAGGTACTTGAGATTGCACAAATAGCGTTGATTTATTTGGATCAATTCCGATTGCGATCAATTGGGCAGCTGATACCAAAGTCCTTTGTTGAAGAAGTTTGGGATCAGTCTCAACAGTCAACGCATGCAGGTCAACAACGCAATAAAAAGAATCATTATTCTCCTGTAATTCAACCCATTGCTTAAGTGCGCCTAAATAGTTTCCTAGATGAAATGAATCATGGGTTGGTTGAATACCAGATAAAACTCGTTTCTTGCTCATTGTGAGTCATCTCTGGCAAGTATTACCTGCCCTACTCTTTTGCCATTCATACTAGTAATTGTAAAGCGTGCACCGTTAATTCTTATGACATCATTTACTTGCGCAATTCGCCCTAAGTAATGCATTGCAAAACCACTTAAAGTTTCATATGGACCCTCTGGTAGAGATATACCCGATACTTCATGCAGCTCTTCCAAAGAAATCAAACCGTCTAATTCAATATCACCAGTTCTTTTCTCGAAAGTTTTATCAGCTTCATGGGGATCATATTCGTCGTGAATCTCACCAATTAAGCATTCCAATAAATCCTCTAGCGTAACTATTCCGTCGGTACCACCGTACTCATCTAAGACAATAGCAATGTGCTGACGTTTTGTTTGCATCTCCGTTAGGGCAGGTAGAACACCCTTCGTGCCAGGTAAGAATAAAATATTTCTTACTAACTCCATAATTGTGATTTGAACATCATCTAGCTTTGGATTTAAAAGGTCGCGAACATGTAAAAATCCGATAACTTCATCGCTACTACCCCGAACTACCGGATAACGTGAATGCGCTAATTCAACTGCAATCTTTCTTGCTTGAGAAATTGGTAATGAAGCATCTAAGAAATCCACCTCAGTTCTGGGCACCATAATTTCATGTATTAATCGATCACTTGCGTTAAATACTTCTTCAACAATATCCCGTTCTTCTTTTGTTAAGTCAGCATGTCCACTGACTAGATCCATTAGTTCAACTTCTGAAATTTGATTTCGCTCAGTCTTTGAAGTTATACCGAAAATTTTCATGATTAAGTCTGTTGAATGTGAAAGTAGCCAAATAATTGGCCTAAAAATTGTTGCGACCAAATCAATTATTGGTGCGGTATTCAGTGCAATTATCTCACTCTTATATAGAGCTAACCGCTTTGGAACTAACTCTCCAAATACTAAAGAAATGTATGCAATTACTAGAGTTATACCAACAATCGATAGAATCTCGCTACTTTGTGATGAGATACCAATATTTTCTAACTCTGGAATTACATATATACCAAGTTGTTCTGCACCTAAAGCGGCAGATAAAAAACCACAAAATGTAATACCAACTTGAACAGATGCTAGGAATCTATTTGGATTTTTTGTTAATTTTAAAACTTTGGCACCGCGGTTGCCTTTATGGGCAATCTGTTTTACCTGAGATTCGCGCAGTGAGATCAAGGCAATTTCAGCTGCTACAAATATTCCACCCACGGCAATCAGCCCTAAAACGATCAAGATACTTTGAATTACGCCTTCGGCCATTACTTAATGATAACTGCGCCGACCAGTAGAGCGCTAAGTTGAGCGCTTTTTAGGGCAACTTTCCCTATGGAGTCACTATGTCGTAGCCTTTGACAACTCTCACCACCGTGAGACCTTCATTCAACGGATCGTCGGGTGCGTACCAACCCGGAGGAAGGATAAGTAAGTCATGGCATCAGTTGTGTTTTCAAAAGTTTCTCGAATTTATCCAGGCACGACTAAGCCAGCTATAGATGGATTAGAACTTACTGTTAATGATGGTGAGCTCTTAGTTTTAGTTGGACCTTCTGGCTCTGGAAAATCTACTGCACTTCGTATGTTGGCTGGTCTTGAGGAGATTGATTCAGGAACAGTGCATATTGGAGATAAAGATGTAACAAGTGTTGCACCAAAAGACAGAGATGTCGCAATGGTTTTTCAGTCTTACGCACTTTATCCGCATATGTCAGTTGCAGAAAATATGGGTTTCGCATTAAAAATTGCTGGAGTTCCAAAGGAAGAACGCGACCATAGAGTATTAGAGGCCGCAAAACTATTAGATTTAGAAGATTATTTAGATCGTAAGCCAAAAGCACTTTCAGGTGGACAACGCCAGCGAGTTGCAATGGGACGTGCAATTGTTCGTCAACCTCAAGTCTTCTTAATGGATGAACCTTTATCAAATCTTGATACAAAGCTTAGAATTGCAACTCGTACTCAAATCTCTACACTACAGCGAAGATTAGGAATTACAACACTATATGTAACTCATGATCAAGGCGAAGCTATGACAATGGGTGATCGTGTAGCAGTACTTAAAGATGGCAAATTACAGCAGGTTGATACTCCAAAAAATATTTATAATAAGCCAGAAAACATCTTTGTTGCAGGTTTTATAGGAACACCTAATATGAACTTTTTAACTTCAAGTGTTAATAGCGGCAAGACAATGCTAGGAACTATTGAAATTTCAGTCCCTACATCTATTTCTACAGTTGCGATAGGAATTAGACCAGAGGAATTTATACCAGCAGCAACTGGTTTTGAGGTCTTAGTTGAGGAAGTTGAGGAGCTCGCCGCTGATTTATTTGTTTACGGAAAACCGATAGATAAATCATTAAAGTTTTCAAATGCTAGCGAGGAGTTAAACAAGATAGTAATTCGCTGGGATCCAAAGACACCGCCAAAGGTTGGTCAGACTGTGACGGTAGGGGTTAATCTAGATGCAATTAACTTGTTTGATCCAACAACTGGTAAACGAATTAATAAATAGTTATTAAAAACCCCCACTTTAGTTAGTGGGGGTTTTAGTTAACTTAAGCCATTGCTTTTTTAAGATTTTCATCTATTGCTGCTAAAAACTCTTGCGTATTTTGCCATGGAGCATCATTACTTATTAAAAGCGCTAAATCTTTAGTCATTTTGCCACTCTCAACAGTTTGAATACAGACTTTTTCTAAAGTTTTTGCAAATTCTGCAACCTTAGGAGTGTTATCAAGTTTTGCACGGTGGGCTAATCCTTGAGTCCATGCAAATATTGAAGCAATCGGGTTTGTTGAAGTTGCTTTACCAGCTTGATGATCACGGTAGTGACGAGTAACAGTCCCATGAGCAGCCTCTGCCTCTACTGTCTTACCATCTGGCGTCATTAATACAGATGTCATTAACCCAAGTGAGCCATAACCTTGTGCGACAGTGTCAGATTGAACATCTCCATCATAATTTTTACATGCCCAGATGTATCCACCCTCCCAACGCAAAGAGGTTGCAACCATATCGTCAATTAATCTGTGGTCATACTCTAAGTTGTTTTTAGTAAACTCAGATTTAAACTCTTTTTCAAAAACCTCTGCGAATATATCCTTAAATCGTCCATCATAAGCTTTAAGAATTGTATTTTTGGTGGATAGAAATACCGGATACTTTCTGATTAATCCATAATTAAATGAAGCTCTAGCAAAATCTCTAATTGAATCATCTAAGTTATACATTGCCATAGCAACACCTGAGGAAGGAAAATCAAATACATTGAACTCCATTGGTTTAGAGCCATCTGTAGGGGTAAATGTAACTGTTAACTTTCCAGGACCTGGGACCTTAAAATCTGTTGCACGATACTGATCACCAAATGCATGACGACCAATCACAATTGGTTTAGTCCAATGTGGAATTAAGCGTGGTACATTTTTAATGATAATTGGCTCACGAAATATAACTCCACCTAAGATGTTACGGATTGTTCCATTTGGTGACTTCCACATTTTTTTCAATTTAAACTCTTCAACACGAGCTTCATCTGGTGTAATAGTTGCGCACTTTACGCCAACTCCATGCTTTTGAATTGCATGCGCAGAATCAATAGTTACTTGATCATCAGTCTTATCTCGGTGTTCAATTCCTAAGTCGTAGTACTCAAGATTGATATCAAGATACGGCAGAATTAAAGAGTCCTTGATGAATTGCCAGATAATTCTGGTCATTTCATCGCCATCTAGTTCAACAACTGTACCTTCGACTTTAATCTTATTCACTTTATGCTCCGCCCTTATAGATCTTTGACATCTGCTTGCTTGCTACGAACTGCTTCAGCTGCAACTTTTAGTGATGAAAGCTCATCACTTGTTAAGTTGGTTTCAATTACTTTAGTAATACCATTTTTTCCAATTTGGGCTTCAACCCCAAGATAAACTCCAGTAATTCCATATTCACCGTTAACCCATGCGCAAACTGGCATTACCTCATTAGAGTTTGTAATTACTGCCTTTGCCATTCTAGCGGCGGCGGCAGATGGTGCGTAGTAAGCAGATCCAGTCTTAAGTAAAGCAACAATCTCTGCTCCACCGTTTCGAGTTTTATCTACTAACTCTGAAATTTCTTGCTGAGATAAAACCTCTGATAGCGCTTTTCCATTAACTGTACATTTACTTGGTACAGGAACCATAGTCTCACCATGAGAACCTAGAGTTAAAGTCTTAACTGCTGATATTTCTACATTACATTTTTCTGCAACAAAGTTTGTGAATCTCGCAGTGTCTAACATTCCAGCTTGGCCCATCACCCGGTTATACGGAAATTTAGTGGCAAGTTGAGCTAGCGCGGTCATTTCATCTAGAGGATTAGAAACCACAATAATTACTGCGTTTGGAGAATGCTTAGCAATATTCTCAGCAACTCCTCGAACAATTCCAGCATTAACTCCAATCAAATCCATACGACTCATACCAGGTTTACGTGGCAGCCCTGCTGTAATAACCACTACATCAGAGTTAGCAGTTTTTTCATATCCACCGCCGTCACTGGTAGTTGTTGCACCAATTAACTTAGTTTCAAAATTTTCTATAGACCTTGATTGATTTATATCTAATGCTAAACCCTCAGATTTTCCTTCAACAATGTCAGTTAAGACTACTGTTTCAAATACATCATATTCTGCGAGTCTAAGAGCGGTAGTTGAACCATAAAATCCAGCTCCAACAACAGTTACTTTTCCAGATCTACTCATTTAATCCTCTCGGGCTATAACCCAATATTACTGATGAAAGCCATTACTGCTAAATCGAGTATTTATCTGGCGTTAGGTAATGAAAGTGCTAAGACAAAAAGCATGATGCAGATCATAATTGGAAGCAAAAGTTCGATATTTCGCTTAACTTTTTGCTGCGTATACCTAGCCAATACAAAGACACTAGCCCCTAATGACAAAATAATTGAGCCAGTTCTAACTGCGCCAGTAACCCCAATAACTAATCCAATAGATACAACAATTAAAGAAAGTCTTCTAATTTGATCTAGCGTGAAACTTTCCCTCATTGGTTAGACAATTCAACTAAATTACTCAAAAGCATGGCACGAGTCATAGGTCCTACTCCCCCTGGAATAGGCGAAAATACTGAAGCCTTATCTGCAACTTTTGGATCAACATCGCCAACTAAACCATTTATAGTTCTTGTAATTCCAACATCTATAACAACTGTCCCAGGCTTAACCATCTCTGGTTTAAGAAAGTGAGCATTTCCGACAGCTGCAATAATTATGTCAGAATCTAAAATCAAATCTGATAAATTCTTAGTAGCAGTATGAGCTAATGTAACTGTTGCATTAACTGATTTTTGAGAAAGCAAAATTGATAATGGTCTACCCACAGTTGTTCCGCGCCCAATTATTAAAACCCTTGCCCCCAGTAAATTGACTTTGTACTCTCTTAATAAAGAGAGTATTGCTTTTGGCGTACAGGGGATTATTGAATTTTTAGCTAATACTAAATTTCCTAGATTAATTGGATGCAACCCGTCTGCATCTTTTTTTGGATCAATTTGAGCTAATACTTTTTGAACATCAACTGACTTTGGAAGTGGTAATTGAACTATAAAACCTGTGCACTTTGGATTCCTATTCAAATCATTTATGGCATTTATGATCTCATTTTCTGAAGCTGATGAAGGTAAATTAACTTTAATTGAGTTAATTCCAACTTCAGCACAATCTCTATGCTTTCCTTCAACATAAGCAACAGAACCAGGATCATCGCCAACCAGAATTGTGCCAAGGCCTAACACCTTATTTGATTGCTTAATTTCAGTTGCAATCTGATTTTTTAGAATCAGAGCAGATTTTCGACCACCAATTATCGTTGCGCTCATATCTTAAGCCTACCCTTGCTTTACATTTTTCTTAAATATAAGTGGATAGAGATACATAACAAGCATTGTTGATAAAAGATGAGCTAAAACTACCGCTGAAATGAATAATGGATTAACTCCGACCGGTGACATATTTGCCGATAGCAAAGATCCTGAACTAACAGTTGAAATTAATACTAAAAATGCCAGTGAAATAAAAATAAATCTAATCTTTAACTGTCTAATACTTTTTGAATCTAATTTAACTTTATTTATAAAACTCAGATTTATTAAGGCATAAAAAGAGATTAAAACTGTAAAAATGATTAGCCATGGAAGATTTTGACTTGGCAGGGCGGCTAAAGCAGGAATTGCCGGAATCTCTTGTAAGTCAAAAATTAATGGCGAGATATTAGTGTCTTTACCCAGTGAGAATCCAGCTCCAATTAGATAGCTAAATGTAGTAAAGAATAGATTTGGTAAGTACAGAATCTGTAGTGCGACTAGCAGAATTCCGCCAAGTATTCCCGGTTGAATAATAATTGATAGATTTTTCGCAGTTGGAAAATTTAACGCAAGTGATAATGTAAAAACTAACCCACTAACTCCTAATAATAAGAGAAATACACTAAATGGTAACTTTATTAAGCTCTCCACTTTGTTAAATGAGGTTGCTATGAATAGAAAAATTATTAGTGTGGTTAATCCTCTAATCCAATCTATCTGGACTTGAGAATTACTTGCTAATAGTGCCAATAGGATGTAAACCAAAAGGTAAATCAAAATAAAATATGATCTACTGATTTTTCTATTCTCAAGAGATTGTGTCACACGACTAAATCCATTTCTAATTGCAAGCATGGGGAGAATTGCTGCTCCAATTGGTAAAAATGATAAATAGCCATTTACCTGGTTACTTTCGATGTTAAATGGAGTTAGGTGCGCACCTAGCCAAAGCCATACTGCAGCTCTCATTGGGTCAGATGTAGTGCCATATGTGCTTCCAGCTGTTGCCCAAGCAAATAGAGTAATAAAAGCTAGTGGAAATAGAATAATTAAGATTGACCTAATCACTTGTTGCAACGTTACATAAAGTGGACGTGCAACCATTATTTTCCTATCTGCGATTTATCCATTCAATATCTTGCGCATCAAGTTAGCGGTTTCACTTGGTGTTTTACCAACCGCAACACCGACCGCCTCTAGTGCTTCTTTTTTAGCCGCAGCAGTACCTGATGATCCTGAGACTATGGCACCAGCATGGCCCATGGTTTTACCTTCAGGTGCTGTAAATCCAGCAACATAACCAACAACCGGCTTAGTTACATACTCTTTAATGAATTGAGCCGCTCTTTCCTCTGCATCTCCACCAATTTCACCAATCATAACTATTGCCTTAGTTTCAGGATCGTCTTGGAATGCACGAAGGCAGTCAATATGAGTAGTGCCTATTATTGGATCACCACCTATTCCTACAGCTGTTGTAAAACCAAAATCTCTTAGCTCATACATCATTTGATATGTAAGTGTTCCAGATTTAGATACAAGCCCAATCTTTCCTGGACCTGTAATGTCAGATGGAATGATTCCGAGATTTGTTTTACCTGGGCTGATAATTCCAGGGCAGTTTGGCCCAAGTATTTGAGTCTTACCACTACTTACTGCCTGCGCATAAAACGCAGCTACATCGTGTACAGGTATTCCTTCAGTAATAACAACTACAAGTGGCATTTGGGCATCAATTGCATCCATCACCGCAGCTTTAGCAAACTTTGGTGGAACAAAAACTACCGATGCATTCGCACCAGTTGCTTCTATTGCCTCTTTAACTGAATTAAAAACTGGGATTAAAACCCCATCCATATCGGAAGTTTGCCCACCTTTACCAGGAGTTACTCCCCCAACAATCTTTGTTCCAGCTTTAAGCATTCTTTTGGTGTGCTTTGTTCCCTCTGAACCAGTCATTCCTTGCACAATTACTTTGGTGTTTTCATTTACAAAAATAGCCATTATTTTGCCGCCAATTCTGCCGCTTTTGCTGCAGCGCCATCCATAGTTTCAAGTTGCTGAACTAATGGATGATTTGCATCATTAAGAATTTTTCTACCAAGCTCAACATTGTTACCATCTAGACGAACAACTATTGGTTTAGTGGCTTTTGAACCTAAAATCTGTAAAGCCTGAACTATTCCATTAGCAACCGCATCGCATGCAGTAATACCACCAAAAACATTTACAAATACACTCTTTACGTCGCTATCACCTAAAATTATAGATAAGCCATTTGCCATTACTTCAGCAGATGCACCGCCACCAATATCCAAGAAATTTGCTGGCTTAACGCCATACTTCTCACCAGCATAAGCCACTACATCTAAGGTGCTCATAACTAAACCAGCACCATTTCCAATAATTCCTACTTGCCCATCTAGTTTTACATAGTTTAGATCTTTCTCTTTCGCTAACGCCTCTAATGGATTTGTAGCAGATTGATCAACTAATTTCTCATGATCAGGATGTCTAAAACTTGAATTATCATCTAACGTTACTTTGCCATCTAAAGCAATAATCTTTCCATCAGCTGTTTTAACTAGTGGATTGATTTCCATTAAAGTTGCATCTTCTTTAACAAATGCATCCCAAAGCTTAACTAACACCTCAGCAACTTGATCAACTACATCTGATGGGAACTGGCCACCTTCAACAATCTCAATTGCTTTTGATTTATTGATTCCGATATTTGGGTCAATTCCAACTCGAGCAAGTTTTTCAGGAGTCTTATGCGCAACCTCTTCAATCTCCATGCCACCAGCCACTGATGCCATAACTAGAAAATTACGATTAGCTCTATCTAATAAAATTGCTAGATAGTATTCAGACTCAATTGGGGCTGCTTGAGCAATCATAACTTTTTTAACAATATGGCCTTTAATATCCATTCCTAAAATTGCTACAGCTTTTTCTTTTGTATCGGCTGGGTTTTCTGCCAATTTAACGCCACCAGCTTTTCCACGGCCACCAACTTTTACCTGCGCTTTTACTACAACTTTTCCGCCAATTCTTGATGCAGCAGACTCTGCCTCTTCGGCAGTACTAGCAACTGCTCCTGCTAAAACTGGAATTTGATGGGATTCAAAAAGATCACGTGCTTGATACTCAAAAAGATCCAATGCTTTTCCCCGATCACGTGGTTACTGCAAGGTCGTAATAGTAATGAACTACTTCAAAAATTTATAATTTTTCAACTGGGGCGTAACGTAATAACAGTCTCTTTGGCCCAAATGAGCCAAAATCAATGGTGGCCTCAGCCCTTTCGCCTTCGCCACTTACCTCAATTACAGTTCCTAATCCAAATGTGTCATGTGATACTCGTTCACCAATTTCTAGTTGCATTGTGTTACTAACTTTTCCAGTAGCTTTTGGTGCAGCAAAATTTCTTTTTATTGTTGACCTAGAACCAAGGGTTTTTTCCTGCGCCTGGTTCCATTCAATTACATTTTCTGGAATCTCACTGATAAATCTTGATGCAGCGTTATAGTTTGGCGTACCCCAAGCAGATCGGTACTCAGCTCTAGTTATAAAGAGATTTTCTCTTGCTCTAGTCAATCCAACATAAGCAAGTCGCCGCTCTTCCTGCAGCTCCTCTGGATCATCTAGCGTTCTAGAGTGAGGAAAAATTCCTTCCTCCATTCCAGTTAAAAATACTGTCGGAAACTCTAAACCTTTTGCAGTATGTAGGGTCATCATTGTTACAACACCGCCATGATCCTCACCATCTGGAATTTGATCTGCATCAGCAACAAGTGAAACATCTTCTAAAAATCCAGTAAGGCTTATCTCTTCACCTTCATCAACTTCGCTCTCTTCATACTCTGTAGCAACAGCAACTAGCTCTTCTAAATTCTCTACCCTTACTTCATCTTGTGGATCTTTACTCTCTTCTAACTCCGACAATAGTCCTGACTGCTCTAATACAGCCTGCGCAATTACTGATGGCCTAGTCTTCGCCTCAACAAGTGTTTGCATAGATTTAAGAAATCTCACAAATTCAATAAGTGTTGCAGAGGATTTAGCGGCAATCTCTTGATTCTTATCTACCTCACACAAAGCCTGCCAAAAAGTTAAACCATTATTTTTAGAGTAAAGATCCAACTGATCCAATGCCCGATCACCAATTCCTCGCTTTGGAGTATTGATTATCCTTCGCATTGATACCTCATCTTCTGGATTCACAACTACTCTCAGATAAGCAAGAAGATCCTTAACCTCTTTACGCTCATAAAACCTCACTCCGCCAACAACTTTGTATGGAATTCCAATACGCATAAATACCTCTTCAAATACACGAGATTGCGCATTTGTTCGGTAAAAAATTGCAGTATCGCCAGGTTTAGATTTTCCAAGGTCACGTAGTCTTGCAATTTGGCGAACTACAAAATCAGCTTCATCATGCTCACTTTCTGCAACATAGCCAGTTATTAATGGCCCACTACCAGCATCTGACCAAAGATTTTTTTCCTTTCTGCCGTCATTATTTGAAATTACAGCATTTGCTGCGCTTAAAATGTTTTGAGTTGATCTATAGTTTTGCTCAAGTAATACGGTTTTAGCATTTGGATAGTCAGTTTCAAATTGTAAAATGTTTCTTATATTTGCTCCCCTAAATGCATATATTGATTGATCCGCATCACCAACAACACATAATTCGGCAGGAGGAAATCCTTCAAGCTCTGATCCCACTAGCTCTTTAATTAAAATGTACTGAGCGTGATTTGTATCCTGATACTCATCTACCAAAATATGTCTAAACCTTGACCGGTATTTTGCTTTAACTTCAGGATGTCTTTGTAATACCTCTACAGTTTTAGCTATTAAATCATCAAAGTCCATAGCGTTAGCAGCTGAAAGTCGTTTTTGATAGATACTAAAAACTTGTGCAACTATTTCTTGAAACTGATCTTTGGCTTGATTCAAATAATCTGCTGGGCCCATTAACTCATTTTTTGCTTGAGAGATAAATGAAGCTACAGCTCTTGGTGCATAGCGTTTCTCATCAAGGTTTAGATCTCTCATTACTAATGTAACTAATCTGAGAGAATCGCTTTGATCATAAATTGTAAAAGCGTTTGTATAGCCAAGTAAAATTGCTTCTTTTCTTAAAATTCGAACACATGCAGAGTGGAAGGTTGAAACCCACATTACCTTTGCGCGCTCTCCAACTAGTTCTGCCACCCGCTCTTTCATTTCACCTGCTGCCTTATTGGTAAAAGTAATTGCAAGCACTTCATATGGTGCAACATTTCGTTCAGCTAAAAGGTATGCAACTCTTCGAGTTAAGACTCGAGTTTTCCCAGAACCAGCACCTGCCACAACAAGCAGTGGACAGCCTTCGGTTTTAACCGCCGCTAGTTGATTCGGGTTTAAACCTTGAGTTAATGCGGACATATTGCTAAGTCTATCGGTGGGTAAGACAAAGAGATTAGCTGCGGTAATCTTGCCTCCAATGAAGCCATTAGATGATAGTGAAATCAAACGCGTACTTGTAGTTACCGCACATCCGGATGATTGTGACTTCGGAGCAGGTGGAACTATTGCCCAATGGACTGCAAAAGGCATTCATGTTTCATACTGTATTTGTACAAATGGTGACCAAGGCGGAGAAGATCCAAATGTACCTCGAGAAGATATGCCAAAGATTAGGCAGCATGAACAGCGGCAAGCTGGTCTAGCTTTGGGAGTAACTGATATTACTTTTCTAAATTATCGTGATGGTGGGTTAGTGCCAACCATAGAGCTACGCAAAGAGATTGTCAGGCAAATCAGAATTACAAAACCTGACCGTATGGTGATCCAATCCCCAGAGAGAAACTGGGAGAGATTATTTGCCTCTCATCCAGATCATATGGCTGCAGGTGAGGCGGCAATTCAAGCGGTTTATCCTGACTCTAGAAATGCATTCGCATTTGAAGATTTATTAAAAGAAGAGGGATTAGAGCCTTGGCGCGTTAGAGAAGTTTGGGTAATGTCCTCTCAAAATCCAGATCATTTTGTGGATATAACATTAACTTTTGATAAGAAAATGAATGCACTGCACAGTCATGTTAGCCAAACAGCTCATAATGAGAATTTAGAAAAAATGGTTCGTGAATGGGGCGAAAAAAACGCAGAGTCTCATAATTTACCTGCTGGATCTATTGCTGAAGTCTTTAAAATAGTTAACACAAACTAGCGAACTTTAACTCTTTCAATAGCAATTTTACGTTTTGGTGAACCATCAGATTTGCCGTTCATTACACCATCTTTCGCAATGGCTCTAACTATATCTAAACCCTTAGTTACTTTTCCCCAGATTGTATAACTTGGTGGTAATGAAGAATCTTCATACACTATAAAAAATTGGCTTCCATTACTAATTTCCTCTGAATTCCAAATACCTACTGTTCCGGCTGGATAATTATTCTCAATGCTTTTTGGAAGATTTTCATTATCGTATTCAAAACTTAATTGGCCCATACCGGTTGCAGTTGGATCGCCACAATGTAGAAGGTAGATTTCGTTAGTTGTTAAACGGTGGCACAAGGTTTCATTAAAAAAGCCATTTCTTGCTAGTGACAACATAGTTGTTACCGCAATCGGTGCACTTGCACCATATGCCTCAATCGTAATATCACCACAATTAGTAGCAAAACTTAGTGTTCTATTTTTAAATGGAGCCTTAACCTCAGGAGGTACTACATTCCTCACAGTATGGCCTTTTGCTTTTGTAGTTTTACAATTAAGTTTAAAAGGTTTACTACTAGGCGCAGCTACTGCACTTGAGGTAAAAATAGTAGTAATCGCAAAAACACTAATGGTAAGTAAAGTTATTTTTGTTTTTACCATGGCAAAAGTTTAATCAATATTCTTACAATACCCAAGAAAAATTCATAGTTATTGGGTATTAAAATCAAATTTTAAGCACTTTCACAGACAGTTAAGGTTTTACTGCTAACTCAACCCTTTGGAACTCTTTTAAATCTGAGTAACCACAAGTTGCCATTGATCTTTTAAGTGCACCAAATAGGTTCATTGAGCCATCTGAAGTGTTGGATGGTCCAAGTAAAACTTCACTTAAGGATCCAACGGTTCCAACGCTGACGCGGTTTCCTCTTGGTAGTTGTTCATGATGAGCCTCTTGACCCCAATGCCAGCCCTTACCAGGCGCCTCTAGCGCCTTAGCAAGTGGTGACCCCATCATTATTGCATCTGCACCACAAGCAATAGCTTTTGCAATCTCACCGCTAGAGCCAACGGAGCCATCTGCAATAACATGAACATATCTTCCACCAGATTCATCCAAGTAATCACGTCGAGCAGATGCCACCTCTGCAACTGCAGATGCCATCGGCACAGAAATTCCTAGAACTGTTTTAGTTGTATGGGCTGAACCACCACCAAATCCAACTAAAACTCCAGCAGCTCCTGATCTCATTAAATGCTGAGCACCTTGTGCTGTTGCGCAACCACCAACAATTACAGGTACATCTAAATCATAAATAAATTTTTTCAAATTTAGCGAGGTTGAATTCGCAGATACATGTTCTGCTGAAACGGTAGTGCCACGAATTACAAAGATATCAACACCAGCATCAATTACAGCCTTATGAAATTCTGCAGTACGTTGAGGTGAAAGTGCACCTGCCACAGTTACGCCTGCTGCTCGAATTTGTGAGATTCTTTCCTTAATTAAGCTCGGTTGTATTGGTGCTGCATAAATCTCTTGCATCTTTCTAATCGCTTTATCTTCAGAAAGCTTTGCCATATCAGCTAGCTGTTTTTCAGCATCTTCATACCTTGTCCAAATTCCTTCAAGATTTAATACTCCAAGTCCACCTGCCTTACCAATCATGATTGCTGTTTCTGGTGATACAACAGAATCCATTGGTGCTGCTAAAAGTGGTAAATCAAATTTATATGCATCTATCTGCCATGAAATCGATACTTCTTGCGCATCACGTGTTCTTCGGGAAGGAACAATTGCAATGTCATCAAATGAGTATGCAGTTCTGGCACGTTTTCCCGCCGCAATTTCAATCTCTAACATATGGGTAATCGTATCTGTTATCTACAAAGTATTTCACTTAGCCAAAAGGTCCCAGGCTTTTACGCCACCAGCTACCCCAGCAGAATTTGGAATAATCTTCACTTTATAGTCAAAACTTTTTAGAGCAGTCCTACTTATCCGTTGGGCGTTACCGCCTCCGATATATAACTTATCCCAGAGAATCATTGGGTATAGCTCTTCAATCAGGGCTTTAACTCTTCGAGACCAGAGTTGATTACCCATTCTTCGCCTTGATATTTCACCGATCCAGGCATCTATAGTTTTTCCATATCTAATCGTGGCATGAGACAACTCAAGGTGAGGAGCTATTTTTCCATCATTAAACATTGCACACCCTAGTCCGGTTCCAAATGTTAAAACTGTTTCTAATCCAACTCCAGTTACTACTGCAGCAGCGTGAACCTCGGCATCATTTAAAACTAATACAGGTAATTTCAATTTCTTTTCTAAAGTACTTTGTAAATCAAATCCATGCCAAGCCTTTTTTAAGTGTGGATCTAGTGCGGTTCGTGGACCACGCTTATTTATGTAATGTGGGATAAATACTATTTTGCCATTACGAATCATTCCAGGTAGACCAACTGTAACGCGATTTACTCTTGAGTCTGCAAATACAAAATTTTTAATTATGTCAGTTAGTAGATTTGGTGATAGTGGATAAGGAGTTTTTAAGTAAGGAAAATCAATCAAGACTTTTCCGTTTTTATCAAAAACTGAGGCCTTGATTCCAGTCCCACCACAATCAACTGCCAGTGTTATATTTTCCACTGGTTAATGTTAGTCGATAATGATGTTATTGAAAACAAGGCCTCAATTAACAAAGATTAGTGCGAGTGTCCACCCGGTCCATGTGAGTGTCCATGACCAGCAGCTTCATCTTTTTTCTCTTCTGGAGTTTCAAAGACTAAAGCCTCAGTGGTAATAAACATCGCTGCAATTGAAGCAGCATTTGCCAATGCAGATCTAGTCACTTTAACTGGATCAATGACTCCCTCTTTAACCAGATCGGTATAAGTTTCTAAGTGTGCATTAAAGCCTTCATTAGGTTTCATTGCTCTTACTTTAGAAACAACAACATATCCTTCATGGCCCGCATTTTCAGCAATCCAACGAAGTGGTTCATCACAAGCTTTGCGAACAAGACGTACTCCTACAGCACGATCGTCTTCAAAACCTTAATCGTTATCAAGTGCAGATGCAGCATGAACTAAGGCAGCTCCTCCACCAACGACAATACCTTCATCAACAGCTGCTCTAGTTGCTGAGATTGCATCCTCAAGGCGATGCTTCTTTTCTTTCAATTCAACCTCAGTATGAGCACCAACTTTTATAACACAAACTCCACCAGCAAGTTTTGCAACTCGTTCTTGAAGTTTCTCGCGATCCCAATCTGAATCAGTATTCTCAATTTCGCGACGGATTTCAGTTACACGAGCTGCAACATCATTTTTATTTCCAGCTCCATCAACGATCGTGGTGTTATCTTTAGAAATAACCACACGTCTTGCTTTACCTAGCATTGAAATATCTATTTGCTCAAGTTTTAAACCAACTTCAGCTGAGATGACTTGGCCACCAGTTAATATCGCAATATCTTGCAACATTGCTTTTCTGCGATCACCAAAACCAGGAGCTTTTACAGCAGCTGATGCGAATGTGCCTCGCATGCGGTTCACAACCAATGTTGATAAGGCTTCGCCTTCAACATCTTCAGCAATAATTAATAGCGGCTTGCTAGCTTGAGCCACCTTTTCAAGCACTGGTAACACTTCACTAAGAGCTGATATTTTCTGACCTGAAATTAAAATATAAGCATCTTCTAAAATTGTTTCCATACGGTCAGCATCTGTTACAAAGTAAGGTGAGATATAACCCTTATCAAATTGCATACCTTCAGTGAATTCAAGCTCAAGACCTGTAGTCGATGACTCTTCTACTGTAATTACGCCATCTTTGCCGACCTTATCCATTGCTTC
>SXGQ01859243.1_pt1 | contig 17625 bp, 15 predicted proteins | sample 3178371 | NCBI WGS metagenome assembly SXGQ01 (sample SAMN11356859, study PRJNA531348) | freshwater metagenome | isolation source: freshwater sample F1-20 | place: China: Fuxian Lake, Yuxi | collected 2017-12-25 | reverse complement strand
GACCTTTGTCCAAGTCCTGTCGCTTCATGCGATTTCAAAAATACCTATTGCCGAGCTATTTGCGGATTTGAATACAAGCCAGCCACCGCCCTCGCAGTCCGATCAATTGATGTTCAATGACTTAAAAGTGAGACAGCATTGGGCGCAAGCGCCCCTCCCCTGCGCCCCTCCCCAAAACTTTAGTTTTCCTTCGGCGGACTACCGATACAGGGTCTCCGACCCGCCCTCCCACGCCGCGCCCCTTTGTCATTGCGAGCCGAGCAGCGGCGCGGCAATCCAGCTCAAATTCTCACGCGCGAAGCGCTCCCATTTCCCGCCCCTCGCCTTCCGTCCTTCCGTGCCTTCCCTGTTTTCCGCGCGTTCCGTGAGCCGCCAATTCTAAACTCCCCTCCGCCTTTCGTGTAGTTCGTGTGTTTCGTGGTTAAACATCTGCGACCCTCAATTCATCCCATGTCCCACCGCCTCGCATCCCCCCTCGCCCTCCTCTTCGCCATGTTCACCCCGCTCGCCGCCGCGCCCCAAGCCTACCACGTCTACTTCGGCACCTACACCAACGCGAAAACCGAAAGCCAAGGCATCTACCGCTCGCGCCTCGATGTCGCTACGGGCCGTCTCTCTCCCGCCGAGCTTGCCGCCCCCGCCAAAGACCCCGCGTTTCTCGCCCTCCATCCCAACGGCAAATTCCTCTACGCCCTCGACGAAAGCAGCGACCCCAAGCGCACGCCCACCACCGGCCTCTCCGCCTACGCCATCGACCCGACCACCGGCGCGCTCACCCTCCTCAACCAACAATCCCCCGGCGGCCCCGGCCCTTGCCACCTCGCCGTCGACGCCACCGGCCAAACCTTGCTCGTCGCCAACTACAGCGGCGGCAGCGTCTCGGCCATTTCTCTTCAACCCGACGGCCGCCTCGGAGCCCTCGGCTCGATCGTCACGCACACCGGCTCCAGCGTAAACCCTGGCCGCCAAAAAGCCCCGCACGCCCACGGCATCTACTTCGCCCCCGACAACCGCTTCGCCTTCGCCCCCGATCTCGGCATCGACCGCGTCATTGCCTACCGCATCACCCCCGCTACCGCCCAACTCACCCTGCACCCCAGCTCCCCCAGCGCGCCGCCCACCTCCGTCACGGCCGGCACCGTCCTCCCACCCGGCTCCGGCCCCCGCCACCTCACCTTTCATCCCACGGGCAAGTTCGTCTACGTCATCAACGAACTGCTCTGCACGATGACCGCCTTCGCTTACGACTCCGCCGCCGGTACCCTCACCTCGCTCCAAACGATCTCCACCCTCCCGCCCGGCGAATCCATCCCCAAAGGCACCAGCACCGCCGAAGTCCAAGTCCACCCCAACGGCCGCTTCCTCTACGGCTCCAACCGCGGCGCCAACACCCTCGTCGTTTACGCCATCGACGAAAAGACCGGCCTGCTCACCCATATCGAAAACGTCTCCACCCTAGGCAAAACCCCGCGCCATTTCGCCCTCGACCCCACCGGCACTTGGCTCCTCGCCGAGAACCAAGACTCAAGCACCGTCGCCGTCTTCCGCGTCGACCCCAAATCCGGCCGCCTCACGCCCTCCGGCCCTCTCGTCGCCGTCCCTGCCCCCGTCAGCGCCGTCTTCGTCCCGGCGCCTTGATCGATTCTTCGTGGACCGTTAGTCTTCGCCCCAAAAAACCGAGTTGAACTAAACGCGCGCCTGCTGGGCGACCGACACCCGCACCGCAGCGTCAAAAGGCCCGGCGCGGGTCTGGGCGTTTCCGATGATGGTGGCTCGCCTCGGGAACTACCTCCGCACGGTGAGCTCTTTCACCTGCTGTTTCCGATCCGCCCCTTCCTCCAACACCTGCTGCTCGATCTTTGAAAAATCGATTTTGCTCAAATCGATCTTACGCACTTGGCGATTGTCCATTGAGTGAAAATACAGCACCCGATTCTTCAAATCCGATACCGTCGTGATCTGGGTCGCGCTCGTGATGTCATTCGCCAGCTTATCGGGCGTCGCCGACGCTCCCACCGGAATGTTGAAGTTATCGAGGATCCGAAATGCCTCAAACACCGCATCGTCCGCCGTGGCGAGCGGCCGGGCCGAGGCCGTCAACGCTGCGGCCCGCACAAAGCGCGACGGCGGCGTGAAATCACCCGGCAAGCCCACCAACCCCGAGCCACTGCCCAACGGCGAGAGCTTCACCCCGCCAAGCGTCAGCGGCGTGCGGGGCGCCGGCGTGAGCCCCAGATAGTTCCGCAAATTCGTGAGGTGCCAGCTATACTCCGGCGAGTTGGTGACAACGCCCATGACCGCCTCGTAAACCTTTACATTCCCGCCCTCGACGATCTCCACCACGACGCATGCCCCGCTGGCATCGGCGATCTTCCAGCGGAACGGCAGCGCCGCGCCGCCAAATCGCGGATCCTCGACATTCACCACCCGCACTTTGTCCAGGTGCGCCCGCACTTCAGCCACCGTCTGAAAGGACGAAAGCATCCACTGCATGAAATCCCCCACGCTCAGCGAGCGCCCTGCTTGCGCCGGTTCATACGGACTGAAATCAGCGAAGCCGGGGAAATAATACATCCCCACATAAAGCCCCGCCTCATTCATCCCATCGGGCCCGTAATTTTGACCATAGGCCGTGAGTGAAACAAAACCGTAGCGGGACTCCCACTTCAACCCGTTGCTGCCACCCGGGGTCAAACTCGTGAAGGCCTTGCGGCGGGGGAACAGTGCCAGCCGGTCATGCTGCGCATCGCCGAGCGCCCATTCCACCGTGCGAGCCACCACCACGCCGCCGTCGGCGGACCTGAGGGAGATTCCCGTGCACGCGACCACCGGCAACGCGAGGCCCAGCATCACTCCTAACCAAGCAAAAAGCCCGGACGGACGCGGGACCATGATCATGAGGTTTTTTAGTTTTATTTTCATATTAAAGTATATCGTTAAGTGCTTTGTCTGTCCGCGATTAAATCCGCAACTTAACCGCGACCAAGGGTCCGGCCAACCTCGGCCGCACCAGCCTCTTGCGCAACACTTGTTTACGGAGTTACGCAAAGAGAGACCCCGGCCAGCGCTCCTCGCTCAGCCGGCGAAAAAGCCCGCCTCGCCACCCTGATTTTTGTTTGCCCTCCCCCCGCCTCCTCCGTTTTTCCTTTTCGGCAACAGGGGACGTTCCGCCCGCGGGCCTGACTCGGTTGCATCGCAACCCATGTCCCTCCTCCCTTTTTCCAGCCAACTGATCGCCGACGTCGGTATCTCCCTCGGAGACGAAGGCAAAGGCCGCCTCATCCCCGAGGTCGCCGACGAACTTCGCGGCACCCCCCACGCCGTCTCCGTCGTCCTCAAGGTCAACGGCGGCGCCAACTCCGGCCACACCGCCGGCGGCATCAAGCTCAACCTCCTCCCCGCCGGCGTCGTCGTCCGCGACGCGAAACACCTCTGCATCGGCTCCGGTGTCGTCGCCGACCCCCGCAAAATCTGGTGGGAAACCAAACCCCTCGAGGCCAAAGGCCACGCCATCCTGTCGCGCCTCCTCATCGACGAGCGCACGATGGTCACCGACCTCACCCACCGCCTCCTCGACCTCGCGTGGGAAGACTACCGCGAAAACGTCCTCGCCGAGGAACCCCGCGGCTCCACCGGTCGCGGCATCACCCCCGCCTACGCCGACGAGATCGGCCAGTGGCAGATGACGTTTTCCGACTTCCACGCGGGCCCCAATTTCTTCGCCCGCAAACTCGCCCAACGCGCCGACCGCGCCCTGCGCGTCATCCAACACGTCTGCCGCGTCAGCCCCGAAACGTTCGCCGGCTTTTTCGACAAGCTCACCACCGCCGAATTCCGCGCCAACGCCGAAGCCATCGAGCTCGGCATCTTCCCCAAAGAGGAATTCGACTTCACCCGCTTCCGCGGCACTGAGCCCTTTACGCTCAATCTCGAAACGCTCACCAACGTTACCTGGGCCGCCGGCGTTGCCCTCGCGCCCAACATCGGCGAGGTCCGCGAACTCATCCTCCGCGAGCTGCACGCCGGCCGCACCATCATCGGAGAATTCGGCCAGGCCTACTGGCTCGACAAGCGCCACGGCTTCTCGCCCAACGTCACCGCGTCGCACACCTACACGCCGGAGTTCTTCGAGAGCGCCGGCATCCCCGTGCAGCGCATCCATACCTTCGGCGTCGCCAAGGCCTACGACACCAAGGTCGGCACCCACACCTTCCTCACGCAGATGGACGACGCCCACCCGCTCGCCATCAAACTCAAGCAGATCGAGTTCGGCACCAGCACCGGCCGCCAGCGCATGGTCGGCTGGTTCGACGCCGTGGAAAAAGGCGACGCCCTCCGCTACGGCGGCTTCCAAGACGTGATGATCAACAAGTCCGACGCCCTCACCCACGACGGCGCGTGGCACGGCGAACTTCTCATCTGCACGTCCTACCAAGACGCCTCCGGGAAAATCTACCACCACGTCCCGCGCAACGAAGCCGTCCGCAAAACACTCAAACCCGTCTACACGCGCCACCCCGGTTGGACGGAGGACATTTCCAAAATCCGCCGCTTTGCCGAGCTCCCGAAAAACGCCCAGCGCTACGTCGCCGCGATGATGAAGAGCACGCTCGACGTCGCCTACGCTGGCGAACCGTGGCCCGCCGCCGAAAAGCTCCCGAATCTCCGCTACCTCGGCGTCGGCCCCGAGCCGTCCCAGATCATCAAAGACGTCCCTGCCACCGCCGATCTCGTAAAGCTCGCCTGAAGTAGGGCAAAAGTCTCCGACCCGCCCTCGTCGCCCCGCCCACTGCGCACCGTCGTCTTCGCACGCCACCGCACTCGCGCCCAAGCCGCGCCCTCAAAAATCCTGCAAACGCCCTTCGCCCGGCCCGCGCTGCGGGGCGAGTCGCGCCATCACTTCTCCGAGCAGATAAATCGATCCCGTCACGACGACGACATCGTCGTGCCCGCCCGCCGTGCACGCGTCCCGGCGCGGGAAAATCGCCTCCACACTCGAACGCACCACGCGTCCGCCACGCGCGGCAAAACTCGCCGGTAATAACGCCTCAAGTTCCTCATAGCCGCAGGCCCGCCCTTGCTGCGGCACGACAAAATGAATCTCCCGCGCGTAGTGGCAGATCGTCTCCAAGAGCGGCCGCGCCCGCGCCGCTCCCAGTACCCCGGTGACGACCACCGGCGCCCGTCCCGTCTCCGACACCAGCCGCGCCAAGCTCGTCTCCAGCACCTGCGCGCCATCCGGATTGTGCGACGCATCGAGCACCACAAGCCGTCCGCCGAGCCGCACCCGTTGCCAGCGCCCCGGCCAATCGACCTGCATCAGCCCGCGCGCGATCAACTCGTCCGTCAAAACTGTGCCCACCTTCGGCTCCCGTGCCGCCAATTCCCGCGCGGCCAAAGTCGCCGTCGCCGCGTTCCAGCGTTGGTAATCTCCCTCCAAATTCGTTGCCGGATACTTCGAAAAATCCTCCCCGAACTCCTCGGCGACACTTACGACCCGCGCCCCGCACTCGGCCGCCCGCGCCCGGATCACCCGCTCCACCGCAGGGACCACCCGGCCCATCACGACCGGCACCCCCGGCTTGATGATTCCAGCCTTCTCGGCGGCGATCAGCTCGACCGTGTTGCCCAACATTTCACAGTGATCGAGCCCGATCGATGCGATCACACTCACCGCCGGCGTCACGACATTCGTGGCGTCGAGCCGTCCGCCCAGTCCCACCTCGATCACGTTCACATCGCACTTTTTCCGGGCGAACTGCAAAAACGCCATCGCCGTCATGAACTCGAAAAAACTCGGATGGTCGTCCGCGCCGCCCACCGCCGCCAGCCGCGCCGCCACCGGCCGCAACTCCTGCGCATAAGCCATAATTTCGCCCTCGCCCAGCAACACCCGATCCACCTGCACGCGTTCGCCCAGCCGCACCAGATGCGGCGAGGTGTAGAGCCCGCGCCTCAATCCCGTCTCTTTCAAGATCGCGTCGAGCATCGCCGCCACCGAGCCCTTGCCGTTGGTCCCCGCAATGTGCACGCAGGGCACCGTGCGCTCCGGTTGCCCGATCGCCGCCGCGAGCAGCCGCATCCGGTCGATGCCAAACTTCAGGCCCTGCGCCTTCAGGCTGAAGAGATAGTCCTGCACCGCCGCGTAATCGGCGAGTTTCGGTTCGTCACCCATGGCTCAAATAGAAACCACTGCGCCCGGCCTTCCGCAGCGGACAGCCTCAGTTCTTCCCCGCGACCGTCGCCGGCCGCTTCTTCGTGTGGAGCGCCGCGAGCAGATCGCGCAACCGTTCCCGCATCTCCAAGCGCGGGACAATCTGGTCGATCAGGCCGTGCTTGAGCAAAAACTCCGCCGTCTGGAATCCCGGCGGCAGCGATTGCTTCGTGGTGTCCTTGATCACCCGCGCGCCGGCAAAGCCGATCAACGCCGCCGGCTCCGCGATGATCACGTCGCCCAACGTCGCAAAGCTCGCCGTCACTCCGCCCATCGTGGGCGACGTCAGCACCGAAATAAACGGCAACTTCGCCTCCGCCAGCCGACCGAGCGCCGCGCTCGTCTTGGCCATCTGCATCAGCGAGAAAATTCCTTCCTGCATGCGCGCCCCGCCCGAAGCGCTAAAGATGATGCACGGCACTTTCTTCTCCAGGGCCGCCTCGATCGCCCGCGTGATTTTTTCGCCCGCCGCCGCACCCATCGCGCCGCCGCAGAAACGGAAGTCCATCACCGCCACCGAAACTTTGATCCCAAGGATATTTCCCATCCCGCAGATCACCGCCTCGGGCAGGCCGCTCTCTTTCTTATAGCGTTTGATCCGGTCCGGATACGCCTGTGAATCGACAAACTTCAGAGGATCGCCCGAGGTCACGCCGGCGTCGGTTTCCACAAACGTGCCGCCGTCGAACAGCGACTCGATCCGCGCCCGCGCCCCGATCGGGAAGTGATGCCCGCTACGCGGCACCACCATCTGGTTGTCCTCGATCTCCTTGTTGAAGAGGATTTCCCCCGTCAGCGGGTCTTTCGTGTAGAGTCCCTTGGGAATCTCTTTCTTGGCGGTTTTGCGGACTTTGTAAGTCGGTTTGTCGAAATGCATGGCGAAAAGAGGAACGGAAATCAGCCGTGGGCGAAGGTGACGACGTCGAGTTTCAAAGCCCCGGCGCGACGCAGGACCCGCGCGCAACTATTGAGCGTGGAACCGGTGGTGAAGACATCATCAACGAGCACATATTGTTGGCCCGGAGTAAGCGTTACGCCCCGAGCCAGTGCAAAGGCATTTTTGAGGTTTGCCTGCCGCGTTTTCCGGTCGAACGCCGTCTGCGTCGGCGTGTCCACCTCCCGCCGCAACACCTCCTCGACCCGCCCGCCTGCGAGCCGCGCCAAACTCGCCGCCAGCAACGCGCTTTGGTTGAATCCCCGCTCCCGCGCCTTCCGCGGATGCAGCGGCACCGGCACCAGCACCGCCCCCTTCACCACCGCCAGAATCTCGGGCGACCGCCGAAAGATTTCCGCCATGTCCGCGACGACATGCCGCCCACGATGATACTTGAGCTCGATCACGAGGGCGCGCGCCGGTCCTTTGAACAGCACCGCCGTGCAACCCGACCCAAACGCCGGGTTCAACCCCGCGCAATGCGGACACGACCGCTCGCCGTCGACGACGCCGTAGAACGGCGAGCCGCACGTCGAGCAGTGCGGCGCCGCCACAAAGTCGAGTTGCCCCGCGCACTTTACGCAGACGTGGTTGAATCCGCTCCTTTCGACCACGCCCCTACACCCCACACACGACGGCGGAAACACCACGTCGCCCAACCCCCGCCACAGTTCGCCGAGCGCGCTCACCGGTAGAGCACCTTCTCCAAGAACAATCCCTGGGGCGGCGCCGTCCGCACGGCATTCGTCCGCACTTTAGCCGCCAAGATCGCCCGCACCGCCTCCGCTGGCATCCGCCCTTCGCCCGCCGCCACCAGCGCGCCGGCGAGGCTCCGCACCATCTTGTAGAGAAATCCGTTGGCCTCCGCCGTGATCCGCACCTTCGCCCCCCGCCGCGCGATCTCGAGCCGCCGTAAATCCCTCACGGTATCTTCGCGCTCCGTGCCGTTGAACGCCGAGAAGGCCTTAAAATCATGCTTGCCGCGCAACTCCGCCGCCGCCGCTTCCATAGCGACAAAATCGAGCTCGCGAAACACCGGCCAGCAATACGGCCGGGTAAACGGATCCGCGTCCCCGAGGTGCAGGTAATACGTGTAGATCTTCCCCGTCGCCGAGAACCGCGCATGAAACTCCGGGGGCACCTGCCGCACCGAGATGATCTGAATCGCCGGCACCAGTTCGGACCGCATCGCCGCCAACAGCCGTTCCGGGCCATGCCGCCACTCCGCCTCAAAGTGAAACACCTGCGCCCGCGCATGCACCCCCGCGTCCGTTCGCCCGCTGCCGTGAATCCGCCGCGGTGTGCCAAAAATCTGCGTCAACCGCGCCTCGAGCACATCCTGAATGCTGTTTCCTCCCGCTTGGCTCTGCCACCCGGAGAACGGCGCGCCGTCATACGCACACACGCACTTCCACCGCGGCGCCCCCGTCCCGTTTTTTTCCGATTCCGTCATTGCGAGCAGTCCCGCTTCCGCGGGACGACGTGGCAATCCATCTCGCCGCCCGACGCGCTTCCGACGCCAACCGCCATCTCCAAATCAACCTCAGCGCGATTCATCCGGCGGAATCTGCGGAAACTTTTGATCAAGGAAATCCTGTAGAATCAGCGTCGCCGCCCGAGAATCCACAATCCCGCTCGCCCGCACCTCGCGGCGTCGATGTTTCGAGATGGTGGACTCCGCCTCATGGCTCGTGAGCGTTTCGTCAACCAGGTGCACCGGCAGCCCGAGCTCCGCCTTCAACCGCGCGGCAAATGCATCCACTTCCTTCGCTTTAAATCCCGCCGTACCATCCATGTTGAGCGGATAGCCGAGGACGAGATCCGTGGCCCGCCTCGCCTTCACCAGCGCCACCATTCCGGCCCACCGCCGTTCAGCCTCGGCTTCCACTTGCGCCGGCAACGGCGTCGCCACGCCGATCTCGTCCCCGTAGGCGAGGCCCAGTCGGCGCGTGCCGTAGTCTATCCCGATAAAGCGCATCGCCCGATTCCGCCGGCCCCGTCCGTGCGGTGCAATTTCATTTGCGACCCGTCCTGCCCGCGCTCTCTTTTCCCAAATGCCCGCCGTGCCGCCTCCGCCGCTTTCCCCCGCCGAACTCGCGCGCTACAGCCGGCACATTCTGCTCGATGAACTCGGCGTCGCCGGCCAACAGAAAATCGCCGCCGCCCGCGTCCTCGTCATCGGCGCCGGCGGACTCGGCAGTCCCGCCGCCCTCTACCTCGCGGCCGCCGGCGTCGGCACCCTCGGCATTGCCGACTTCGACCGCGTCGAAAACCACAATCTCCAGCGCCAGCTCCTCCACGACGACTCCACCGTCGGCGAACTCAAAGTCACATCCGCCGCCCGCCGCCTGCGCTCCACCAATCCGTTCATCACCGTCGTCGAACACCCCGAGGGCGTCACCGTCGCCAACGCCCTCACACTCTTCGCCGCCTACGACATCATCATCGACGGAACCGACAATTTTTCCACCCGTTACCTCAACAACGACGCCGCCGCCCTCACCCGCCGTCCGCTCGTCTACGGCAGCATTTATCGCTTCGAGGGCCAGGTCAGCGTCTTCGACCCCGCCCAAGGCGGCCCTTGCTACCGCTGCCTTTTCCCCGAGCCACCCGCGGCCGGCACCGTCCCCAACTGCGGCGAGGCCGGCGTCCTCGGCGCGCTCTGCGGCGTGATCGGCAGTCTTCAGGCGCTCGAAGCGGTCAAGCTCGTCACCGGCATCGGCGAACCGTTGCGCGGCCGCCTCCTCACCTACGACGCACTCGGCCAAAATTTCTCCACGCTTAAAATCCCTCGCGACCCCGCTTGCCGCCTCTGCGGCGCCGAAGCGGTCATCACCACACTCGATCCTGCCCGCTACGATTTTTCCTGCGCTCCCGCTCCACTCCTCATGACACCCGACTCAGTCCCACTCGAACTCACCGTCGAGGAATCGCACCGCCTCCTTAACACGGCCGCATCCGACACGCACCTGATCGACGTGCGCGAGCCCTTCGAATTCGAAATCTGCGCCATCCCCGGCGCCGAGCCGATTCCGATGCGCCAGATCCCCGAGCACCTCGGCGACCTGCCGCGCGAGAAACACCTGCTCATCCACTGCCATCACGGCGGCCGGAGTCTGCGGGTGACCGAGTATTTGCGCGCCCAAGGTTTCCCTCGCGTGAGCAACGTCGCCGGCGGCATCGAGGCCTGGGCCGAGCAGATCGACCCCACGCTCCGCCGCTACTAAATTGCGGCCATCGTAGGGGCAAAAGGGTCTCCGACCCGCCCTCCCTCGCCCACGCCCGCCGCTGCCTCACTACAGCAGCTCGCCCTGCACTCCGCCCGGCGGTCTCACGCCGATAAACCTTCCGTAGCGCTCGCTCCAGTCGTCCAGCTTGTCCGTGTAGTAGCCCGCGTCGTAGGGCGCCGTCGCCGGATTAAACAACTCCACCGGCTGCGCCCGCTGCCAATCGCTCGTCTGCCCTTTCTGTTTGGGCGCGATAAAATACGCGATCCGCTCTCCCATCCGCGGCCGCGGATTCATCTTTAACGCCGCCTCCGCCGAAGCCCGCCGCGGCTTCCCGCCCTCCGCGATGAAGCGCTCATAGGCATCCGGGTTCATACCCAGCGATTCGCTCTTCGCGACCTCAGCCACCGGCAGCGACCTCGCCTCCAGCTGCGTCCGCAATTCCCCGAGCAGCCCCAGCGGCGACTCCTCCGACGCTCCGACCAAATACCTCAGGAGCTGCCGTGAAAGTTTCTTCAAGAACGGCTCGATGCCCCGCGAGCGTAGCGCGCTGCCGCGCAGCGTCATTTTTTTCCCGTCATAGAGCGCGTAGTTCTTCGCCTTGTAGCAGAACATCGCCATGTAGCTGCCGTCGTATTCGAGCTCAATGCCCGGCGGCAACGTCGGCGCCACGCGCGCCAGCAGTTTCTCCGGCGCGGCAAAATCCTTCTCCGACGCCAGATAGATTCCGTCCGTGTCCGCCTCCAGAATCGTGCAGCCCTGCCGCGCAAACTCCTCGATCAACGCCTGCAACAATTCGCGCCCCCGCCGCGTCACTTCCGCCGCCAGCTCACCGTCGCCGAACCGCGCGCCGGAAAACCCCAAATAGCCGTAGAACGAATTGATCAAAATCTTGAACGACGCCTGCCGCGCCTGCGCCTCCGCGCGTTCGTCCGCCGTCGCCGCCGTGCGCGCGAGCAACTTGAATTTCAAACGATACTCCCGCAGCGATTTCAGTAGCGGGATGAAAACACCGAGCGAGTCGTTGCGCGGATTCCGGGCGATGCTCAGCAGCAGGCTTGGGTAGAGCGACGCCACGTCGAAGTGCAGCACGTTCTTAAACACGCCTTCCTGATAGCTCTTCGTGAATCCTCCGTCGAAAGGCGCCACCTCCAACGGCACCGGCACCGCCTGTCGGGCGTGGTAGTATTCCTCCAAAAACAGCAGGTCGATCTTCGCCGTCGTGCCGCGCAGCGTCGCCTCTTGGAGCAGAATCGGAAACGTCCGCGTTTGCTCGAAATAGGTCGGCAATAGCAGATCCGAAAGCCCCTGCGTCTCGCGCAAATCATCCTCGAGATACGCGCAAAAACGCGCGCGGTCGGCCCAAAAGGTCTCCGCGATCTTTCCGCCGTCAAGGTAGGTGCGCTCGTCGCTGTCCTCGTCGGTGATGCCGAAATACACGGCCACATCTTTGAGCCCATACGCCGTCAGCTCCCGCGTCGTGATATCGTAGAGCTGCACGAGCAGATAGGTGTCCACCACGGTGCGCCCCGGCAAATCGCAGCGCGGAAAGTCGATCCAGCGCTCCGCGACTTTCAACCGGCTGGTGCGGAACGATGCCTTTTGGCCAAACCGACCCCACGCGCACGGCACCTTGTGGCGCTTCGCCCGCTGCCTGAGATAATCTAGGTCGAACTTGAAGATATTGTGCCCTTCGATCACGTCCGGATCGAGCTCGGCCAGCGCCGCGTTGAACTCGATCAGAAGTTTTTTCTCCGCCTCGTCCGTCGCCGCTTCGAGCAGGAGCAACCGGTTCTTCCCCCCGCAACGCAGACCCACCGCCAACACTCGATCCTCGGGCCGGCCGGCGTCGCTAAAACTCCCGTCCGCCGAGGCCGTTTCGATGTCCAACTGACACCGCCGCACCTGGCCAAAACTCAGCTCCCGATAAAGCCGTGCGCGTTGCTGGATCAAATACTGGTTCTCCAACGGCCGCACCGCATCGACGCCGCCCGTGAGCTTCGCCGTTTTCAAAAATGCATCGTAACCTTCCAAAGTCTCCGCGTGCGCCAACCGCCCAAACATCGCTTCGCCTTTCAAGGTCTCGATCGTGATCCCCGCCGGCGCCTCCAAGGGCGCCCCGCTCAACCAAGCAAAGGGCCTCAGCCCGTCCGTCTGCTCGCGCCGTCCGCCTTCAGGCGTGACCACCGCAAGGTGCACGCGACCGTCATCGTCTACCCAGACACCGGCCAGCGTTTCAGTCGTCATACAGAAAAAGAAAAATGACACCCCGCCTGTGCCGTATGCCCAAAGGCTCAGGACCTTTTTAGGTTAAGGTGGGCGCCTCCTCCGCAGCGTCTGCTTTCCGATTTACGGCCTAGCATCTTCCGCGACGGTCTTGGCTCCCGTAATAATTCTAAGGCAAAGAGCAGTTATTGAAAGCACCTCGAACACTGCAGGGTGTCGGCGCAAAATCTAGGTCGCACCCCACCGCCGTCAAACGCCAATCACGATTCGATGATGCTCGAATCCAGATGCTGGATGATGAGCTCCTGCACCGTCGCCAGAAAGAGGTAGCACATAAAGGCCTTTCGCACCGCCTCGCTCATCTGCTCCAACTCCACTTCGCCGCCTTCCAGCGCATCGTCGTCGAGCCCTTTCAGATAAACTTCGCGCAACCGGAGCCGCACCGCCGCACACGCGCGAACGATTGGTTCCGCGTTCTCTTCGTCGAAAGCCACGATGCCTTCGGCGAAGAACTCGTCATCGAACAACGCCAGCAGCGCCTTCACGTCCTTGTTCTGGCCTTCCAGCAGGTCGCCCACCCACGCGTCGCGAAACTCCTGGTCGATATCACCCAAGTCCTGCGGCGCCGCGAGTTTTTGACCCAGCCCGTCCGCCAGTTGGCGGATCACATCCAGCAACGGCGCCACCACCGGTAGGCTGAGTTTGACTTCAATGCGTTTCATCAGGTTCGACCACCGCAGTGAGGTGCCATTGCTGCAAAGTGTAGACGTAGGCCTCCGCTTTCTCTCGCAGCCCGCTCCAGACCACCGAGCGGCCCTGCTCGTGGACTTCCAGCATGTGCCGACGCGCCACGGTTTCGCTGAAGCCGAAGATTTTTTTAAAAACCATCATCACGTAGGACATCAGATTCACCGGATCATTCAGCACAACGACACGCCAAACTCCGCTGAGTTTCAGCTCGGTGTGGCTGATCGTCTCGGTGGACGAAGAGTCTTTTGGCCCCGCTCGCGTCATGCCGACTTCGCCTTCGCCTCGGCCACGGCAGATGCGAGTCGGGCCTCGATTTCCGCCAAGGGCACCTTGGCGACATCTTTGGAATTACGCGCCTTCAGCTCGACGATCCCATCCCTGAGCCCCTTGCTGCCGATCGTGATCCGCAGCGGAATGCCAATGAGATCGGCGTCTTTGAATTTCACGCCCGGCCGCTCCGCGCGTTCGTCGACGAGCACATCCGCGCCCGCCTGCTCCGCCACGGCCCCGAGTTTCTTCGCGAGCCCCATCGCCTCGGGCGAATCCGGATCGAGCACGCAGATCAGCACTTGGAATGGCGCCACGTTCCACGGCCATACGATGCCGTCTGCATCGTGGCTTTGCTCGATCACCGCCTGCATCGTGCGACTGATGCCGATGCCGAAGCAGCCCATCACCATCAAGTGCGACTGCTTCTGGTCGTCGGTATAGACCGCGCCGAATTTTTCCGAATATTTGGTGCCGAGCTTGAAGATATGGCCGACCTCGATGCCGCGGCGCACCTGCAAGGGCTGGCCCGACTGCGGACAGGGTTCGCCCGGCCGCACCCGGCGGAAATCGCCAAACTTCGTAATCGCGAGGTCGCGCGTTACATTGACGTTCCGCAAATGGAACCCGTCTTTGTTCGCGCCGGTCGTGCCGTTGCCGATGAGCCGGATCGCATGGTCAGCAAACACGCCCGCAAGCGCATCGCCGTTCTTAAACGTGCCTTTGACCGCGCCTAGGCTGCCCGGTTTCGCGCCGAGCACCGGCTCGATTTCCTCCGGCGTCGCCGCGCGACACAAGGTGAATCCCAGCGAGCCGAGCTTCGCTTCTTCGAGTTCGTCGCTGCCGCGCAAAATCACGATAAACGGCTTCCCGTCGCCGACGTAGACGAGCGTCTTGAACTGCTGGTCGGCCGCCACATTGAACGGCGCCGCTGCCAACGCCGCGATCGTGACCACGCCCGGCGTTGCGAACTCTTCGACCGGGCCCACTTGGGCGGCGTCGGCGAAATCTTTCGGCACTAGCGCGCTCGTCGCCTTCTCGCGGTTGGCCGCATAACCGGCATCGCTGTAGATCACGTCGTCGTCGCCGATCTCCGCCGGCACCATAAACTCGTGGGAAAAACTGCCGCCCATCACGCCGGTGTCGGCCTCAACTGCGATCGCCTGCACGCCCACGCGCTTGAAAAACTTCTCATACGCGGACTTCATCGCGAAGTAGCTCTTCACCGCGCCGTCGTCGGTCGCGTCGAACGAATACGCGTCCATCATCACGAACTCGCGCGCCCGCATCAGGCCGAACCGTGGCCGGATCTCATTGCGGAACTTTGTCGCGATTTGGAAAAAATTCTTCGGCAGATCGCGGTAGCTTGTGATCTCCTGCTTCACCAGCGGCGTGATGACTTCCTCGTGCGTCGGCCCGAGCACAAACTCCGGCTCCTTGCTGCGGCCCTTGCCCGCTCCGGCGCTGTCCGTACGAAACATGATCTCGCGCGCCGCCGCCCAACGCGGCCCCTGCTCCCAGTTTTCCACCGGATGCACGTGCGGCATCCAAAGCTCGATGCCTCCGCCGGCCTCGATCTCCTCGCGGCAGAGCTGCGTGAGTTTCTGCATCACCCGCAGACCGAGCGGCATGTAGGTGTAAAGCCCGCCGCCGAGCTTGCGCACCAGGCCGGCGCGCACGAGCAGCTTGTGCGATGCGATCTCGGCGTCAGCCGGACTTTCTTTGAGCGTAGGGACAAAATACTGGGACCAGAACTTCATGCAGCCGGGCAACGAAGCAGCGCCCCCGGCTCTGCGCAAATTTATTTGCGCGATTCACCGGCGCCGCGATTAATCCCCCGCTCATCCATGCGCGGCACTCTTCCTGAACGTAAACCTTGGCCCATGAAGTGGGTGGTCCTCGTCATTGTTGTTTCGCTCGGCGCGTACACCTACCTGACGCTCCACTACCGCAAGGAAAGCCCGGCGTTTCGCCCCTATCAGGATTCCAAAAATCGCGCCGGTGTCATGCGCCTCCTTTCGGCGGGCTTCCAGCGCGTCACCCTCACCGCGCAACGCCCCGCCGACGGCGCCGGCGTGCCCGAAGGCGCCAAATCCGTCGCCACGGCCGGCGGCCTGCCCGCCGAATTGCGCTCGACGCTGCTCGACCTCCCGCTCCTACCGGCATCGATCACCCGCGTGGCCGCCGCCGCCAGCGTGAGTGCGTTACTCGCCTACCCGATCCAGTTCACGTGCGCGTTGGCCGATAACAAGCGTCAGCTCTCCGGCGCCGAACTCTACGTGAAGGACAACACGCTCACACTCGTGCCCACGTTCGAGCGGCTCGACGGCGAACTGCTCGCCCGCAACCGCGAGAGCGTCGTCCACCTCTCGATCCCCGCCGGTGCGCTTAAGCCCGGCACCTACAAAGTCACATTGGTTGGCGAAACGTCATCCCGCACCTGGACCCTGCAAGTGAATTGACGCGCCGCTCCGCTTCGTCGCAAATCTCCGCCTCTCTCATGCCCAACGGCCAAGGCTCCTCTCTCCCTGCTTCCGCGCCCGCCCCTGTCGCCGCGCCCGCCGCCCCGGCCCAAGCCACCACGATCAAGCCCAACGATCTGCGCGGCATCCTCAAATACGTCCCGCGTTTTCAGGGCCAGATTTTCGTCATCGCGATCGACGGGGCCATCATCGCCGACGAGAATTTTAACAATCTCCTCGTCGACATCGCCGTCCTCCGCAGCCTCGGCATCAAGATCGTGCTCGTGCACGGTATCGGCCATCAGCTCCGCGAGCTCGCCATTCTCCGCAACGTTCCCATCACCAGCCACGATGGCACCGGGATCACCGACGCAGCCACGCTCGATCTTTCGATCCGGGCGGGCTCGCGGGTTTCACATCTCATTTTGGAAGGGCTCACCCAGAATTCGCTGAAGGCCGTCATCACCAACGCGGTTCGCGCCCTTCCCCTCGGCATCATTAAGGGCGTGGATCAACAGCTCACGGGCAAAGTCGAGCGGATCGACAAAGATTTTCTCAGCGAACTCATCGCCCAACAGGTCGTGCCCGTCATCACGCCGGTCGCCTTCGGACCCGACGGCAAATCCCTCCGCGTCAATTCCGACCTCCTCGCGGCCGAGGTCGCCGAGGCCCTCCACGCGACCAAAATCATCTACCTCACACCGCACGCCGGCTTGGAAGTCAGCGGCACCGTTCGCCGCGAGATCGCCGTCGAAGCGCTGAAAAAACTCATCGAGTCCCACCCCGAACATATCGCCGAGGCCGTGCGCTCCAAAGCCGAGCACGCCATCAAGGCCATCGAGAACGGCACCCCGCGCGTGCACATCGTCGACGGCCGCATTTTCGACGGCTTGCTCAACGAAATCTTTTCCAACGAGGGCGTGGGTTCGCTCGTCTACGGTAACGACTACCAGCAGATCCGCAAAGCCACCAAGCGGGACGTTCGTCTCATCTACAATCTAACCCGCGCCGCCGTAAAGCGCGAGGAGTTGCTCCACCGCACCCAGCAGGCCATCGAGAAAAACATCGACCAGTTCTTCGTCTTCGAAATCGACGAAAACATCATCGCCTGCGTCACCCTCTATACTTACCCCGACAAACCCCAACTCGCTGAAGTTGGTTCGCTTTACGTGCTGCCGTTTTACCATAACCGCGGCATCGGCAAGAAAATGGTCGAATACGCCTGCCTCCAAGCCAAGGAGCGCGGCGTCACCACCGTCCTCGCGCTTTCGACCCAGAGCTTCGGTTTTTTCACCAACGTTTGCAGTTTTGAGGAAACCACCAAGGACGCGCTGCCCGAGACCCGTCTGAAGCTTTACGAAGACAACGGCCGCAACGCCAAAGTCCTCGTCAAGCACCTCGCCTAAAGTAGGGCAAAAGCTGAGGTGGTCCGGTCAAGGATTTTTAGGCGTTTTTTTGTAGGGCCGGGGTGAGGGTGGAGCCGTGTCGACGCAGGGAGGCGAGGTAGCGTGATTCATCGTAAGGTTTCTGATCGTGCCAGCAGCG
>SXGQ01003020.1_pt1 | contig 17626 bp, 13 predicted proteins | sample 3178371 | NCBI WGS metagenome assembly SXGQ01 (sample SAMN11356859, study PRJNA531348) | freshwater metagenome | isolation source: freshwater sample F1-20 | place: China: Fuxian Lake, Yuxi | collected 2017-12-25 | reverse complement strand
CCCCGGCCGCGCAGTCGGCCCGGGTGCAGCCGGGCGGCCGACTGCACCGGCGTTGGTCAGGGACGGCCGGGCGGTGTTCGGCCGCTGCGGGGAGCCGACGCTCGGCCGCTGGAACTGTGGCATCTGCTGTGGGCGGCCGCCTCCCGCGTTCGGACGAGCCTGGGGCGTTGCGGGCCTTCCCTGCGGCATCGACGGGCGATGCGTCGGCATCTGCGGCCGGGACGCGTGGGCCGGTCGTCCCATCGCGCTGCCGCCGTGACCGCCGCCGTGATGCCCGCCGCCTCCGGCCCGTCCCATCGATGGCCGGCCATGGACTGCACCGCCCGACACGAGCGCCGCAGCGAGACAGAAACGGATCGCGATCGACCGCATCGATGGCACTCCGGGGGCGGGCATGGGGCGACTCACTTGGCGGCCGCCGGCGGGGGCGGCTTGCGGGCGACCACGAGCTTGAAGTCGGGCTCCTCGACGCCCGCCACGATCCGATCGGTGCTCTCCACGACGAAGTGGTCGGCGTCCTTCATCGTCATGCTCACCGTCGCCGAACCGGTGGTACCGTCGGGCATGGTGGCCTTCGACTTGATGATCCAACCATCGGCGGTCACCGCCCACTCGCCCTCGGCAAAGCCGCCGTCGGAGTCGAAGGTCCACGACCGCAACTCACCCTCGACCGGATCCCAACCGATCCGCTGGGTGCTCTTGCCGACGGACCGGCCACCGATCGTGAGGTTGTACTCGCCGATGAGGAAGTTTCCGTCCTCGCTCCAGCGATACGAGATTGCCGTCCGGCCGTCTTCGCTCTCGTCGACCCAGTCGCCCACGAGCCAGTCGACGGCGGCAAGCATCTCCCGGGGCGTCGGCGGCGGATCGTCGGCGAACTCACGGTAGGAAACGATCGGCCAGCGGTCCCCCTGCTTCAAGCGCACGGCGACGTATCGCATCTGGGCGGCCGCCGCGCCGGCGTCGGCCGTGATCCGCCGCACGCCCTCCTCGATCGCCAAGCCTTCGCCGATCGGCCGCGATCCCGTCACCTCCAGCTCGAGCGCCGCCTGGGGAAACCGCTCGAAGAACTTCTTGAACAGGGCCGAAATCTGTGCCCGGCCGGCATACACGTTGCCGTCCTCGTCCACGAGTTCGCCCGCGTCGAGGAACGACGCCGCCAGGCCCGCCGCGTCGGCGGCATTGAAGGCCTTCACGGTGGACTGCGCCTCCGCCTTCAACGCCGCGTCCAGGGCGGCGGGTTGTTCGGCCGCGGCCGGCGCCGTCAGCCATGCCCCGAGTGCCAAGGCAGCCGCGCCCACCACGCCGACAGCCGTCCGTCCGTTGAAACTCATGGATCGCTCCCGCGTTCGGTCCCAAGGGCCGGGATGCCACCGGCCTGCTCGCCGATTCATCTTCCCCGTGCGGTCGGCAAAAGCAAGCGGCGGCCGGCGCTTGCCCGCGCGCACGTCGGGCGGCTAGCCTCTGCGGCACGCTGGCCGGGCATCATGGCCCGCGCCCTCTCGACCTAACCCGGAGATCCCACCATGCCATTGCCGACAGAAAAGGCTTTCTCGTTGTTCGAGGAGTTCAAGAACTTCGCCTTCAAAGGAAACGTGATCGACCTGGCCGTGGGCGTGATCATCGGCGGCGCGTTCGGCAAACTCGTCACCAGCCTCGTCGATAACATCATCATGCCGTTGGTGGGCATCATCCTCCCCGGCAACAAGGGCTATGAGAACTGGGCGGTCACCATCGGCGAAAAGACGGTCCCCTACGGCAAGTTCATCGGCGACGTGGTCGGCTTTCTGATCCTCGCCACCGCGCTGTTTTTCTTCATCGTCAAGTTCCTGGGCTGGCTGATGAAGTCCAAGGCCGCCGAGGCCGCCGCGCCCCCCGCGCCGACAAAAGACCAGGAACTGCTCACCGAGATCCGCGACCTGCTCAAGCAGCGATGACGCCCGCGGCGGCCTTCAGGCGACCGCCGTGCGGCCGCCGAACATCGTCACCTTGGCGACGCTCCACCAGCCCGGGCGGTCGAGGCTCAGGTACGGCGAGTCGGCCGGCAGCGTGGCCACGAGATGCTCGTGCGCCCGCTTCAGGTTGTGGTAGGGCATCGAGGGGAAGAGATGGTGCAACGCGTGATAGCGGATCGAGAACGGGAAGAAGAGAAGCGTGAGTGGATCGTTCCGCGTGAAGTTGCACGAGTCGGCGATGTGGGCCTCCAGGGCCACGCGGCTGCCATCGCCCTCGAAATGATGGTCTGCCAACTGACGCAACTGGTTGAGAATCACCGTGGCGACGGCGAGGGCGTAGAGCAGCGGAATCCGCGTCCAGTCGTTCAAGCCCAGCAGCACCAGGGATGGGATCATCGCGGCCCGCAGGAAGCACGGAATCTCCACGGCCAGGATCGCCCGCCGGTCGGCGGCCGTGAGCCTGCGCTCGTACCGCCGATTGAAGGTCAAAGCCGAGGCCTTGCGGAGCGTCCACTCCCGCAGCCGAGGGTGCAGGAAGGTCAGCGGCACGAGGAGGAACCGCAGGAAAACCAGCACCGGGAAGGCCAGCACGTAGACGAGGTAGCCGATCATGCTTCGTGGGTTGCCCCCCTCGAGCAGATTGGCGACGTATTCCGGATCCTCGGGCGTGCCGTAGAATCGCTGGCTGTGATGGTCGCGGTGGTGCCGGGTGAAGAACGGGCTCGGCGTGAGCAGCACGACGCCGGCCAATGCGTTCCAGGCGAACTTGAAACCGGGCAGCTCGTGGCCGCCGAGGTGGCAGACCTCGTGGATCAGCGACCCGAGCCGGTAGAGCCAGAAGGCGGCGATCGGAAAGGCGACCAACTGCGGCCACGACCCGAGCGGTGACGACAGGTAGACGGCGGCCGCCAGATACGCCGCGACCAGGCTGACGAGAAAGTCGATCCAGTAACGGACCGCCGATACGCGGAAGAAATCGACGTCGGCCTCGCGGATCGACTGCCGCGCCTGGCTTATCCAGCCGTCGCCCGGCCCACTGGCCGCGTCCGCCTCGCCGCCGCGCTGCCGCGGAAATGGACCCGCCTTGCTGGCCACCGACATCATCGCGTCCGCCTCCGGTGCGGGAATCGACGGCCCTTATTCCACCAGAGTCGCCCCGCCGTCGCCAGCCCCCCGGCGGGAAAAAGCGAGGGGGCCGGGCACCTCGCGGCACCCGGCCCCCTGCGATTCACGACACGGAAGCGTCGCCGGCCTCAGCAACCGCAGCGACGGCAGCCCTTGCGACGGCAGCCCTTGGCCTTGCCGCCACAGTCGCCGCAGCCACCGGCAGCGGCCGCACCGCAGGCACCCGCGTCACCGCAGGCACCGGCATCGCCACAGGCGCCGGCGTCACCGGCACCGCCGCAGCCACCCTCGACGGGGACCTCGACGGCGACCATGACGCACTTCTGCACCGGCACTTCCTTCGTCACCGTGTGCGGGACGCGGACCGTATAGCTCGCGGTCTTCGTCTCCGGCACGCAGTCGTACACCGTGACGGTGTACTTCTCTTCCTTCTGCTGGGGAACCATGACCGTGTAGGAAACTTCCTTGGTCATGGTCTCCGGCACGCACTTGGTGACCGTGTACTCGCGGGTGCGGGTCTCGGTCTTGCACTTGGTCACGCTGACCTTGCGGGTCTTCTGCTCCGGCACCATCTTCGTGACGGTGTAGGTGCGGGTCCGCTCCTCCGGCACGCAGGTCGTGACGGTGTAGGTGCGGGTCCGCTCCTCCGGCTTGCACTTGGTGACGCTGACCGTACGGGTCTTCGTCGCCGGAACCATCTTCGTGACGGTGTAGGTGCGGGTCCGCTCTTCGGACTTGCACTTGGTGACGCTGACCGTGCGGGTCTTCGTCGCCGGCACCATCTTGGTGACCGTGTAGGTCCGCTCCCGCTGCTCGGGCACGCACTTCGTGACCGTGTAGGTCCGGGTGCGCTCCTCGCTGCGGTGCTTCGTCACGTTCACCGTCCGGGTCCGCTGCTCCTGGCGGCACTTGGTGACGTTCACCGTGTGGGGAACCTCCTCGGTCACGCACTCGTAGGTGGTGAAGGGAACTTCCTTCGTCTCACACGTCGGCACCCAGACCCTCTTGCAGCAGACCTTCGGCGGGCAGGGGCAGCCGCAGGCGTCGGTGCCACCGGCAACCTCCACCTGCTGCGTGGCCCAGTGACCACCGCGGACCTGCACCGTCTTCGTGCCCTGCACGGGGACCCGCTTCTGCACCTTGTGGGTGTGGGTCACCTGCTCGGTGTAGGGAACGTTCACCGTGTAGGTCTGCTCGACCGACTCGGTGTAGGGGACGCTGACCGTGTAGGTCGCCGTCTTCTCCTCCTTCACGGGCACCATGACCGTGTAGGTGGCGGTCTTCTGCTCCGACACCGGCTCGTGCACCGTGTAGGTCTGCTCGACCTGCTCGGTGTACGGGACCATGACCGTGTAGGTCGCAGTCTTCTCCTCGGAAACCGGCTCGTGCACCGTGTAGGTCTGCTCGACCTGCTCGGTGTACGGGACCATGACCGTGTAGGTCGAGGTCTTCTCTTCCTGCTTCGGGCCCATCACCGTGTAGGTGGCGGTCTTCTCTTCCGAAACCGGAACGTGCACCGTGTAGGTCTGCTCGACCTCCTCGGTGTAGGGGACCTGGACGGTGTACTCGGCCGTCTTGGTCTCCGTCACGTTCTTGTTGACCGTGTAGTTCACGGTCTTGCTCCGCGTCTCGGGAACGTGCACGGTGACCGTGCGCGTCTTCTCCTCGGTCCGCGGAACCCGCTTGTTGACCGTGTAGGTCCGCTCGCGGGTCTCGGTGGTGTACTCGGTCGACGTGACCGTCTTCATCTCGGTCACGTACTGACGCTGGTACACCGTCCTGGTCCCGCCGCACGCGGCGCCGGCACCACCACAACCACCACAGGCACCACCGCTGACGACGGCGCCGCCTTCGCAGCCACCGGCACAGCCACCACCGCAGGAGCCGCAGTCCTTCGCCCACGTGCTGGTGCACAGGGCGACGACGGCGAACGCCGGCAGGAGGCAAGAAAGAACTTTGCGAATCACGCAAACCTCCGGGAAAAAAGAAACAGGAAGGAAAGACTCGAGCAGGTTTTTCGCACGCGCCCGAACGTCGGTCGGTCGAAGAGACCCTTCTCTTGCAACGACCGACACGCTCGGCCGCCTGGTAAGGTGGATAGATTACGTCGACTTGAGCGGCTTTCAAGGGTCGGCGCTGGGATTTCACCGAATCCACGCCGGTCGCCCCCGCGGACCTCACCGAATGCCCACCAAGAGCCGAAAAAATGACTTTTTGGCAGTTTTGGCGGCCTCATCGGACACCGCGGACCGCGGCCGGCTTGTCAGGGGCCGCTCCGGGGGCTGAAGAAGGCCCCGGACAGTCGGGATAGCAGCCACAGCGTGCCCAACGGCAGGACGATCGTCGAGATCGTGAAATATATCGCGAGGTTCACGATCGACTCGCCCACGAGGGCCAAGGCGTCGTACATCCGCCGCGCCCGATCGCCGATTGCATCGACCGGGTTGTACCGCTCGTACCAGGGCCGCTGGTCGTCGGCGGCTTCCGCCTCCTCGATCTTCTCGGTCGTGGCCGTCACGACCGCCGCAGCCTGTTGGTAGTTCGACTCCAAAAACCGCGCGGCCACCCACGAGTCGATCCACCCGGCCGCCGGCAGGGCCAGCCGGGCGAAGACGGCCAGGCCGAACAGTCGACGGCTCCAGCCGATCGCGGCCGCCCGCCCACGGCCGCCGCAGGCCGCCGCCACCGCGAGCGCCACCAGGGCCGGCACGAAGAGCCACCAGCCGAGTGCGCGGCCGATCTGCATTCCCAGCCGCTGCACGCCAAGGGCCGTGGTGCTCGTCAGGAGCAGGGCGCCGTACTGCTCCACGAGGTCGTTGACCGGATCGAGCGCCTGCCCGATGCCGAGGCTGCCGCCGGGTCCGAATGAAAAACTCACCTCGGAACTCTGGGCCAGCGAGATGGCGCTGTCGAGCCCGCGGGTCGCCGCCAGTGCAGCGAGCGTACGGGCGAAGGTGGCCTCCAGGTAGGCCTCGCCCCGGGAGTCGGCCAAGGGCGCGACGACCACCAGCGCCGCCGTCGCCACGAGCAACTGGAGCACGGCCCGGGCCGCAGGCTCCCGGAGCGGCTGCGGCAGGATGGCGAGCCAGTCCCCCCGCACCGCCCTGCCGAGCAGCTCGTCGAGTCCACCCGTCTGCTCCACCCGCTCCCGTGCCGTCGCCATGCTCACGCTCCTCCGTGTCGAACCAGCCAGCTACCGCGCCGCCGCGGGGACCGCCTCCTGCGCCAGCAACCGCTCCAACGCCGGCCTCATGACCGCCGCCCGGCGGGCATTGCCGATCGTGCTCGGGTGCTGATGGTCGTCGAGAAAGCACTCCGCCGCCGGCCTGCCATCGGGTCCCAGGAAGGCGGCGTTGGCGTCGATGTAGGCGAGAGCGGGACCGCCGGACTCCACCGCGAGTTTCACGGCGTCGTTTGCCGCCTCCTGCCGATCCCGCTGATCCCAGCGACGGATGCTCGGCGCGATCGCCAGGAACGCGACTTTCACGTCGGGCAGATCCTCGCGCAGGGCCGTCACGAGCTTCAGAAAATCATCACGGATCTGCTGCGGCGACCGGCCGAGGGCGATGTCGTTGGTGCCAGCCGAGACCACGATCAGCCGCGGCTGGGCCGCGGCCACCAGCCGGGGGCCGAACTCGGCGAGTTCGTCGAGACGGCAGCCCCCGACGCCGCGGTTGACCACCGTCAGCCCCGGGAAATCGTCGGCCAGCGTCGTCCACTGCCTGATGTTCGACGAGCCGAGGAGGCAGACGCCTCCTGGCGGCGGCGGCGAGTCGCGGTCGAGCCGCTCGAAGGCCGCGATCTCCTCCTCCCACCGGACGGGCGGCGGAACCTCGACGGGCAATGGGATGGCAGCCGTCGAGTCGGTCGGAGCGGCTGGCGACTTCAGGCTCATGGGCGGGCCCTGCGCCGCCGTGGTCGCAGTCACGGCCTTCCGCATGAGCGGCCGCGCGAACACGGTCTTCCAATCGCTCGCCATCCGCACCACCCGCCAGCCATAGGTCTCCGCCGCGGTGAGCGAGGCGTTCGTCGGCTCGCCGTAGGCCATCTCCCGCTCGGCATCGTCGTGGAGCACGAGGAGCTGCAGGTTGGGCCGGTCCGCCGATTGCGACCAGCGGAGCATGGCGATGTCGCCTCCGGTGCCCACGTTGCCGACGGCGAAAATCGGCCGCCGGCCGATCCGCTCGCCGATGCTGACGGGCTTGCGGCCCTCGTCGTTGAGCACGTCGATCTCCGGCAGCACCTCCAGGTCGAGCCGCCTGTTGGGCGACTCGCCCTCCCGCAGTTCGACGCCGTCGATCTCCCGCATCGCGAGCTTCGGCCGCGAGGCGATCACGTTTCCGGGCCCGATCCCATACCACTCCTCGGCCGCCGGCCGCATGAAGTGGATGCCACTGCCCGAGCAGATCCAGATCGAGAAGCCCTGCGACCGCAGGAACGCCATGAGTTCCCGCATCGGCTGGAAGGTGGTCTCGCCGAGTGGCACGTCGAACACGGGGTGCCGGGCGGTGCGGATGAAATCCCGCGCCTCCGCCTCGAGCCGCTCCTCGGGCATGCCGCCCATGGCCGTGAACGTGAGGTCCAGGAAGAACTTCTTGCCCAGCTTCCGCACGAACTCGGCGTCACCGGTGAGCAGCGTGGCGAACGGCTCCTCGTGGGCGAGGTCCGGCCGCCGCGCCACCATGTCGCGCACGCGGTCGACCAGGAACATGCCGTGGGCGAGCGGCTTCTCGCAGACCAGCGTGCCGTCGTGATCGAACACCGCCACCCGCTCCGCCACGGGCACGAACGTATCCGCACCCGCGCGGGTCACGGCCGCGACGAAGTCGAGGATCGCCCGCTTGACCGGCACGTCGTTCCAACTCGGCAGCGGATCGACCGCGGCCGGCACGGCGGCCGGCGCGTCCGCCGGCCGCTGCGGTGCGGGCGCCCGGGCGGTTCCAAACCACACGGCCGCGCCCAACAGGCCGAGGGCGACGAGCGGCACCCAGACCTCCGAGGCCGCGGATCGCGATCCGGCCTCCGGGGCGGCCCGGTGCGGCGGCGTGGACGGTGTGTCTTGCATGGCACGAATCCTCCTCTCGGCACAACCGGAACCCACCTTACCGTCCCGGGAGCAAAACGCGAGAAACGGCTGCACGACGCCGGGGCCGGCGGCCGAGTTTCCGGGGAGACACGGCTCCTGGCCCCGGCGGAGGGTCCGGCCGTGCCGTCCCCTTACCGAAGGTCAAACAGTCTATGGATCCCCAGATCATCAGCTGGCTGATCAGCCTGATCGCCGGCAGCGCCGGCGGCAACATCGTTGGCGCCCTGCTCAAGAACCGCAGCCTCGGCCCGGTGCTCAACTCGATTCTCGGCCTGGTCGGCGGCGGCGTCGGCGGCCAACTCCTGCCGAGCCTGGTGCCGGCCCTCGCGGCCGCCCTCGGCGGCGGCAACGTGGCCAACGGCGGCCTCTCGGCGATCATCGGGGCGCTGCTGCCGTTGATCGTCAGCTTCCTGAAGAAGCCGGCCGCCTGATCGCGGCTCCACGGCGTCAAGGAATACGGCACACCGGCCGGGGGGCCTCGCGCCCTCCGGCCGGTGTCGTTGCCAGGCCGCCCGTGGTGGGTTTCACGAGCGCACGGCGCTGGGTATCTTCGGACAATTCACCGCCCCTCTCCGGAGACCCGCCCATGCGGCTCGTTCCGCGCCTGTTCCTCTGCCTCGTCACCTGCTCCGCCGCCGCCCGCGGCGACGTGTCGCTCAACAACATGTTCGGCGACCACATGGTTCTGCAGCAGGGCCTCAGGAACAAGGTGTGGGGCAGGGCTGAGCCCGGCGAGGCGATCACGGTTACGTTCGCCAATCAGTCCCACTCCACGAAGGCCGCCGACGACGGCACGTGGCACGTGGTGCTCGATCCGGTGGTCGAATACGGCGGCCCGCACACGCTCACGGTCAAGGGCAGAAACACCGTCACCTTCGGCGACGTGCTGATCGGCGAGGTCTGGGTCTGCTCCGGCCAGTCGAACATGTGGTGGAGCGTGAACCGGTCGAAGGATCCCGACATCGAGAGAGCCACGGCCAAGTATCCGGACATCCGCCTCATCACCGTGCCGGCGGTCGGCACGCAGAAACCGCAGTGGAACTTCAACGGTGCCTGGCAGACCTGCTCGCCCGAGACCGTCGGCGACTTCTCAGCCGTTGGCTACTACTTCGGTCGGCAGCTCCATCAGACGCTCGGCGTTCCCGTGGGGCTGATCGACAACGCCTGGGGCGGCAGCGCCGCCGAGGCGTGGGTGAGGCGAGACAAGCTCGCCGCACACCCGCGACTCAAGGCGATCCACGACCGCTGGCTCCAGCTGGAGTCGGCGGAGAAGCCGGACGACAAGAAGATGCCGATCAACCAGCGTCCGGCCAACATCCATTCCGGAGTGCTCTCGCCGACGATCGGTTACGGCATCAAGGGGGTGATCTGGTACCAGGGCGAAACGAATGTGAGCCGCGCCCACCAGTACCGCGAGCTGTTCCCGTTCTTGATCACTTCCTGGCGGGAGGAATGGGGCCTGGGGAACTTCCCGTTCTATTGGGTGCAACTGGCCGCCCACAAGGAGGCCAAGGGCGAGCCGGGCGACAGCGAATGGGCCGAGCTTCGCGAGGCGCAGACGATGACCATGAAGGCCGTGCCCAACGGCGGTGAGGCCGTGATCATCGACATCGGCGAGGGCAAGGACATCCATCCGAAGAACAAGCAAGACGTCGCCAAGCGGCTGGCCCGCTGGGCCCTGGCCGAGACCTATCAAGTGCCCGGCGTCGTGTGCCGCAGCCCGCGATACGTGTCGATGGAGAAGACGGGCAACTCGTTGTGGCTCTCGTTCGAAGACGTCGCCGGCGGCTGGCGGCCATTCGGCGTCGACACGCCCGTCGGGTTCACGATCGCCGGAGCGGACGGCAAGTTCGTACCGGCCAAGGCTACGATCGCCGCCGACGGCTGGATCTCGGTATCGAGCGACGCCGTGGCCGACCCCGTCGCCGTCCGCTATGCCTGGGCCGACAACCCGGCCTGCAACATGTACTCGGCCGCCGGCCTGCCCCTGACCCCGTTCCGCACCGACGACTTCCCGGGGGTCACCGTCGGCAAGGAATGACGGCCGGGCCTGTGCGGCTCGGCTGGAAACGGGTAGTCTTTCGCGTCGCAGAGGGTCGGCCAGAAGGGCCGTCTCCAGGGCTTCACGAACCGGGAGGGTCATGCCGTGAACTTCGCCTCGCGTCGCCACATCGCCTTGTTGCTGTCGGCCGTCGGCGTGGCCGGCTGTTCGTCCGACCGGGTCGCGCCGCGGCCCGGTGGCCCAGCCGCCGCCGCTGTTCCGGCCGCCGGCGTGCAGGTGGGCCTCGTCCCCGAGGTGATCGCGAGGCCGAAGCCGTTCCGGGCCACCGAGCCGACGGCGTCCGGTGGCGTTGCTGCGGTAGCGTCCCACGCGGAGCCGGGCCCCTTGGCGCCGCACCAGGCCGCCCGCCGCCTCGCCCCGATCGCGGCGGAGAGCCCGACCGTGGCCGAGGTGCGGGCCATGCTCCGCAGCTACCTGCGGGCCTTCAATCGCCACGACGCCGCGGCGCTCGCCGCCCACTGGAGCGAGACGGGCGAGAACCTCGACCTCGACTCCGGCGAGGTCACCGCCGCGGGACGCGAGGCCGTTCGTCACGTGTTTGCGGACCTCTTCGCTGCCGACGATGAAGCGACGATCGATATCGACGTGCATACGATCCGGCCGATCCGTGACGACGTGGCGGTCGTCGACGGCGTCTCGCTGATCTCGTTCACCGACGGGCCGCCGGCGAGCAGCCGCTTCACGGCGGTCGCCGTCAAGCAGGACGGTCAGTGGGTCCTGGAGAACGTCCGCGAGGCGGCGGCTCCGGCGCCCGCGAGCGTGCCGCGTCCGCTCGAGGCGCTCGATTGGCTCGTCGGTTCCTGGGAGGACGATGGCGGCGGCGTGGTCGCCGGCACCCGCTGCCACTGGAGCCCGGGCCGGGGCTTCCTCGTCCGCAGCCATGTGATCACGCCCGATGGAGCAGCCCGTCCGCCCGCGAACGACGACCGCATTCCGGCGTTGCTGCCGGCCGCCGATCCACGGACCCGCGAACTCACCGAGGTCATTGGCTGGGATCCCGACCTCGGTGCGATCCGCTCCTGGATCTTCGCGTCCGACGGCCGCTTCGCCGAAGCCACGTGGCACCGCGACGGCGATCGCTGGTCGATCGAGGTCGCAGGCCGTGGACGCGACGAGGGTTCGTCCGCGGTCTGCACGCTCGTTCCCGGCCCGGGTGAAACCCTGGCCGTCCGCTGCGAAGCCGGGCGGCTCGCGGCGCTGCTGCCTCCGGCCTGCACCTTCACCCGCACTGCCCGCTAGATGCGCGTGAAACAACCGCTTCGTGGCGGTGTTTCGCGCCGCCGTGGGCCGTCGCCATGAGGCGGTTGCCCGAACTGCTGGCCGACGCGTTTCCGGTCTGGGTGCTCGCGGCCTGCGCATGGGCGCTCTACGAGCCCGCGGCCTTCGCCTGGTTCACCGACGAGGCGATCGTCCTCGGCCTGGCCGTGATCATGTTCGGCATGGGCATTACGCTCACGGTGGACGACTTTGCCCGCGTCGCCACGCGGCCGACCACGGTCCTGGCCGGCTGCGTCGGCCAGTTCCTCATCATGCCCGTCTCGGGCTGGGCGGTGGCCACGGTGCTCGACCTCGAACCGCCGCTGGCCGTGGGGTTGATCCTCGTCGCCTGCTGCCCCGGAGGCACGGCCTCGAACGTCGTGACGGCGATCGCTCGGGCCGACGTCGCCCTGTCGGTGGTGATGACGGCCTGCACGACGCTCGCCGCCGTCGTGATGACTCCCCTGCTCACGAAGCTTCTCGCCGGCCGACTCGTGGAAGTCGATGCCTGGGGCCTCTTCGCCTCGACCGTGAAGGTGGTGATCCTGCCGGTGATCGTCGGCGTGGCGGTGAATCGTTGGCTGCCGCGAGCCGTGCGGGCCGTGCAGCCGGTGGCGCCGCTGGTGAGCGTGGTCATGATCGCGCTGGTCTGCGCCAGCGTCATCGGCCGCAACGCGGCGGCGGTCCGCGAAAGCGGCCCGCGGCTGCTGGCCGCGGTCGTGCTTCTGCACACGGCGGGGTTCGCGGTCGGCCACGGCTTCGCCCGGCTGCTCGGCTACGACCGCCCCGTCGCCCGGACGATCTCGATCGAGGTCGGCATGCAGAACTCGGGGCTGGGCGTGGTGCTCGCCCGCCGGCATTTCCCGGCGGAGCCGCTCACCGCCGTGCCCTGCGCGATCTCGAGCGTCGTGCACTCGGTGATCGGCAGCCTGCTGGCGGCCGCCTGGCGGCTTCGTCCATGAGCCGCCTCACTTCCGCGGGCCGGCTCCGGACGTGGCCATCTGCGGCCGCTTCACGAAGTAGACCTTCGGGTCGTCGATCACCCACGGCGTGCTCCAGGTCTTGCCGTCGTCCCGCGTGCAGACGTTGAAGAAGTAGGTCTTGAACGTCTCCGTGCGGTAGCCGTACGGGAACTGCGACGTGATGTGGTCGTCCATCGTCAGGTCGTCGACCCCGGGGCTGGCGAAGTAGTGCACCATGCCGTCGGGGGTGAAGGAGAGGCCGAGCGTCCACCAGCCGAGTTCCTCGACCTGCGGCCCGCGGATCTCACCGCCGTTGCGACCGCTGCGGACGCGGATGTAGGCGGAGTCCTGCTCGATCTTCTTCTTCGGGTTGGCCGGCTCGAAGCAGACGAACATGCCAGGCCAGTACTCCTCCACGCCGAAGCGTCCCTCTTGCGGATGGTCGTCGGCGGTGATGATGGCGTGGGTGAAGCAGCCGGCCCGGAACCCGAAGGAGGGCCCGCTCCGCCGCTCCCACTGCTCGAAGGGGGGCATGTAGACCCGCACCACCACGCTCGGGCTGTCAGCGACCGACATGCTGCGGCCGGTCACCCGCGGGAGATTGAAGATCAGGTCGTCCTGCTGCATCTGATAGGTGACCCGCCCCGGGATGCCGGCGTTGAGCGAGGCCATCAACAGCCCATGGCTGCTGCCCTCGAGCCCGGGTGCCGGGAGCTCGACCCGCTTGACGACGTCGGGCGTGCCGCGCTTGGGACCCTCGAACCAGCGGCCGTTGGCGCTCTTGCCCAGCGGGCCGCGCATGCGCTTGTCTTGCTCCTCGGAACTCTTGGGGTGGTTGTAGTACCACGTCCACTTCTCGTCCTCGAAGTCGTCGACGACGCCCTTGACGAGGCTGCCAGTGCCGGGCACGAGGACGGGTCGCTTGGGGGCGGCCGGCTTCGCGGCCGCGGCCTTGGTCGCCGCGGGTTTCACGGCCGGCGGAGCGGCTGCGGAGGTCGCCTCCTCCGCCAGCGCGATGCCCAGGCCGGCGTGGAAGCAGGCAATCGCCAGGATCGTGAGACGAAACATCCTTCGGTCCTCCCTCGAAGTCGCGATGCCATTCCGACCGGCTGGGGATATCGACCACGCAAATCGGACGAATCCAGCGGGTGATCCGCTGCCCGGGGCATCGCCGACCGCCGGCCGGAAGACCGCAGCCCCCCGCGGCTTCCCGCCGAACCGGCGTTCCCCAGCCTCCCCAGCCTGCCGGCCGATGGGCGTGGGTGCGGCCATCACGGCAAGGACATCTGGCGGTGCGGCCGCGGCTTCGTCACAACCCCGCCCCCACGGGCGCCTTCAATTCCTCTCTGATCTGCACACGGCCATGTCTCCCATCCCGCACCCGCGTCTCTCCGCCACCTCGTGGCTGCCCGCCGTCTGCGCCGCCTGCGGCCTCGTCGCCCAGGCCGCCGATCCGCGGAACCAGCCGACCGCGCGCGGCCCGCAACGGTCGCACATCCAGTCGGTCGGCGAAATCGCGGCGGCCGCGCCCCGGCATGAGGACGCCCTCGGCCTGCGGCTGTCCCGCGCCTCGACGGTGCTCCGGCAGCAGCTGGCGCTCACCCGCGGCGCCGGGCTCGTGGTCGAGGATGTGACGCCCGGCTCCCGCGCGGCCCGCGCGGGCTTCAAGCAGCACGACGTGCTCGTGATGCTCGACGACCAACTGCTGCTGCTGCCTGAGCAACTCGCGGCGCTCATCGAGGCGGCTCCGACCGACACCCCGATGGCCTGCACCGTGCTGCGGGGCGGCCGCAAGGTGCAGCTGCCGCTTGGCACCGCCACCCCGAGCGGAGCCGCCACCGCGTCGCCATCGACCGGGCTACGGGCCACCGAGTCGGCCCTGGCGATCGTTCGCGAGGCCGGAGGCATCTCCCGGCCCGCCGCGGGCCGCCGCGAGCCCTCGGCCGCGGCTCCCGCCCGGCTCAGGCGGCTCGCAGCCGAGACGCTTCTCCGCCAGGATGCCGACTACCAGATCCGCCTCACCGGCGGCGAGGAGACGCGGCTCGTCGTCACCGACACCCAGGGCCGCGTCGTCTTCGACGATGCGATCGACACGCCCGAGGCCCGCAGCCGGATGCCGGTCACGGTGCGACAGCGGGTCGAGGAGATGGAGCGGTCGCTGGAACGGCGGCCGGCCAGGCCGGCGGCCGAAATCGGCCGCCTCGACGTCGCACCGATCGAGGTTCGCTGAACGCGACGCGACGTCTTTACCACCCGACCTGGGCGATGTCCTTCGGAATCTTCACGCGAACCCTCGCCCTCCGGGCTCCGTTCGCTTGGCGGGCCTCCGCCCGCTGGGCCGGGCGTCGCATCGTGCGACGCGACGTCTTACCACCCGACCTGGGCGATGTCCTTCGACCATCCGCCACCGGCGGAGCGGGAGGGGGCGGGCGACGGGCCGCCGCGGCCCAGCGTCCGCCACGGATCCGGACCGGTGAACACGCCACCGGGGAGCTGGATCACCCACGGGCCGGCGCCGCGGGACATGCGCGAGAACGACTCCTCCATCCGGCGGCGCTGGATTTCCTGCTGCCGCCGCAGCCGCCGGCGGTCGGCCTCGGCCGTGGCCGCCGCATAGGCGGCTCGGGCGGCCTGTGCCGCCTCCGCCGATGCCTTGATCGAGTCCTCGTACTGCATCCGTCCCAGCAGCGCCTTGGCCGTCTCCAACATCCCGTTCGCGCCGCGAACATCCGCCTGCACGCCCTCGGCGTACCAGGCGGCGACCCGCCGCAGGACGGCGTCGGACTCCTCGATGTCGTCGATCGCCTGCCGAGCCAGCCGGTCGTCCTCGTCGGCCAACTGCTCGGCCCGCACGGCCGTGTCTTCGGCAGCATCGACGAGCTGCTTCACCTGCCGCAGGTCGGGCCGGCCCGCGGCAAGTCCGCCGTCGGCCACCTCGAGGATGCGTCCCGCCTCGCGGCACCGCTCGTTCGCCCGCACCCGGTCGGTCCGCTGGCGGTGCAGCCGCTGCTCCAGCCCGTCGAGCCGCAGCCGCACCTTGTCCCGTCGGGGGGGCAGGGCGGCCCGCATCTCGTCGAGCTCGTCGCGACGGTCAGCGACCGCCGTCTGGCAACCCTCGACCCAGTCTTCCTGGCGGACCGCCTCCTCGAGCAGCGCCACCGCCCGGAAGTAATGCTGCCGCTCGTGATCGGCGGCGGCGCGTGCTTCCTCGATCAGCGTCCGCACACGGCCCAGGCCCTCGTCCGCCTTGACCAGGTTGTCGGCCACGTCGGACCAGGAACTCTCCGCGTAGGCGGCGCGCAACTGCTCCAGCGCCCGCTCCGCCTGGCCGCGCCGGCTGGCAAGCGCCTCGAGCCTGGCAGCGCAGGTCGGCAGCAGTTCTTCGGACCGCGTCCGGGCCGCGACGATGCTTTCGAGGAGGGCGGCCGCCTCGGCGGTTGAACGCTCGGCTCGCTCGAGCTGCACGATCGCCGCCTCGGTCGCCCCGGAATCGAGCAGTTGCGCGGCGAGGGCGGCGTCGCGGCCGGCGGCCTCCAGCAGGTCGTCGGGATTCGCCCCCGGCTCGTTCAACAGCCAGCCCTCGGCCCGCCGCGACCGCACCGTGGCGGTGACCTCGTCGGTCCGCGTCACGGCCTGCTGCCGCCGAACTTCGGCCACCTCGATGCCGTCGATCCGCCCGTTGATCCCCGCCAGGGCGGCGGCGATCTCCTCGAGCCTCCCGCGGGCGGCGACCGGATCCCGCTCCACGTCGCGGCCGGCGAGGTCGCGGCCCCGGGCCACCTCCGCCAGCGCCGGCTGATACGGCGCCACCGACCGGCCGCGGCCGGCGAGCCCGTCGAGCCGCTGCCGCACCGCCGAGGCGGCGGCGTCGACCTCCTGGACGAGCGTTCGCGACTTCTCGTGGGCTCCCTCGAGCGCGTCGAGTGGCCCGCGGCACTCGGCAGCCACGTCGGCCAGGGGCGGCCGGGCCGCGGCCGAGTCGAGCAACTTGATCGCGTTCTCGGCAGCCCCCGTTCCCAGGAACCACTCGGCGCCGACCCGCTCCTGCGCCTTCTCCCAGACGTCCATCAGCGACAGCCATCGCTCGCGGTAGCGGCGGATCGCACCCTGGACGTTGTCGTACGTCGACCGAGTCATGCCCTCCATCGGCGTGCGGAAGTCGGGATCGGTGTGCGGCAGCATCCGGTGCCGCTCCTGCTCGGTGTCGAGCAGGTCGGAGAGCGCGACGACGTCGGACTTGAACGCCGCGAGCTTCTCCCGAGCCTGCCGCATCCGCCGGGCATGGCGGCCCCGCTGCAAAAACAGGCCGACGAGCAGCGCGCCGGCGGCGAGGCTCGCCAGCCCCAGCGGCAGCGTCCGCGTGCGAAACACCCGCCGGCGCTCGAGCTGGGCGACCTGCTCCTGCCGCACATCGTCGATCCAGGTCTCGGTCGCGTCGACAAGCTCCGCGAGCCCCTCGTCATACAACTTGTCCCGGGCGCGGGGCACGAACACCTTGCGGATGAGTTCCTCGTCGATCGTGTCGGTGTCGAGGCCGCTGGAGATTTCCAGCGCCGTCGGGGCCCGCATGGCGATCAGCCGGCCATCGACGTCGAGGAGGATCGTGATGTCCTCCGCCGGATCGAAGTCAGTTCCACCCGACGCGGCCTCCGCCGCCCAGCGGCCCAGGATCTGGTCGAGCAGCGTCCGCGCGTCACCGGCGGCGCCCACCGACTCGACGACGATCACCCGGTAGCGGCGGCCGCTCTTATCCCGCGCCCGCTGCACCGCCGCGCGAACGGCATCGAAACTGTCGGGCAGTCCCGACACGAGGACGGTGTCGCCTCCCTGCGTCGGCGCCGCCGGCAGCGGCTCCTCCGCACCCGTCGTCACCACCACGACCGACGCGACCAACGCGAACAAAACGATGCGCAATGACACGGCGGCACTCCCGGCAAAGCGTGTTGAATCACCGAACCGGGTTCAGTGTAGTGCCGGGCGAGGGCGGGTGAAGCGATCGCGCGAGACCCGCGGCGGCGGCGTCAGTAGACGTCGAAGTCGTCGACCGTCCGGCGGGACGGCGTCACCGCCGGCGGCGGGGGCAGCGTCGGCCGGACGTTGCGGAGGTTCGGCAGCAGCCCGCCGCTCGCCGGTGCGACGGGGCGACGACCGGGCGGGCCGGCGGGCAGCCGGCCGGCGT
>SXGQ01337725.1_pt1 | contig 17627 bp, 13 predicted proteins | sample 3178371 | NCBI WGS metagenome assembly SXGQ01 (sample SAMN11356859, study PRJNA531348) | freshwater metagenome | isolation source: freshwater sample F1-20 | place: China: Fuxian Lake, Yuxi | collected 2017-12-25 | reverse complement strand
GGGTCGCGAGTTCGAATCTCGTCATCCGCTCCAATTTGTCTATGAGATTTTGTCGTCCACCGACCTCAGTAGTGATGTAATCGATTAAAACCGCCGCACTGTGATGTGTAGCGACACCAATCCCAAAGGGACCCTGAGTCGCTTTGGTGTCGATGATATCTAGGGTGTTTTAGGTGATGACGGCACTTAGGAACAATGGCATTATGCTCAGGGCATGAAACAGGCATTAGTAAACGGAATATCTGTTGGTTTTCAAGATTCTGGTGGCGATGGCCCAGTTGTATTGCTAAGTCACGGTTTCTTGATGGATCACTCCATGTTTGATCTCCAAGTATCCGCCCTCAAAGAAAATTTTCGAGTAATAACGTGGGATGAACGAGGCTTTGGAGCAACACAGGCACTGACAGATTTTACATATTGGGATTCGGCTAGAGATGCAATCGGATTGCTTGATCATCTAGGAATCGACAAAGCAGTGATTGGGGGAATGTCGCAGGGTGGATTCATCAGTCTGCGATTAGCTCTGCTGGCACCAGAACGTGTTCGTGCACTGATTTTAATTGATACTCAATCTGGCACAGAAGATCCATCAAAAGTTGAAGGCTATAACGGATTGCATGATGCGTGGATGGAGCATGGGCCAGCACCCGTGCAAGAAATAGTCGCGGGACTTATTCTGGGGCCAGGGGATTGGCCCGAGTGGACCAATAAGTGGGCAGCCTTAGACCGTCCACAGTTCAGCCGTGCATTTCATTGCTTGATGGATCGCGATGATATAACGCCTCGACTCGCGGAGATAAATGCACCAGCATTGATATTGCACGGGTCGCTTGACCAAGCAATACCTGTCGTCAAAGCAGAAATTTTGAGAGATCAATTAACAGGCAAAGCAGAACTAGTTGTAATTGATGGTGCACCGCATGCGGCGAACCTGACCCATCCAATCGAGACGAATGCCGCAATACTTCGTTTTTTAAATGCGCTTTAGAGATTCGAGTGAACCCAGCGAAAAGTGAGGTTAATTCTGGGTTCTAAGACTACTTTTGTTTTTGGAACCTGATGAAGCCAGTGATCTTGGGATTTTCCCGACATCACCAACAACGAACCATGGGTCAACACCGTGCGAATGGTCTCTTTTGACTCGCGATGGCGGAGATCGAATCTTCGATCTGAACCCAAACTGATTGAGGCAATCGTCGGTTCGAAACCATTTTCTTTTTCATTGTCTGCATGCCAACCCATGCTGTCTCTGCCATCGCGATATAGATTGATTAGGACAGAATTGAATCTCGCCGCAGATTCAACCTGGCACAGTTCGAGCAATTCAGACAACAATGGTGTCCATGCTGCAGGTATGCGGCGTAATCCCGAATACACATAGGGCTGATTGTCGACGCTGTGCCACGTGGAAAGCCGTGGTTCAGCTATTTTCTTGCCGAACATCGTGATTGAACATTGTTCCCACGGGTTGTGCTGTAAGAGTTGTAAAAAACAAGAGTCAGCAGCATCGACACTAAGGAAATTTGGCAACAGCATCGCACTTCCATCGCAGGGAAGTAACTCGACGGCGGCTTGTTCAGCGCGATGCATGAACCAATGGTACTTGGTGGCTTTTCATGGTCAGTAGAGGTGCGATAAAGTACCTGCAAGATTTCCGACGCAAGGAAGTAAAATAAGATGTCAATCACAGCCGAAGAAGCAGGATTTGTTTTCGTCAACCCGGCGGCCTACGCAGACGATGATGGGTTCCACAGGGCATGCACCGTCTTGCGCCGAGAAAGCCCGATCCATTTGGTCAAGGCCCCTGTTGGATTTGAAAGTCTCTTTAATCCTTTCTATGCCATCACGCGCCACGCCGATGTTTTGGAAATTGAAGCGCATAACGGGATATTTTTGAATGAACCAAGGCCAGTGCTTGCTGGCGCCGCCGATGATGAGCGACGTAAGCGCGACGGTGATTTACTTCGCACGCTGATTCATGTTGATGATCCAGAACATCGAAAGTTAAGAGGCGTGACATCCGAGTGGTTCCTTCCCAAAAATCTTGTCAAGTTGGAGAGCAGAATCGCCGAATTAGCAAAACGATACGTTGACAAAATGGCAGAAATGGGTGGGGAATGTGACTTTGTGCGAGATATTGCCATGTTCATGCCCCTCACGGTCATCCTGGATATTTTGGGACTTCCAGAACAGGACTATGAAAAAATGCTGGTCCTGACACAGCAACTTTTTGGTGCCCAAGATGAAGACTTGCAGCGAGGATCGGATCCGATCAATGTAATGGAGGTTGTTGCCGACTTTTTTGCTTATTTCACCAAACTTACTGAAGATCGTCGCGCCCATCCGACTAATGACCTGGCGTCGGTCGTAGCAAACGCGGTGATCGATGGCGCTGCTCTGACGATGACGCAGACTATTTCTTACTATGTGATCACTGCAACTGCAGGTCACGATACAACGTCCTCCGCAATTGCTGGAGGACTTTTGGCGTTGATCCAGAATCCTGATCAACTCGAGAGATTGCGTAATGATCCTGCGCTCATTAACTCTGCAGCGGACGAAATAATTCGTTGGACGACGCCAGTGAAACATTTCATGCGGACGGCAAATGAGGACTATGAATTGAGTGGCAAAACGATAAAAAAAGGTGAAAGTGTCCTGTTGTCTTATCCATCAGCAAATAGAGACGAATCCGTTTTTGAAAACCCATTCACATTTGATGTCGGGCGTAGTCCGAATAAGCAACTTGCATTTGGGTTCGGAGTTCATTTTTGTCTTGGTGCAATGCTGGCGCGGATGGAAATAAAAGCGATGTTGGCTGAATTAGTCCCTCGGTTGAAGAGTATTGAACTTGCAGGAGAACCAGCTTTTATGAAAACTATTTTTGTTGGAGGCTTAAAGCGCTTGCCAATTCGTTATCAGGTGGCATCTTCTTGATTGAGGGGTAATATTTCATTAGCAGGTATTATCCGCGTGTGGCTTGTTTCCAAAAGGAGCAACATAATGTCTAGTCGTCATCTAAAAGTGATTACTGCTTGCGTTGCCCTAGTTGCGACTCTTGCTCCCGATGTCGTGCAAGCCCGCGTGGCAGCCACTTCAGAAGCAACATGGCAGGTTCAAACCTTGCTGCCAGAGACCACCACTGCCTTGCCGTCGCTGCTGCGCACCAATTTGGTTGGGACAAAAACGTGGAGAGTTGGTGGTGCCTGCAACAAGATCTTGCTCCGAGTTACGACACAAAAGTCTGGGTTCTGTCGGGTAACCGTTGCCATAAAAGCGAAGGGAAAAGGAACAAAGAGTTTTTCGATGCGCTTCAGGATTGTGGCGGCAACGACCTCTCCACAGACAACTTTGCCGAGCCCGGTAATGACTCCTGAAACCCCACTGATTTATGTGGCGGGAGTCCCAGAGAAAAGCTCTGCGGGTTGGAATGTTGCGATCGGAAGTTATGTGCGGGGCAAAGATGTTTTTCCTCTCGAAAAAACCTTGCCTGCTGCCCAAGCGGTTGCATGTGAACAAGCAAAAAAAGTTACTACCGGTGTTGTTGTGCTTTCATTTGGAATCCAAACTGCCACGGGTACTTCTGGTTGGGGAATGGGTATCTCCTACGAAAACATTGCCAAGGTCGCATCAGCATGGGCTGCTGGCCTAGCAACGTGTGGCACTGGTCGGTGGGAGGTCTCTATTGGCACCAGTAATGCAGGTGGTGTTTCCCGTTACAACGGATATCTGGGTGGCGTCGCAATGGCCGTCGCTGTTGGGCGTACTCGCGAGTTGGCCGATTCGCGAGTGCTGATTTCTGGCGCAATGGACCTAGAGCCCGGGTGGGGTCCGCCCGGACAAGCTCGGGCCTGGGTAGATGGTTATGTGGCCACGACAAAGGCGCGACTGTGGAACTTTGGGTCTGCAGATGGATGTCCTCAAGTAGTCGGGAAACTCACCTGCAACAACGGTTGGACAATTGATGATGTGTTGTGGATGTCTTCGCATGCCGGTTCAAATGTTATTGCGATGCCTCAGATTCATACGCAGAGTGCCTCTCAGGCGCGGCAGTGGGCGGTGATGGCGGCACGTTCAATTGAGATGGGCAAAACACTGCGCATCGGTGCCCTGACGGTGCAAACTGCTGCATGCACGCAAGTGAAAGGTGGATGTCCGACGACTGGTGTTTCGGCATGGGATGGATGGATGCAGTTGCGTCGAGCCCTTGATGCGATCAAATCTACGGTTGGCACCCCAATAGGCGCACCGATGGATATTCGCTGGGGATGGGGAGGCCCGTTCTTCAGGCCGCCGACAACGACAACATCCACGACGACAACATCCACGACAACATCCACGACAACATCCACGACAACATCAACGACAACATCAACGACAACATCTACCACTAGTACTACAACTACTACGATTGCTGGATAGCTTTGGCCTGCTTAGGCTTGCCAGCCTGTGAAAGCGTTGATTGTGGCGTACACGTCTCCTAGCGGATATAAAATAGGACATGTTGCTCCGTCTTTAATATATTCGCGGACCTTTGAACGGGCATCGTCTGGGGTACCCGAGGCAGTAAGCATGTGCACAATCTCATCAGGAACAAGTCTTGAAGCGGCAACCACTTGTTGATGCGTGGCAGGCCAAGTCAACACTTCTCCTACTTTGTCTAGCAGTGACTGTGGAACTCCTGATGCTTTCATGATGTGTGGTTGTTGACCTAGGTACTGCGTCACCATCAAACGTGCCATATCGACCGCAGTAGCCCGGTCTTCATGAACAGAACACACCACTAATTGTGGCCGATCAATATCTTGCCAATTTTTCCCAGCCTTGTCCGCCCCAATCGCTAGGTGTTCTATTGCCTTGCGGTTGTAGTCGGGAGACACGAGATAATTCAGCACAACACCATCAGCAATCTCGCCAGCGAGTTCCATCATCTGCATACCTGTTGCACCGAGATATATGGGCACGTCTTTTGGCCGACGGTCTTGGTAAACGTAGTCCAACTCGACTCCGTCTAAGTGGACGAATTCACCCTGAAAAGTAACTGTTTCGTTTGCCAACAAAGCACGAACGGACGTGATAATTTCGCGCATTGCCCGCAACGGCTTATCGCGACTGACGCCAACTTTCTGTGCCAACGGGTCCCACCATGCACCAATACCTAAAATCACTCGCCCGGGCGCAAGATCATCAAGGGTGCTAAACGTTGCAGCCAATCGAGCGGGATTACGAGTCCAGCAATCAACTACTCCAGAACCAATTTTTATCGTCTCTGAGATTGAAGCAAATGCCGCCATCGGCACAATCGCGTCTCGAACGAGACGACTGTCGGCTTGCCACACCGCATCAAAACCACATGACTCGGCATACGTGACATATTGCATTCCCTCCCGAATCGGATGGGCATCTTGTAAATAGAGTGCAACTGGTGTTGGCATTATTATCCTTCGATATTTCTTCTCGCAAAAAGTGGTCAGTCGTTCAAGTCTTGATTATTGGCAACCATTGGCAGTGAGTGTCGCCATATTCCGTCGGCATCATGAAGTGCGGCAGCAACTGCGGGAGCAGTCGGAACGAGCCCTATTTCACCGACACCTTTGATTCCGTAAGGGCTGTTTGGCTGTGGGCATTCAACCAGCGTGACTTCAATCGGTGGAACATCTTTCGGCCGCAGAATACCAAGTGATCGCAAAGTCATGTTGGTGGGGTAGCCCCGATCATCCGATGGAAAATCTTCAGTGAGTGCATATCCAAGACCCATGTGCACTGATCCTTCGACTTGACCCTCGCACAATTGCGGGTTAACCGCACGACCGACATCGTGGACTGCAATCACTCGTTCGATTTTTTGTGTCTTGGGGTCCATAACCACCATTTGTGCTGCGTAACCAAATGTTGAGTGGATTACTGGATGCTCTACTCCTGGTTCACCAAGATGTTGTGTCCAATCAATTACGTATTCACCCGTGTAATCAACATTTAATTGGCGTCCATCTGCAGATGCGGCACGACAAGCACGTTGAACACTCGCTGCAGCCATAAGAGTTCCGCGACTTCCTGTTGTTTGACCAAAGCCGAGTTGGCGAGTTGTATCGACAATGACGCGAATTTTGTCCGCGTCAACTCCGAGTTCTTCGACGGCAACCTGCAATGCAACGGTGTGGACGCCTTGACCCATTTCAGTCCAGCCGTGACGCACTTCTACGGTGTCATTTGAACAAAATCTCACAACGGCTCGAGCAACTTCGCGAAAACCATTTCCAAGACCGGAGTTCTTGAGACCTAATCCGAGCCCGACTGCTTTTCCGGCTGTGCGTTCGGCGTCGTAGCGAGGTTTTATCTCGTCGAGACAACGCTCCGCACCAATACAACCCTCGTCCATTATTTGCCCAGGTCCCCATACTTGTCCCGGGCGAATTACATTTAATTTGCGAATTTCCCAACCACTTATTCCCAAGTCGGCAGCAAGGCGGTCAAGACAACCTTCCATTGCAAATTGCGCCTGATTTGCGCCAAAACCCCGAAAAGCTCCGCAGATGGGATTGTTGGTGCGCACGGCAATCGACGAAACATCAACTGTTGGCGTGTGATAAGGACCCGTAGCGTGGCCTGCTGCTCTTTCAAGCACTTTCATTCCCACGCTCGCGTATGCGCCTGAGTCGCCCACCATTCGGGCACGAACTGCGGTCAGCAAACCAGCCTCATCGCATCCAACCGTGTATTCCATTCTGATGGGATGGCGTTTGGCATGAACCAACAAACTTTCCTCGCGAGAAAATGTGCACTTGACTGGCCGTTGTAGCAACCACGCTGCAAGCGATGTCTGCGCTTGGTTTGACATGTCTTCTTTGCCACCGAAGGCGCCACCGTTTGAGACCAATTCAACTGTCACCTGTGATGAATCAAGAGCAAGCACGGCACAAATTTGATCACGGTCATCCCAAACACCTTGACCTCCTGAATAAACATGCAGGGTGCCGGCCGCGGCATCAGGCACAGCCAAGGTGCTTTCGGGCTCAAGAAATGCTTGCTCTATTCTTTGGGTTTGAAAAATTTCTGTAACGACATGGGCGCTTGTCGCTAGAGCGGCATCGACATCTCCACGTGCGTATTCACTGCGTGACAAAATATTCGTATCGGTATTCCAGACAGCAATCTCAGAGTCTTCAAGAGCCGCGATTACATCAACAACTGGTCGCATCTCTTTGTATGTCACCTGCACAAGAGTTGCCGCAAATCGCGCCTGACGAAGTGTGTCGGCAACGACCAATGCCAATATGTCACCCCCAAAAGAAGTTTTCCCACCGACCGGAATAAAAACGGGCCAATCTCTGTCAATGATGCCGACATATAGGTCCCCAGGCACGTCTGCCGCGGTAAACACAGCCACGACGCCCGGCGCACTTAAAGCGCGAGTGGTGTCAATTGTAATTATCTCAGCACGTGTGTGCGCTGTGAGATGAACAGCAGCATGCAACATCCCAGGAACACGAATATCGTCTACATAATCGCGGTCACCTAGCGCTAATTCGATTGCTTCGTATTTCATGCCGCTTGATCCGATTCCCCCAGATTTTTGGACGTGAACTTGTGTGTCCTGTGCGACTGCTTCAATGGCATCAAGAATCTTTACGTAGCCGGTGCAACGACAAAGATGTGCCCCTAAATGTCTAGCCATGTCTTGCCGTTGGAGGTCTGGGCCCTTTTTATCCACCTGGGCTTTTGCGCGCATCACGATTCCAGGAATACAAAATCCGCACTGCAGACCCCCGCATGAAGCAAAAGCCTCGGCATACTTGCGACGCTCCGATTCATCAATGCCTTCAAGCGTGACAATGTTTTTGCCGGCAAGTTTGGACATCGGGAATTGACAAGAGACCTGCACTTTGCCATCGATCATCACCGTGCAAGATCCGCATTGCCCAGTTGGGGAGCAGCCGTCTTTGACGGAGGTTATGTTCAGTTCTTCACGAAGGGCTGACAACAAATGGGGATGATCTCCAGCAACAGTAACGGCACGTCCATCGACAACAAATGACACAGGCTTTTGGGAAGTGAAGGCCAAATCAGTCATGCCATTGAATTTATACTATTTGTCAACTTGAAACCCACTAAAATGGGGTCCTCGTTGGCAATTCAAGGGATTGATGTTCTAAAGTTTGATTGTGAAAAACGCTCTCACGCGCCGCTGCATCACCATTGGCGGTGTTTTTATTGCCGGCGTGCTTCTTGTCGGTTTATCGCCTCTTTGGATTATCTTGGGCGCCCTCGCAGATTTGATTCGAGGTAAATTTCGACTCCCAATAGTGCGCTTATTGGCCTTTGGCACCTGTTATTGCTGGCTCGAAATAGCTGGGGTGACAATGGCAGGCGCGTTATGGATCGTGGGGCAGTCTGGCCGTGAGTCATGGCATTTCGCGATCCAGAGATGGTGGTCAACGCGCGTACTTGCAGCAGTGAGAGTGACGTGCTCGTTGCGAGTCGAGATTGAGGGTCTTGATTCGTTGGGGAACAATCCGTTGGTTGCACTGTGTCGACATGCCAGTATCGCAGACGCACTGACAGCTGGCTGGGTCTTGTCGGTGGGGGCAAAACGCAACCCACGGTTTGTGTTAAAAAAAGAATTATCGTTCGACCCCTGCCTTGATGTTGTCGGTCGCCGAATACCGAATTACTTTGTGGATCGTTCAGCAGTAAACACCCAGGTGGAACTCGCAGGCATTGCGGAGATGGCACGGGGAATGACAAATAGTGATGTGGCAATCATTTTTCCAGAAGGCACTCGAACAAGTTCCAAGAAACTTCAAAGCGCACTCCAAAAGATCCGCACTAAAGATCCTGAGCGAGCTCAAAGGCTCGGCAACCTCCAGTATTTGTTGCCTCCAAAGCCGGCAGGTTCTGCAGTGCTGATTGATGCGGTGCCAAATGCCGATGTTGTTACGGTTTGGCATGTTGGTTTTGATGGACTTGACAATTTTAGGGGGATGCTAAGGCGTCTTGCCATTAAGGAAGCAGCATGCCGAGTGGTCTTGACTCGGCACGCTCGTCAGACTGTTCCCTCAGGAGTAGCATTTGCCGCGTGGCTTGATGAACAATGGATAGAGATGGATAGAAAACTAAGTGACGTCATTGCAATCAGAAAAATGGGGTAACTAATGACGGGCAATGCATTGCTCTATAGCGCTATCGCGATCACAGTGTTAATGGTCGCCACATGGGGGTTGAGCGTGTTGCTCAAGAATGCCTCGATTGTGGACGTTGTTTGGGGTTTCGGGTTCGTAGTGGTGGCTTGGGTAATGCAAATCACAGTTGAAGGTGATTCAAGTCGACAATGGTTGCTGACTGCAATGGTCACAGTTTGGGGTCTGCGTTTAGCGGGATATTTGTATTGGCGAAATCATGGCAAAGGTGAGGACTGGCGTTATGTAGCGATGAGAAAAAAACGCGGTTCACGATTTCCGATATACAGTTTGGTCACCGTATTTGGTCTGCAAGGAACACTGATGTGGGTTGTTTCGCTGCCTGTTCAGTTGGGAAATGCCGACTCGACACCAGGCCTCGGACCCATCGCTGTGATTGGAATTATCCTGTGGTTTATCGGAATTGGCTTTGAGGCCATCGGAGATCGGCAACTGGCCCGATTCCGAGCCGATCCCGAGAGTTCTCAAAAAGTTCTTGATACCGGCCTGTGGAGCGTGACGAGACACCCAAATTACTTTGGTGACTCGGTCGTTTGGTGGGGTATCGCGGTTGTGGCAGCAGAAACAGGGTCGGGCGCAATTGGTCTAATCGGACCAGTGGCAATGACATTTTTCTTGATGAAAGTAAGCGGTGTGCCAATGCTTGAGCGTTCAATGTCAAAGCGCAAACCTGGTTATGCCCAATACATGCAACGCACAAGTGCATTTTTTCCAATGCCACCAAAAAAGAAATAGTGTTCAGTCGTCAGTGATGCGATAACGCAGTTGTGAGCTCGGCGATGATGTCATCTGGGTGCTCAAGACCAACGGACAAACGAATAAGGCCCATCGTGACGCCCATCGTGGCGAGCATTTCGGCAGGCAAACCAACGTGGGTGCTCGTTAGGGGATGGCAAATAAGAGTTTCGGCGCCACCAAATGATGTTGCAGCATGAACAAGTTTAAGTTTGTTGAACATTTCGCGAATGGCTTCGAGACCACCGTGAATTTCAAACGAAACGAGTGATCCTCCGTTGCCCATTTGTTCTTTTGCCAGAGCATATTGGGGATGTGATGCGAGATGGGGATACATCACAGAGGACACTGCGGGATGCTCTTGCAGGACATTGGCGATTTTTAGTGCTGACGAGGATTGTTGACGAAGACGCACCGGCAAAGTTCGGATTCCTCGCAAACCGTTCAGCGCGTCATAGGGAGATGCTGTCGCTCCATGCAGTACCCCATATGCCCAGAGGGCATCAATCAGATCTTTTTCGCCCGCAACTACACCTAGCATCGCATCGTTGTGACCACCGATGCCTTTTGTTGCTGAGTGCATCACCAGATTAATTCCGTGATCTAGTGGGCGCTGTGAGAGTGGCGTTGCCAAAGTCGAATCAACGACCGTGAAGGGGCCTTTGATCGCGCCAAGTTCGGTCAAGTTGCAAATAGATAGTCGTGGGTTTGACGGAGTCTCTGCCAGTATCAACATTGTGCGACCGAGCTGAATGGCAGCGCTAAAGGCTCCAGGCACTGAAGGGTCTACATAGGTGACGTCAATTCCAAGGCGACGACATGGACCTTCTAAAAACGCAAGCGTCCCACCGTAGAGCGTATTTTGTGCCACGATGTGGCTTCCAGAATTACAAAAAGCCAGGACGATAGAAGCAATCGCTCCCATGCCAGAGCCAAAGGCCATCGCCGACTCAGCGCCCTCTAAATCGGCGATCGCATTTTCAAATTGCGAAACGGTTGGATTAGCGTGGCGTCCGTAGTAATTGGGCGCTCTCAATGAACTGGCGCGACTGGCGGTGTCGTCTAGGCCTTCAGAAGACCAAACGGTGGTCGCCCACAAAGGAGTAGCAAGCGGCTGTGAACCATCTCGCCCTGCAGTAACGGCGTTGGTGTCAGGATTATGAGCCACTTTGCAAGGCTAGCCAAGACAACTCTTGAGCGAGCGGTGTTTTAGGAAGGGTCTTATCCCTCTTGAGAGGGAGAAATTGAGGTAACCTTGCCCCCATGTTGAACTATCTTGACGCCGGAACTGGAAGCATGATTGTGACCGCCCTAGCAGGGGGAATCGCTGGCATCGGGGTGGCCATCAAAATGGGTATGTCTCGCTTTAAGTCGAAGTTCTCGTCAAAAAGCAATTCTGATGCCGCCCCAGAAGATGCCGCTGATGGCGATAGTGCTTCTCCTGCGAACTAAGCCCAATGGCGATCATCACTCAGGACTCTGGTTCTTTTAGAGATCCCCTAAGTCGTGTTTTTGTTACGGGTAACGCCGTTCTGCGTGGCTTCACGGAGATTGGTAAATCCGATCTTGATGCAGTTTGGTCCAAAAAGTCGATTCAAGATGCGCTCAAATCAGGCCAACTGATTCCCTGCGAGATGGTTGATCCATCCTCGGTTGGTCTTGGCCCACCATGGGTGGCGGCGATGAAACACCCAAAAGTACCTTTGGTGTCGTATCCATATGAGTGGACATTTTCGATGCTCAAAGATGCTGCATTGTTGCAACTTGAACTCACCCGAACTGCCCTCGCAGATGGTGTCGGAGTCAAAGATGCGACACCCTACAATATTCAATTCATCGGATCTAGACCTCAGTTTATTGATGCTGGGTCGTTCGAATTGCGCAAAACTTCCGATCCTTGGTATGGGTATCGGCAATTCTGCGAACTGTTCCTATACCCATTAATGCTGCAGTCTTATCTGGGGGTTCAATATCAGCCTTTCTTGCGGGGTTCTGTCAATGGGGTGAGCCCCGACACAATGCGTAAGTTGTTGCCCCGAAAATTATTGAAGTCCCGTCCAGGGAGATTGACCCATGTCGTCTTGCATGCAATCGCACAAGAGAGATTTTCGGCAACAAAGGTTGAAGTAAAAAAAGAGGCAGCAAACGCGGGAATGAATGCATCGGTTCTGGATGCGACCCTGCGGAAACTTATCAAACTCGTACATAGTCTGACTCTCAAAGACTCGGAATCGACGTGGTCTGATTACTCAGATCGTGCCCACTATCTAGAAAGCAGTTTGGACGAAAAAGATCGCTTCGTACGGGACGCAATCGCTGGGTCGCATCGCTCTCAGGTCTGGGACATCGGATGCAATGATGGTCGGTTTAGTCGCATTGCTTCTGCGCACTCTGATTATGTCGTGGCAATGGACGCAGATCCGCTTGTGATTGACCGTCTATATCAATCTTTGCGCAAAGAAAATGTCGAGAAAATCATTCCATTGTTTGTGGATCTTGCCGACACAGGTGGGGGTATCGGCTGGAGAGGGAATGAACGCACTGGTTTATTTACGCGTGGCAACCCTGATGTTGTTCTCTATCTTGCAGTTATCCATCACTTGGCCCTCACATACAATGTGCCGATCTCCAACCAGCTTGATTTATTGCATGATTTGAGTCCGGAATTGGTAATTGAAATGCCCCATGCCGATGATCCGATGGTCCAAACGCTATTGCGCAACAAAAGAGAGGGAATTCATGACGACTTCAATCTCGAAACCTTTGAGCAGCTGCTCATGACACGTTTTGAAGTGCGTAAAAAAATGCTACTTGCCGGAGGCACACGAACGATATTTCACGTCACACGGCGGACATGACGCCCAGAAGTGCCCTCAAGGACGGTGTTATTTTACTGGCACTGGCGACTATTTCTATATCCCAGCCAATGCTTGACCTCTACGGCAAGAATCTGGAAATCTTTGCAACTGCCAAGATAAGCAAATTAGAAGTAGCGTTCTTCATTTTTGTCGTCGCGCTACTTCCAGCCATCATCGCCCTTGTAATACAAATTTTTGTGGGACTTGTCAGCCTTCGTGCGGCGAGGATTGTTCACTACTGTTTTGTCGGTTTATTTTGTTTTATTTTTGGTCTAGCGGTGACAAGGCAGCTGGGTCTCTCCTTGGATATTTTGGCTTTTTTTATGTCGATAGTGCTCGGAGCATCAATCACGGCGGCGATTGTGCTCAAAGCGACAGTGCGCACTTTTGTCTCGTATGTCGGGGCTTTGGCACCGCTTCTTGTAATTGTTTTCGTCGTGCAGATTCAGCCAGTCTTTGGCACAACAAATCAGAAGATTGTTTCATCAGCGGTCACCGTCACCACACCTCCGATAGTTCTTATTGTTTTTGACGAGTCACCTCTTTTTGCGCTGCTGGATAGTCAAGGCAACATCAATGCGGAGCGATTTCCGGGTTTTGCAAAACTTGCTTCATTCAGCACGTGGCACCGAAACGCAACTGCGGTGAGTCAGCATACGACTCAGGCAGTGCCAGCAATTTTCACATCAAACATTCCAAAAAAAGGTGATAAGCCTTTTCTATCCGTTCATCCTGACAATATCTTTACGATGCTGCAAGGGTCTTATCCGATAAATGGATATGAGTCGGTGACATCACTGTGCCCAATCAAAGTTTGTGCGTCAACCAATCCCATTGACCTCGAGCGACTCAATGCATCTCGTCTAAAAACATTCCTTAAAGATGCGGGAGTTGTATTCGGACATCGAATCCTGCCCCAATCACTTCGAAATAACTTGCCAGCAATCGGCGAATCATGGGGCAGATTTTCGGTTAATGAGGGAGCATCAGACCAGACTCAAAAGGTCAAGAAAATTGGGGCAGATGACAAGTTCGACATGACCCGTGTTGGTGGGCCATTCTTTCAATTGCGAATGTTCAATGAAGCCGTTGATCGCCTTGTCGATTCAAAGACCAACACCGCCACAATCTTGCATCTGATTGCGCCCCACCGCCCGTGGCTGATGTTGCCAGACCTGCGCAAAAGTACGGCTTCACCATTTCTGGGTGACCTCAACTTGACTACAGGCTCGAATACTCGAGTGGACCTGCAGCGATACTTATACCAACTAGGTGCGGTGGATTCGATGATCTCGTCGTTGATCAAAAGAATGCAAAAGGCTAATCAATGGGATAAATCCCTTGTTATTATCACCGCAGATCACGGGATTTCCTTTGAGCCAGGCATAATGAAGCGATCAACTGATTTTTCCAATGCTGGTCAAGTTACCGACTTGTTCACTATTCCAATGTTTATTAAAATGCCAAACCAAGTTGCAGGAAGACTTGATGATTGTGCTGTGACGAACCTTGATTTACTTCCAACAATTATGGAGGTAGCAAAAGTGTCGACTCAAGTTCCGATGGAGGGCGTATCCCTACGAGATCAATGCCCAGTTCGCCCCAAGCGTCTTGTGACCACAACCAAGACATCAAGTTTGATTGAAAGTTCGTTTTCCAAAGTCCTAGAGCGATCTGATCGATACGCCCAATGGGTTACTCGCGAGGGAACCGTCAATAAAGTTGCGGGTCTGGCAGATTATGTGGGCCTGTTAGGAACAAAGATTGAAACGACGCAGAAATCGTTGGCTGTGACGGCTTGGCATTCCGAAATTATTAAACAGTTTAAAGACATCAGACCAGGGCTTGGTCAAATTACACCTGCTGTAATCTACGGTGATATCGACATTGCTTCAGATCTCCCTACTGGAACTAATGGCCTGATTTTGATAGACGGCAAAGTGGCAGGAGTAATAGACGAACTCTCAGGCGCCAAGGCAGGCAAACTTGAATTCATCGCGGTGCTTGACTACACATTGCTGACTCCAGGACGACATCAGGTCTCCTTGGTGATAGATAATTCAAATAGCGACAATAGCGATTATGAACTCGTGGGCTCGTTGGTCGAGTAAAGTGAAGGCCCCCCCAAATCTTGTAGGCCATTTTTTGACCTACCTGACCTTGACATCTATTTCAATTGCCCAACCAATTTTACAGCTCTACGGTGAAAACCTGACTGTTTTTACAATCGCAAAGATAGGCGAGTGGCAGGTCATTGGCTTTGCGATATTTGTCATTCTGGCTCCTCCGTTGCTCCTGATTGTGCTTGAGACAGTCGCCGTGGCGATCTATCAACCTTGGCAACAGATTTTTCACCGCGTATTTATTTTTCTGGCGCTCTGGAGCGTGACATTGTTAATCTCGCGGACCTTTTCATTTTATATTTGGCCACTAGCACTTTTGGTATCTGGCTTAATTGCGCTTGCGATGCTCGGTGCCTACGTTGCACTACCTGCGGTTGGTTCTTGGACGCGAATTATGTCGCCGTTAGGTTTGATCGTTTTTATTTTGTTTGTGATTGCAGCACAAAATGTCATTTGGGTGCCAAATATCGGGGCAGCGGATGTTTTCGTCAATAAAGAAAAAGAATCCCAAACTGCAACACCCCGTCAAGACGTCAGTGTGGTTTTCTTGATCCTGGATGAGGCGCCACTATTTCCATTGCTTGACTCCGAGGGTGCGATTAATGAGTCGCGTTTCCCAGGATTCGCTTCGTTAGCTGATTCAGGTACGTGGTATCGAAACAATATTGCGTCTTCCCAAGAAACAATAGAGGCACTGCCTTCCATTTTATCCGGAGTACTTCCAACTGCCGACAAAGAGCCGCTGCTGGCTGACTATCCGAAGAATTTGTTCACACTATTGGGGGGCAATATGGCCATGGACGTGCAAGAGATTATAACAAGTTTATGTCCAGTCAGTCTTTGTGAAAAAGCAGCAATTACTTCTGGTAACGAAGGAGTAGTCCCGGCCAGCAGTTTGCCCGACGGTCAAAATACATCAGAGCCAACTGAATCAACTTCGTTCTCAAGATTTCTACTTGACACCTCGATTGTTCTTGGTCACAAACTGATGCCACCTGGTCTGCGACGACAACTACCCACAATTGACGAAGCCTGGGGCAACTTTGGCGACATGGAGATGCAAGTAGACCAAGACGAAACATCAAGCCCCGAAAATGTGGTCAATATCGCTCCTGACGAGACATTGCCTGTCATTAATTATGAATCTACCGAGGATATAAAACTGTCAAAAGAAAAATGGAGGGCAAGTGGCCCAGTATCCCAGGTGTTGAGGATTGAAAAGCTAATCAAGAGGTCGAGTTCGCAAACAATACCCACGCTGCACTTTGTCCATGTTTTGCTACCACACCGGCCATGGAAGCTCTCGTCAGATTTACGCAGTTCGACGAAAGAAAACTTCCCTCCAGATAACTCGGTGAACGTCGACGCAAGTCGTGATCAATACCAGAAGTTTCTCCAACAGTATGTTGCGACTGACACCTTAATCGGTGATCTTGTTGCTCAGCTCAAGGCTTCCAAGAATTGGAACCGAACGATGCTGGTGGTTACTTCTGATCATGGAATCACTTTTGAACCAGGCGAACACAAGCGCAATGTGAACCCTGAGCGTAGTGACACGATGGAGGATCTCTATAAGGTTCCACTATTTATCAAATATCCAGATCAAATTTTGGCAGAGATAAGTGATTGTCCCGTCATGGCAGTAGATATTTTGCCAACGATTGCTGCAGTGAAAGGCCTTGATGCGGGCTGGAAGTTCGATGGTCAAAACTTGCGAGATCAATGTCCGACTCGGTCATCACGCTCAATAACTTGGCCGGGAAACCGCAGGACTTTTGTTTCTGATCAGAGTTCTCTACAAAATCGGGTTGACAAATACAGCACCTGGGTGACAACGGGTGGAAGTGCTTCAGCCATTACGCCATTCGGAAGCCTGATGAATTCGTTTGTTGCTGAATCAAGTTCAGTTCAAGAGCCAATAGTGACGTGGACGCTAGATGACGCCACACAATTCAAAGATGTTAAGTCGGCTCGCTTTGCGGAAATTCCCCTTTTGATAAGGGGTACGATTCAGGTCAATGCAACGCTCCCAAAGGATGCAGTTGGTCTTGTGTTGATAGATGGTCGTGTCTCAGGAATGATTGGAGAATTATCGCGCTCAAAAGCCGGGGCAAGAGTACCGTTTGTAAGCGTGCTTGAACCGTCGAATTTGACAAAAGGGGCGCATGAAATTGCGTTGGCGATTGCCTCAGGTAGTCCGTTGTCACCAACAATTACCTTTATTGGATCACCCTCATAAATGCAAACTGACGGTATTGCTGACCGTTGAGGATGTCGGAAGATTTTGGGCTAGTTTAAAGTGTTCATAGTGGAGTAATTATTCACTTTGGCGACGTGGCCGAATGGTTTAGGCAAGGGCCTGCAAAGCCCTGTATCTGGGTTCGATTCCCAGCGTCGCCTCTAACCAACTTTCCTCTGTCCTGAGAGGGCCAATCACCATTTGTGCCTATTGGGGTTTTGATTTACCGTGTTCATATAATCATTGAGATATTTAATTTAGATGATGTTTACAGATTAAGCATCGCCACTATTGCTTCAGGTACAAAATTATTTTCTGTTGTTGTCTCTGCTTCAACGAGTTCAACCATACGCGTGACTACTTCTTCAGGGTTCATTTGGTTTGTGGTCACCATTTGTCTTACAGCCTGATGGATTTCTTTTGCAGGCGCGTTTATTGACGAGTCGTTGAACCATTCCCACATTGAATCTGCCAT
>SXGQ01373853.1_pt1 | contig 17630 bp, 12 predicted proteins | sample 3178371 | NCBI WGS metagenome assembly SXGQ01 (sample SAMN11356859, study PRJNA531348) | freshwater metagenome | isolation source: freshwater sample F1-20 | place: China: Fuxian Lake, Yuxi | collected 2017-12-25 | reverse complement strand
TGTCCAGCAGCACCATTCCCCGACACCCGCAGCCCGTCACCTCGGCCGAGCGCCTGCGCTTCAGGTGTCGTTCGGTCCGCGTCGTGCGAAGGCCCGGCTCCATGCCCGGGCGGCCAGCCAGGTGAGAACCGGCAGCACCGCATAGGCGACGTGGAAGGCGCCCGCGCGGTCGATCCTCACGACCATCGTCGCCAGCGCGACGGCGAGCCAGGTCGAGATGCAGAACACCGGCAAGGCCTGGCGGCCGATGTCGGCGAAGGGCCGCCACAGCCATGGCAGGGCCTCGCGCGTGGCCGAGACCAGCCCCCACAGGAAGGCCATGTAGACGAGCGCATGCAGCGCCCTGAACGGCCCGAGATTTGGCTTTCCGGTCATCGGCGCTGCGGGCACGGCACCCTTTGCGGCGAGGACCACCCAGGCGGCGGATGCGATGAGCGCGATGCCGAGACAGGCGGTCACGCCCCTGGTGACCGAGAACCGCTCGAGCACCCGAGGCGCGGCCAGGACGATGCCGAGCACGACGAGCGCCTGCCAGGCGAGCAGATCGAAATTCGCACCGCTGATCACGCCGGGAAGGGATGGCCGGATCGCTTCGGCATAGGCCGGGCTCTGGACCAGGGACCAGACGAGCAGGCTTGCCAGCAGCGCGCCGCGCGGCGCGGCGGCGACCGCGACGATCAGCAGCGGGGCGAGGGCCAGGAATATCGTGTACATCTGGAGGATATCGAGGAACTGCGGGCTTCGCTGCATGAGCGCCGTGGCCACGACGCCCTGCAGCATCCGCCGCGGCTCGTGTCCGATGCCGATCTGGGCGAGAAGCCGCTCCCGCAGGCCCGGCTCGAGCATGGCGGCAAGCCCGACGATGGAGAGCAGGAGCGCGAGGTTGGCGCCCCACAGGATGGCTGCCCGCCGCCACGCCCATCGCACGAGCCTGCCGGTTCCATATCTCTCCCTGATGGCCGTGCCTGCGAGGCCGAGGCTGAGCCCCGCGATCAGCACGAACAGCTCCGCCGCCGAGGAGAACCCGAACAGCGTCGGCGTGATCCCGCGGTACGCGTGGCCCCCCATCTCGTTGACCAGCAGCCCGTAGTGATTGAGCGCGATGGTCACCATCGCGATTCCCCGGATCACGTCGATTTCCGGATAGCGCCGCCTCGCCTTGGGCTGCGGCGACAGGGCAGCAGCGGGCGGTGTCATGCGACGCAGGCTGCGTCTGCTATGGCGGCGATGGGCATGGCTGAAACCGCGCTTCTCGAGGGACCGGTGGGCGAGGCGAGAGCAATACAGAGCCGATTGATGCCAGCACCAACCCTCCTGGACACAAACCCACGAAAAATCAAGTAACCGCGCATTCCTTCGACGGCCCTGTGTCACTTGTTGGAAGATGTCCCAGGCACATGATTCTGCCGCGTGCCATACGCGTATATTCAGGAGCAAGTTATCGCGTTGTTTCTCTGGACGGAATGCAATGTATGGGCGCATCGGATCGACAGTTGCAACCGCTGCTTGGTCAGACAAGGTGCGCAGCACTTTCTGGTTAGTGGACGAGCCATCGGCGCTCTGTCTTTCGTGTGAACCCATTGCGAGCCTTGTGAGCCGAGCCCATGACGTCATTGACCGCCGGCATTGATCCCCGCATCGATCCGATCGCGTTGTCGCAGGCTGCATTCCTGAGCCGCTGCGCCGCAAGGCCGGTCGAGCGCAACGCGCTGATCGACGTGGCGCGCGGCCTCGCGCTCATCGGCATCCTGATCCCGCACTTCACCCTGATCGCGTGGGCCATCGGCGACCTGGGCGGCTTGCGCGCGCCCTACGTGTCGGACTTCCAGTTCGTCGACGAGGCCGAGCTGTTCGTCTTCTTCTCCGGCTACGTGAACGGGCTGGTCGACGGGCGGCGTGCGATCCGCGACGGGTATGGCGCCGTCATTCGCCAGACTATGCGGCGGATCTGGCAGATCTTCCGGGCGATCCTGTTCACCGTGGCGTTGGCGGTGGCCCTCTCCTGGCCCCTTTTCTCCGATCGGGCCATCCTCGCGGCGCTGGACCTGCTGCCGTTCGAGGAGAACGGGCCGGCTGCGCTGGCGGCGATCGTGACGCTGGATCACTCCACGCTCTTCATCAACATCCTCGCGCTCTACCTGCTGCTCTTCGCGACGACGCCGCTGTTCATCTGGGGCTTCCGGAAGAACGTCGCCGCGATGGCGGCCGCGTCGGCCTTTGTCTGGCTGCTGGTGCAGCTTGGTCCGCTGCACCTGACCGGCAACTGGGCCGGCGTCGGTGCCTTCAACCCGTTCGCGTGGCAGGCGCTGTTCGCGATGGGCGTGTTCCTGGGCATGCAGCACGGCTTCGATACGCTGATCTCCGGGCTTTCCCGGCGGAACCTCGCGCTGCTCGTCGGGATCTGCCTCGGGTTCTTCGCGCTGAGGACCGGGATCCGGGTCTCTCCGTGGCTCGCGGATGCCGCCCGACCCCTTTGGCACAAGGGGGCGTTCGCGCCACTGCGGGCCGCGAACCTCGTCGCCTTCGTGCCGCTGTTCATGCTCGCGGTGGGCTGGTTCTCGCGCGCGATGCCGAGGCTCGCGCATCTGGTGGGGCGTGCCGGGGCGATGAGCCTCGAGATGTTCTGCGCCGGCGTCGTGCTGTCGCTTCTGATGGCCTTCGCCTTCGTCACCCTCGGCGGCAGCTTCATGGCCTACGCCATCGCGCTGGCGGGCGGGCTCGTGGTCTATCTCCTGCTGGTGCCGCCTCTCGAATACGTCAGCTGACGCTCATGCGGCCTGTGGCGTCCTGACCCCTCGGCATGGTTGCGCCCTCCCCGTGCGGGGCCTAGACACGGGGCGTTCACGTCCGGGCAAGCGGCACGTGCGATCCTGCGCCCGGGTGGTGTCATCCCTGAAGGATGGGGGAGTCTCGGCGTGACGGGCGTGGTGCCTGACGACATCGTGCGGCGGAGCGTGATGGCGGAACCCGCCGCCTTCGGCACGCGCGCCATCGTCCTCGCCGGCCTGCTCGGCGTGGTGGGCCTGGCTGCGTTCGCCTGGCTCATGCCGTCCTCCTTCGTGCGGCTCCTGCCTGCCCTCCTGGCCATTCCCGTCGGCATCGCCTGCTTCGTGCAGCCCTCGCTTGCGGTGCTCGGCGCCATCGCCATCAACCCGCTGGGGCCGACCGCGCTCCTGCCGATCGCCGCAAACCAGGCCATCGCGCTGACCAAGATCGCGGGGATAGGCGCTTCGGGGCTGTCGGCGGTGCGATATGGCCTGTCGCGGCAGTTCAACGGGCCCGCTCTCGGCTTCCTCGTGGCAAGCGTGCTGGCCGCCGGCTTCGGCAGGACGCTGCCGGAGGTCACCTTCGGCGAGACCATCCGGAGCCTGATCGGCTCGCTCGCACCCTTCGCCTTCATCAGCGCCCGCTATGACCGGCGATTCGATCGCGCCTACCTCCTGTCGGTGCTGGCAGGGCCGCTCGCCTCCGTCGTGCTGTCGATCATCCTGCTGCCGACGGGCATCGGCGGCGGGCCGATCGGCGGCGGGCGTCTCGACGGCATGCTGCATCCCGCGAATCTCGCGGGACTGTCGAGCGTCGCCATCATCGCCGCCACGCTCGAGCTCGTGCGCGGCGACAGGGGGATGATCCTCTGGCTGGGGATCAATGGCGTCATCCTCGTGGGCTCGGGCGCGCGCGTGCCGCTGCTGCTGGTGGCGCTGTTCGGCCTCGGCGTCCTGCTGGCCGCGCGCTCGGCGCATTTCCGCTTCGGCCACAAGGTGCGGCTCATCGGCATGGCCATGCCGGTCGTGCTGGTGGTCGCGGCCATCTTCGGGCCGCAGATCATCGAGCGAAGTTTCACGTCCTGGTCGGGGCAATCAGGGTTCCAGTACTCCGGCCGCGACATCATCTGGGATCTCTTCATAGCGGTGATCGCGCTGAGCCCCTGGTTCGGCTATGGCATCGGCGCGGGACGCTTCGCCGTGAACATCGAGCAGGTCGCGCTGCTCGGCACGAACGCGGCGCACAACGAGTATCTCCGCCTTGCCGTCGATGTCGGCATCGTCGGCGTGGTGCTGATCTTCCTGGGCTTCGTCGTCTGGATCGCGCGCGAGACGCGGCGGATGCCGCCTGCCGAGGCAGTGGTGATGCGGGCTGCGGCGCTCGTGCTTGCGGTCCACTCGATCACCGACAACACGCTCATCGCGCTGACCATGATGGTGCGCGTGTTCTGGTTCGCGCTCGTGTTCGACCGCGCACGGACGGAAGCCGACGCGCGGCGGATCAACCGGTCACCCGGTCGGGCGCGGGGTGCCGCCCCAAGGCCGTCGGCTCCGCGATGACGGCCGCGTCCGTACCGGCTCAGTGCCGGTGCGGATGCCAGGACGTTGGGCCCATTCCACGGCAAGACATGGCTGCCCGGCAAGGGGGGCCGAGCCCGCGCCTTCCTCGGCAGCGGCGACATGGGAAGGCACTCTGGCGCAGGCTGCGCCGAACCCTCCGTGGCGGCGATCAGACGATCGCCGCGACACTCACCGATGTGCCGGTGTTGCTGGTCACGTGCAGGATGGTGAAGGCGTCGGAGGAGCGGGTGATCAGCATGTCGCCACGACGCAGCAGGTGCGCGCTCGTGTCGAAGTAGCCGGCTGCGAGAATGGCCGCGCGGCTGTCTGAATCGTTGCGGTAGTGCCACAGCGTGAAGCCATTGGCATAGGCGAGCACGCTGAGCTTCTGGACGTCGAACGGCATGGCGGTCGGTTCCTCGGTCTAGTGGGCTTGGCTTCGGGGGGAAGGCGTGCCGCCTCAGGCGGCGGTGACCATCTCGACGTCCAGGTCACCGGCCTGGACCGTGATCGAGCCGCCGGCGGTGATGTTCACCGCGGCGTTCAGGGGGCCGACCCAGAAGCAGCTTCCGCCCACCGCCGCGGTGAAGAGCCCGGCATGGGTGAAGCTGCCCTGGGTCGTGGTGAAGCCCGAGAAGGTGAGGGGAGCGGCGTTGGTCGCCGTCCTTCCCGTCTGCGTCAACGTCACGCCCTGCCGGGCATAGCCGCCGCCGGACGCCTCGCCGACCAGGCCCGAGGCGCTCTGCCCGGTTCCGAGGCCGACGAAGAACGGGCCGAGCATCGCGGCCATCGCCGCGGTGGCACCCGCGGTGGTGAGGTTGCTTGCCATGGACTGGCGCTCCTTGGTGATGTCTGGTCGGAGTGGCGTTGCGCGCGGCGGCGCGGGTGCTCAGAACCCGTAGAAGGCCCGCTGCTCGGCGATCACGGCGTTGAGATGCGCCTGCGAGATGTCGGCGCAGAAGTAGACCTCGCTCCAGTGGGAGGTGTTCGCGTCGTAGCCGATGTCGGCCGCCCCGTTCAGCGTGACGTAGACGGAATGGTTCGGCACGTTGCGGCTGCCGAGCTGGATCGTGGAGGCGGCGCTGCCTCCCGTCGCACCGCCATTGGCGTGCATCCTGACGCTGTTCGCCGCCGTCGCGCCTGCCTCCACGCGGGCAGCGGCGGCGAGGCGGTTCATGCCCGCCGTCAGCCCGGCTGCATGGGATGTCAGGATCGTGGTCGTCTCGCCGCGCATCGCCTCGAGCGCGGCGGTGCGGAAGGCCAGCGTGATCATGTCGACATGCTGCGAGACGGTCGAGCACACCGACAGGAACTGCCGGCTGACCTGGCCGTTCTGCCCGACCACGCCGCCGACCGCATGTGTCGCCCGCCCGCCGGCCATGCGGGTGGGGTTGCAGATCATCCAGCGCGCGCCGTTGGCGAAGGCCGCGGCCCGCGTCGAGGACGGGAACACGTGCGGCGTACCCCCCGCGGCCGTGATCTCGAGTTGCCGCGCCGTGTCGGGCTGGACCATCTGCTGGCTGTAGAGCTGGCCGTAGATCCGCGTCACGAAGCCCTGCGAGCTGCCGACGAAGCTCGTGAGAGCGGCGGTATTCAGCAGCCCGCCGGTGCTGCCGATGTCCTGCTCGGCATTGTCGGAGGCGCGGCGGACGCGGATCAGCGGGCCCGTGTAGCCGGTCGCGACAACCCGCGCGACCGACCACATCTCCAGGAACAGCCCCGTCGAGGCGATCGAGGACCAGATGTGCGAGGGCTGCGTCACGCGGATGGTGACCGGGCGCGAGACGGATCCCGCGAGGTTGGTCGCCTCGATGACCGGCGTGTAGGTGGCGGGCGCCGCCACCCCGCCGAGCGCCGCGGTGGTGCTCAGCGCGCCGGTGCTGCTGACCGCCCAGACACCGCCGCCGCCCGAGGTGATGGTGACGGTGTCGGGCGTGCCGCCGCCGATCGCGACGCTGGCGGGGTTCGGCGATGCGCCGGCAAGCGCGCCGGCGGCGATCGTGAACTCCTGCCCGGCCGCGATAGTCGGCAGGTTCACCGGCGCGATGATCGAGACGGGGCAGGTCGTCGTCGCGCTGCCTGCCGCATTGGTCACCTGGACGGTCAGCGTGCGCGACTGGCCGGCATAGCCCGCAAGCGAGCGTGCGACGCGGACCTGCACCGTCTTCGGCGTGGCGTGCGCCACGTCGAAGAGGGTGTTGGTGTTGCCGGCCGTGATCGCCGGCGTGCCCTCGTTGCCGTCATAGGTGAAGCTCGTCACGACCGTTCCGGTCGCTGCGTTCTCCGACACCTTCGGCTGTTCGGTGTAGGTGAGGCTCGGCGCGACCGCCGTGCCCCTGACGGTGACGGCAACCGCCGTGCCGAGGCGCAGCGTCTCGTCCTCGTCATAGGTGCGGCAGCGCACCTGCAGCACCTGGTCGCCGAGCGTGACCGTTCCGGTGGCGCTGCGCCGGATCGCGCCACCGGCCGTGATCGTGAACGGGTTGCCCGTCGGCTGCGACACGATCTCCCACGCATCGACCGGTGCGTTCAGGCCCTGGGTCGAGTTGCGCGGGATCGGCCCGGTCCAGTCGACGCAGCCGAGCAGCGTGCCGGCTGGTACCTGGTAGTCGATCGTGAAGACCTGGCCCGGGGTGACCACCGGTGCCTTGTCGAGACGCCAGGACACGCCCTTGTATCCGACGCAGGCGATCTGCGGCCAACCGTTGTTGGCCGCCCCGATCACGGATGGGAAGAAGCGCGGACGCAGCGCCGTTCCGACGACGCGGTGCGAGCGCATCCGCACCAGCGCCTCGCGGGCGAGCGCACGGATCTCGAGGCTGGCGCAGTCGCGTCCCGCATTCAGGAAGCCTGCGAGCATGCCGGTGGCGTAGTCGACCAGGTGGCCGGAGTTGGACCAGTCTGCCGCGATCGAGGCGTTGGTCGGCTGCGCCGAGACGGCCGCGAAGCTCTTCAGCGGCACCGAGTTGTCGTAGTCGCCGCCGGCAGACTGGTACATGTAGAGCGTCCAGCCATCGATGACGCGGCGCTGCAGGGATTCGGATTCGAGCGCCAGCTTCGCGCGGAAATACGTGTACTCGTGGTCGATGGTCGCGAAGTTCTCGCCACCCCAGCCGAGGCGCCTCGCCATTGCGAGGGCGAAGGCCAGGAAGTTGCCGTGGAAGCCGAGATGCGCGACCGCGCCGTAGCCGATCCAGACGAGGCCCATGTCGGGCCAGATGGCCTTGATGTGCGGCATCGCGCCGTGGATCGCGTTGATATAGGCCTCGATCGACTTGCCGTAGAAGTCGCGCCGCGGCGTCGCATCGGGCAGGGCGAAATTGGCGCGGACGAGGCAGCGGAACGACCAGGCCCAGGCACGGAGCTGCACGCCAGGCCAGGTCTGCCCCCAGGCCACGCCGGTCGTGTGGTTCGGCGTCATGCCGCGCCAGGTGGGATTGCCCGCGTTCAACGACACGCCGTTCCAGCAGGCGCGGCGGTTGCCCATCACGGCGTCGGCGCCACGCTGGGCCAGCATGTCGTAGAGCATCCTCCGCCCCGACAGCAGCGCCGGCGGGGTGTAGAGATCACCGCGATGCGCCATGTCGGCGACGATGTGGTCGGTGTGGTTGTTCACCGGCAACTGGCCCACGGGGTAGCCGAGCGCGGTGCCGCGCGCGACGCCGGCCGTCTCGCCGTTGCCTTCGGGCCGCTCGTCCCAGCGCGGCCATTCATCCGCCATGACAGGCCGCGCGTTGCCTTCGTCCCAGCGCAGCCAGCCGGCGATGGCCATCGCCTCGGCCTGCAGGTGCGACAGGATCGAGGCGTCGCGTGCGCGGTTGTTGCCTGCCATCCAGTAGATGTTGAACTTCGTGTCGGGCCCGATATGCGTGGCGCCGCCGGTGTCGCCCTGGAACCTGTTCAGGCCCCAGTTGAAGTAGGGGTTGGTGAGCTGCCCGGCGCCGGCCGAGAGCTGGTTCGCCGCATCGTTGTCCGCGGTCGTTGCGAAGAACGAGCGCTCGTTGAACAGCGTGAACCCTGCATCGACCAGCACGTCGAAATCGGGCCGGAAGAAGGGCCGGTTCGTCGTGTGGAAATCGTAGGTCGTGGTGCCCTTTCGCGCACGCCGCCGGATCCAGGCGTTGTACTGCAGGAGGTCACGCGCCGCGCCCGATGCCGGGCGCTGGTCGTAGACCACGGCGCCGTCGACCTCGATCGTCCATCCGAAGCGTGCCGTGCCGCCGCCCACCTTGTGCATCGCGTCGTTGGCGAACATCGCATCGACGAGCAGCAGCCCGTCCTTCGTCGTGGTCAGGTCGACGACGAGGCGCACGCTGGTGACGCTGCCCGTGGCGCCGGCGGTGTTCTGCACGGCGCTTGAGGGCACTGACGTCTTGGCCCGCGCCGAGAGGGCGAGCGGCCCGCTCATCCAGGAATCCGCCGCACTTGCGAGGATCGCGGCACGCACGTCGTAGGTCCAGAGCGGGGTCGTCGTGTTGCCGGGCGCCCATGTCCTGATCACCACCGTCCGGCCGGTGAGCTGTCCCGACCAGGTGAGCGTGCTGCCCGGCGATGGATGCGCCTCGCCCTTGCGGATCGTCGCCGGCAGCAGGGCCGCGTTGGCCAGCGCTGGCAGCTCGGCCGCCAGGGTCGCGGTGCGGATCGAGCCGTCCGGCCAGGTGGCGACGGCGTGCATCTGCGTCCTGATCTGGGTGTTGTCGTCGCCGCGGCGGATCACCACCGGGTCGGACGGACGCACGGCGCCTTGCGGGAAGGCGTGGCCGAACAGCGCGACCGTGCCCGCCGCCTCGCCCGTCCCATCGAAGGTGACGGAGGCGAGCGCGCCGGTGTCGGCGACGGTGATCGTCACCGCGCTGCTGTCGGCCGTGGGCGTGCCGCCGTTGAAGGCGACGCGGAGTGTATAGGTCCCAGCCGCGGCAGGCGTGCCGATCGTGTGCGACCAGGTACCGCCGCTGATGGTCGACACCGAGACGGGGGAGCCGACATTCGTGCTGCCCTGGCGCCACACCAGCGTCGCCGAGCTCATCGTGCCGGTGAAGGTGCCGCTGACGAGCAGCAATGACCCCGTCGGCTGCGGGCTGATCGGCGTGGCGATGGTGATCGCGGGCGTGGCGGTCACTGCCGCGGTGGCTGCGCTGGTCGCCTGGGCGGAGCCTGCGCCGTTGGTGGCGGTGACGATGACGCGGAGCGTCGATCCCGCATCGGCGCCCTGCGTCGTGTAGCTCGCGGAGGTGGCGCCGGAGATGTTCGTCGATCCACGCTGCCACTGGTAGGCGTAGGTGATCGGCGCGGTGCCCGACCATGTGCCGCTCGATGCCGTCAGCGCCTGTCCCACCTGGGCGGAGCCGCTGATCGCGGGCAGGGCCGTGTTGGCCGGCGCAGCGGACGCGGCGGTGACGGCGGTGGTGGCCGTGCTGGTCGCCTGGGCGGTGCCGGCGCTGTTGGTGGCGGTGACGACGACCCGCAGCGTCGCGCCGACATCGGCGGCCTGGGCGGTGTAGGTCGCGGAGGTCGCGCCGGAGATGTTCGTCGATCCGCGCTGCCACTGGTAGGCGTAGGTGATCGGCGTCGTGCCCGACCAGGTGCCGGTCGACGCCGTCAGCGTCTGGCCCGCCTGGGCGGTGCCGGTGATGGCGGGAAGCGCGGTGTTGGCAGGCGGGGTGGTCGCGGCAGCTACCGTCGCCGTGGCCGCGCTGGTCGCCTGTGCTGTCCCGACGCTGTTGGTGGCGGTGACGACGACGCGCAGCGTCGCGCCGACATCGGCGGCCTGGGCGGTGTAGGTCGCGGAGGTGGCGCCGGAGATGTTCGTCGATCCGCGCTGCCACTGATAGGCATAGCTGATCGGCGCGGTACCAGACCACGTGCCGCTGGTCGCCGTCAGCGTCTGGTTCACCTGGGCGGAACCGGAGATGGTCGGCGCGGCGGTGTTCGAGGGCGCGAGCGGCGCGGCCGTCACCGACGCGGTGTTCGCGCTGGTCGCCTGCATCGAGCCCGCGGCGTTCGTGCCTGTGACGACGACGCGGAGCGTCGCGCCCACGTCGTCGGTCTGCACCGCGTAGGTGCCCGCGGTCGCGCCGACGATGTTGGTGCTACCGCGCTGCCACTGATAGCTGTAGGTGATCGGCTCGGTGCCGCTCCAGCTTCCCGTCGAGGTGGTCAGCGTCTGCCCGGCCCGGGCGGTGCCGCTGACGACGGGCGGCGAGACGGAGGTCGGCGGCACGGGCACGGGGATGACCGCGGCGGTCGGCGCGCTGGCGACCTCGGTCGAGCCCGCCTCGTTCGTCGCCACCACCATGACACGCAGCGTCGCGCCGACATCGGCGAGCTGCGGCACGTAGGTCTCGCCTGTGGCGCCGGAGATGTTCGTCGTGCCGCGCTGCCAGCGGAAGGCATGGGCGATCGGCTCGGTGCCGGACCAGGTTCCGGCCGCTGCCGTCAGGAGCCGCCCGACCTGCGCCGTGCCGGTGATGCTCGGCGCGCCGGTGTTGGAGGGCAGCATCTTCGCCACGCCGGGCGAACCGACGAGCGTGACCTCGATGCGCAGCGTGCCGGCCGGGATCGTCGCCGGCCGGCCGGCATCGATCACCAGCGGCGCCGGCAGCGGTCCTACCCACACGCAGGTTCCGCCGCGCGCGGCCGTGAACAGCCCGACATGGCTGAACGACGCCCCCGAGGTGCCGAAGGGCGCGAAACTCACGGCGTCGGCGTTCGAGCCCGTGGTGCCGCTCGCGACGATGGTGACCGACTGCCGGCCGTAGCCGCTCGCGGTGGCTTCGCCGATCAGGCCCTTGGGCGTCTCGCCCGTGCCGAGGCCGATGAAGTAGTTGCCGCTGACGGCAGTGATGGCGACCATCGCGCCGGCGGTCGTGAACTTCGTTGTCATCCTGCTGTGCCTTTGCGGCGTGGGCCGCGCCAGGGGCGCCGGCGGTCACGCATGTCGGATGGCCCGGCCGCGCGCGGCGCGGCCGGGGCCGGTCGGAGAGAGGGGAGAGGCGGCGCGTCGGGGCGCGCCTGCCGGGGTCAGACGCGGGCGAGGAGCCGGTCGAGCACCGCCTCGATGCCGGTATCGGTGATCGGCGGCCGCGCGTCGAAGCCGATCGAGTGCAGCCTGAGCCCGTCGAAGTAGCTGTCGGACGTGTCTGCGTAGCGCACCCGTCCGATCTCGCAGACCATGCTCGGGTCGGCGGCGACGTGCTGCGCCACGGTCTCGGACTTCGTCATCGTCGGGTGCGTGCCGCTGAGCCGCGTCTTGGCGAAGAGGCGCGTGGCGCGGTCCGACGCGCCGTTGGTGGTGCCGGTGGAGCGGCTGTCGTTCAGCACGAAGGCGGCGGCGATCCACTCGTCGCGGGCGAAGGCGCCCGGCATCGTCGCGACCCGGTTCTCGTTGGTGTTCTCCCCGCCGCGGCCGAGCCAGAGCTCGCCCGTCGTCATCATGCGCAGCGCGTAGCTGCGCAGCAGGAAGTTGGTGAGCGAGGGCTGCACCGCGCCGACATGCAGCAGCACGCTGCGCCAGGCGGGGATGAAGGCCACGCGGAACAGCACGTAGAACACGCCGAGCGCGTTCGAGGTGGCGCGGTAGCGGTCGCGGATGTTGGTGTTGTCGAGGAAGCTGCCGTTCGTGTCGGTGAAGCTGGTCGCGGCGAAGGCGGCCCAGTCGCTGGACACCGAGTGCGAGGGCTGGTTGGCGGAGACGGGCTGCACCAGCGTCCCCGGCAGGCTCTGCCCGGAGGTCAGCAGCGAGATCGCGCCGCCGACATTGGTCACGAGCAGGTCGTTGTCGCCACGGTAGTCGAGCAGCCCCTCGGTGTAGTCGAGGTCGTTCGTGCCCCAGGCGGCCTGCACCGTCGTGGTCGGCGCCGTCACGGCCTGCGTGCTGCCGACCGGGTTGGTGGCGCTCACCACCACGCGCATCGTGTGCGAGACATCGGCGTTGGTCAGCGTGTAGGTGTTCGCCGTGGCGCCGGCGACGTTCGTCGTGCCGCGCTGCCATTGGTAGCTGTAGGCGATCGGCGTCGTGCCCGACCACGTGCCGGAAGAGACGGTCAGCACCTGGCCCGACTGGGCGATGCCGGAAATGATCGGCGCGGCCGTGACCACGGGCAGGCCCGTACCCGTGCCTCCGCCGCCACCGCCCGTGCCGGTGCCGAGCATGCCGATGCCGACGCCGACCTCGCCCGCCTCGAGTGTCGCCGCCTTGCCGGGTCCAACCGCGAGCGGCTTGGCGAGCGGGCCGACCCAGATGCAGGTGCCGCCGGTATCGGCGGTGAAGAGCCCGGCATGGGAGAAGCTGGTCTGCGAGGCGGTGAAGGCGGGGAATGTGACGGTGTCGGCGTTCACGCCCGTCGGCCCGGTGGCGACGATGGTGACCGCCTGGCGGTAGTAGCTCGCGCCCGACGCCTCGCCGACGAGGCCTGTGGCGCTTTCCCCGGTCCCGAGACCGAGGAAGTAGTTGCCGCTGACTGCCGTCATCGCGACCATCGCGCCGGCATTGGTGAAGCGTTGGGTCATGGAGGGGCCTTCATTGCTCGATCGTCACGCCGGACTCGTGCGGCGCGACATGCAGGACAGGGGTCGGGTTCAGCACATCCTCGGCCTCGTCGGTGAGGACGAGGCCGGGTGTCGGGTCGGCGAAGGCGGCGCGGGCGACGGGTCCGCGCGGCACCGTCGCGCCGTTGAGGAAGCCGGTGAACTGGCCGAACTCCGGCGCGAACCTCAGCCTCGCGCCGGGGGCGAGGCCCGACGCGGCGAGATCCACCGTGGCGTAGCCTGTGGCGGCGACGGCGGCGTTCTCGATCGCGCCGATCGAGGTGATCTTTCCGGCCGAGAGCCGGAAGTCGAGATTGCCCTGGGCGCGGATCGGCAGCCTGTCGGGCGAGACGATGTAGACGCGGATGCTGTCGGGGCCCGTGCGCACCGCGCGCGCGAGCCGCGGCTGGTCGATCGCCGGCGGCACGAAGCCGTTCTGCCCAGCGATCCGGATCGCGACATGGGCGGCGATGCGCCAGGCCGTGGAGCGGATCACGTGCAGGTAGTCGGCGCCGCCCGTGTAGCGGCCGACGGGGATGTAGGCGCCGGGATGGACGGCACGCAGGACGAACGGCCGTGCCGTCGCGCCGGCATGCGGCAGCCCGCCGCCGAGCGCCTCCATGATCCGCCGCATCGCGCTGACCCGTGGCTCGTCGCCGGTGAGGCGGGCGGCGACGGGGACCGGGAGGATGCGGAACTCGCCGAACAGCGGGGCGCAGCCCTCGTGCAGCGCGTCGTAGAACGCGGCGAGCTGCGTGGCGTAGTGGAAGTCCGACCAGGCGGGGGTGGACGCGTCCTGCGAGTGCGTCCAGTGCACGAGGACGCAGAGTCTGCCGCCGCCGGCGCGTGCCTGGATGTAGTCCCTCAGCGCGAGGCCGCGGCTGTCGAACGCGCCCGCCGCGTCGTTCCAGAAGGCAGGCCCGCCCTGGTAGGACGTCACGAGGCAGGTATTGGAGAAGGCCGTCTGGTTCGACGCGCCCGCGACCGTGACGGTGACGCCGGGCATCATCGCGGCAAGCAGTGCCTCGAGGCGGCGCGCCGCCGGCGGCTCGGAGGCGAGCGCGGTGTCGACCGTCTCGCCTCCACCCGACAGCGCCATGATGGCCTGGCTCTGCCCGCCGATGACGACGAGCACCTCGCCGAACCGTGCCGTCATGCCTCAGAGCCTCGCCAGCAGCTTGTCGAGATTGTTCTCGATGCCGGCGTCGGTGATCGGCGGGTTGGCGTCGAAGCCGAGGGCGTGGAGGCGGATGCCGTTCGCCGAGCCCGCGTTGGAACTGAAGTTGTTCCAGCGCGAGCGGCCGAGATCGGCCAGGCACGAGGAGCCGGGGTTGGGCGCCGTCGTTCCCGCCGTCTGAGTGCTGCCCATCGCCGGGCGGCTGCCGCCCGGCTTCGTCTTGGCGAAGAGGCGGCTGATGTTGTCGGATGGTCCGCCGACGCCGCCGGAGGACCGGCTGTCGTTGATCACCCAGGCGAGCGCGATGTCCTCGTTCGCGGCGAAGCCGCCGAGATCGGCGAGCAGCGAGGTGCTGCTCGGCGTGCCCTCGCGGTAGATGCGCAGTGTGCCGCCATTGCCGAGCCAGGCGAGGCCGTAGCCCTGCGCCCATTGCCGCGTGAAGGTTCCGGTGTTGTTGCCGACGCGCATCAGCGTCGTGTCCCAGGCCGGCACGCTGCCCACGCTGCGCAGAAGGAAGTAGACGACGCCGAGCGCGGTGCCCTGGCTGACGTAGCGGTCGCGGATCAGCGGCACTGCGTAGAAGTCGCCGTTCGCATCCGAGGCCGAGGCGGCGCTGAAGGTCAGCGCGCCGAGGGCGAGGCTGTGGGTCGCCTGGTTCGCGGCGTTGCCGTTGCTGAAGGCCGTGCCGGAGAAGCCCTGGCCGCTGGTGGCGGAGGAAACGGCCGCGCCCGCGCTGGTCGTCAGCGCCGCGACATCGCCGCGCCAGTCGATCAGCCCGGCATTGTAGGCGAGGTCGTTGTTGCCCGAGCCGCCGACGATGACCGACATCGCGGCCTCGCCCCGGAAGCCCATCGAGGTGAACTGGCCCGGTCCGGTGGGGACGCTGAACCGCTTGGCGCGGACGCCGATGGTGAATGCCGTCGGCATCATGCCACCGTGTCGCCGGAGAGCGTCCAGAGCGCCGCGGCGCCGCCCGGGTTGGCGCCGACGACGACCGAGACCATCGCGTGCTGCCCGGCCGTTCGCGCATGGCCGCTGCGGTTGACCAACGTCGCGCCCGCACCGGCGGCGAACTGGACCTGCCCCGCGCCCGCCTGCATGACCGTGACGTTGAAGCCGACCGGCAGCGTGGCCGGCAGGGTGACCGTGACCGCCGCGCCCGCCGTCATGCGCAGCGTCGTGCCGCTCTGTCCCGCCGCGAGGGTCAGCGCCGTGGCACCGCTCTCGGTCACCGAAACGAGGTAGTTGCTGGCCGTCGCGCCGCCGAAATCGCCGCCGAAGCCGCCGCCGCCCGTGGCGTCCGGAGCCGGCGCCCAGGCGGTGCCGTTCCACTTCAGCACCTGGCCGCTCGCCGCCCCGCCCTGCTCGATCTGGCCGAGGGGCAGGGGGGCGGCGGGGAACTGGTCGGCGCCGGTGCGCCGCATCACGCCGGTGCCGGTGACGGCGGCGAGCGCGGTGAGCGCGGTCGAGACGGGCTGCAGGCCGGTGCGAAGCTGCGTCACCGTCACCTTGCGCGTGGTGCCCGACTGGTTGGCGACGAGCTCGTCCGTTCCGGCCGCCGCGCCGGCGGCCGGGTACTGCGAGATGCGTGGCATCGCTTACTCCTGCAGGATGAAGTCGCCGGCCTCGTCGAGGATCGGCTGGTCGGTCATGTCGAGGATAGCGGCGACGGGCGGGCCTGCCGGCTCGGGCGGTGCGGTGCCGGTCAGTTCGGCGAGCGTCACGCTGCCCCCCGTGAGCGACAGCACGCGGAGAAGCAGTCCACGATCCGAGGCGGTGGCGAGGATCAGGTCGTCGGGCCGGAACATGGCGGCGACTGGGTCCATGTGGCCCGGGCTCGCGACGATCGATGCCGGGTCGGTCGTCGAGCGGTATTGCCAGAGCGAGAACCCGGCGGCGTAGGCGAGGACGCCGAGGTTCCGGGGATCGAACGCCATGGTGCGGGGGATCCTTGCGCGCAGGCCGCCGCGCCGCGACAGGTGCTGCGGTTCGGCGACGGATGGACAGGATGGTCCGGAAGAGGCCGCGTGGCGGACGCACGCCTCCCGTTTGCGGACTGCACGATGCCGAATGATAGGAATGTTGTCAACATCGAATACTGAGGTATCGGTAAAAAGTCCTATACCCGCTCGACTGGAAGTCCCGCCCCTGCATGTTAGTGTGCGGCGCAACCAGGGCCTGACCCGGGACCGGACCAGGAGACGAAACCCATGCCCAGCGACCTCACGCGCCGCCCGCTCGCGCTTGCCGCCGCTCTGGCGATCGGCCTTGTCTGCAGCCCCGCCTCCGCCCAGGAGCGGGTCGTCAACGTCTACAACTGGACCGACTACATCGACCCCGCGGTGCTCGAGAAGTTCACGGCCGAGACGGGAATCCGCGTCCGCTACGACACGTTCGACAGCCTCGAGACGCTGGAGGCGAAGCTCTCGGCCGGCCGCTCAGGCTACGATGTGGTCGCGCCGACCAACGAGCCGACCTTCTCGCGCCTGATCGCGGCCGGCGCGCTGATGCCGCTCGACATGGCGAGGATCCCCTCCGCCGCCGGGCTCGACCCCACGCTGATGCAGCGCCTGCGCAGTTCCGACCCCGACAACCGCCACGGCGTGATCTATCTCTGGGGCACGATCGGGCTCGGGCTGAACGTCGATCGCATCCGGGCGCTGGCGCCGAACGTCCCGCTCGACAGCTGGGACCTGCTGTTCAGGCCCGAGCATGCCCGCGCCGTCGCCCGCTGCGGCATCACCATCATGGACAGCCAGACCGACGTGCTCCCCTCGGTGCTGCGTTCGCTCGGGCTGAACCAGGACAGCACGAGCCAGGAGGATCTCCGCCGCGTCGAGCAGACGCTGCTCGGCATCCGCCCGCATGTCCGCAGCTTCGCCTCCGGCGGCGCGCTCGAGCAGTTGGCAACCGGCGAGACCTGCCTCGCGCTGACCTATTCGGGCGACGTGATCCAGGCCGCCGCACGGGCGGCCGAGGCCAATCGCGGCGTCGCCGTCACCTATGTCGCGCCGAAGGAGGGCGCGCAGCTCTGGTTCGACGTGCTCGCCATCCCGCGCGACGCGCCGAACGCCGAGAACGCGCACGCCTTCATCGATTTCGTGCTGCGGCCGGAGAACATGGCCGCGATCACCAACGAGGTGCGCTACCCCAACGCGGTGCCGGCCTCGAAGCCGCTGATCGACCCGGCCATCACGTCGGACCCGAACGTCTATCCGCGCGAGGAGGATTTCGCGCGCTTCTTCACCGTCTCCGGCGTGCCGCAGACGGCGGACCGCGCGCGCAACCGCACCTGGGCCAGGTTCAAGGCCGGGCGCTGACGCCCCGTCGCTGATCGGCAACGATGCCGCCGGGAAACGGTCCCGCGCCGCGCGGGCCGGGGGCGCAGAAGGGAACCGAGCCGTGGCGTGACCCGGAGGCGGAACCCTATCTCCGCCTGCGTGGCCTGACGCGGCGCTTCGGCGAGGTCACCGCCGTCGCCGAGATCGACCTCGACATCTACCAGGGCGAGCTCTGCGCCCTGCTCGGCGGTTCGGGCTCGGGCAAGGCGACGCTCTTGCGCCTGCTCGCAGGCTTCGAGCGGCCCGTTGCCGGGACGATCA
>SXGQ01307048.1_pt1 | contig 17634 bp, 17 predicted proteins | sample 3178371 | NCBI WGS metagenome assembly SXGQ01 (sample SAMN11356859, study PRJNA531348) | freshwater metagenome | isolation source: freshwater sample F1-20 | place: China: Fuxian Lake, Yuxi | collected 2017-12-25 | reverse complement strand
GAGCGCGGCCTGGCCGGATACGGGCCTCTTCCTCGCGCAGAACATGGGAGGCCTCTATATCGGCGCCGCCCCGGTGCTGCTCCTGGTCTGCGCTGGCGTAAGAGGCTGGCTATGGGCACGCGAAGTACGCTTCTTTTCCGTAGCAGCAGGCCTGATGGTCCTCTACGCATTGGGCTGGTACACGCCCGCCTTCGAATTCATGCATTCGGCGCTCCCCGGGGTTGATCTGTTCAGACGCCCGGCCGACGCATGCTTTCTGATTGGTGCCCTGCTTGCCATTCTGGCGGGCTACGCGGTGCACCGCCTGGTCACCGAGCCTGATCCGGGAAGGCTACCCATTGCCGCGTGTGCGTGGCTGTTGGGCGGAATCGCTGCCAGTGCTTCGATCGGCCTCGCCGTGCAGTTCGGACGTCTGCCGCAGGCCCTGCCCGCGCTGGGCGAGAGCCTGCTGAGCCTGCTGCTCGCAGCACTCGTGCTCGGACGGCTGGCGCGATATGCGGGCCAGGCGGGTTCGAGCCTCGGGCGATCGGGTCGCCACGCGGGGGCTCCCGCACGCATCGGACTCGCCGCCCTCGCAGCCCTCACGGTGATTGATCTCGCGCACCACAACGGACCGTCATCGGCCACCGCGCAACCCGCAGCCATGTACGAGGTCCTGGCCCCGGACACGCGGAACGAAACGATCACTACGCTCAAATCGCGCGTCGTAGCCAACGACACGCGGCGTGACCGGATCGAACTCACCGGCCTGGGCTTTCACTGGCCCAATGCAAGCCTTACGCATGGCCTGGAAAATATCCTCGGCTACAACCCGCTTCGGCTAGGCCACTACAGCGCGGCCACCGGCGCCGAGGATCACGTGGGGCTACCTGACCAGCGGCGCTTCTCGCCGCTCTTCCCGTCCTATCACTGCACACTCGCCAATCTTCTGGGCCTGCGTTTCATCGCAACCGGGGTACCGATCGAATCGATCGATCCTGCATTGAAGCCGGGCGATCTACGGTTGGTGGACCGCACCCGCGAAGCCTGGATTTACGAAAACCCCAATGCCCTGCCCCGGGTGCTGTTTGCCACCCGTGCAATTGAAGTCGATTTCGACGAACTTCTTGCCAGCGGCCGCTGGCCCCAGCACGATCTGAAGTCAACTGTCCTGCTTGAGTCCGGCAGCCTCGGCCCGGACAAGCCCAGACGCCCTGGCCAGGCGCGTATCACGCGCTACGGTAACACCCGCGTTGATGTCGAAGTCGACAGCCCGGACGGGGGTTGGCTGGTGCTCAACGACATCTGGCATCCCTGGTGGTTCGCCTCGAATCTGGGCGCGGACAGCGAGTCGCCTCTGCCGCTCCTGCGCGCCAACGTGCTGTTCCGAGCGGTGGTAGTTGACCCTGGCCGGCACCAGGTACGCTTCGAATTCCGGCCGCTGGATGGCGCGCTCAACCAGATCGCAGAGAGCCTGCGCGAGCCCTGAGTAGGCCGTGCTCCGGTCGCGCCTTACGCACCCGCCACGAACTCACCAAGGCAGAAGGCCCCTGGACCCGCACGGACTGTGTCGGCCTGCCTGGTGCTGACGGCTACACTGCCGGAGGTTTTCTCTTCCCCGCTCCACGCTTTTGCCTTCCCCCATGAGCACCGCAGGCGCCTCCCCGCAGGACAGTGTCAGCTACCGGCTTGAGCCGCGTGTGGCCCGCGCGTTTGCTCGCTTTTCCGGGGGGTTCTGGACGGACGAAGGCGCGATGCGCGCGTGGCTCCTTACACTCGGTCTGTTCGTGCTGTTGCTGCTGTCTACTGCAGCCACCATCGCCATGAATCACTGGAATCGCTGGTTCTTCGACAGCCTCGAATCGCGTGATGTGGGCGCGCTGGGCCGTGCGGTCCTGATGTTCGCCATCATCATTGTGTCGATGGCCTCGATCGGCGTGGGCATCGTATTTACCCGGGAAACGTTGCAGGTGAGATGGCGGCAATGGATCGTCGCCCGCATGCTCGACCGATGGCTGTCGGCGCAGCGCTTTCATCGCCTGAGTGCAAGCGGGAAGGAGCCGCAAAACCCCGAGTACCGGATCGCTGATGACACCCGCTGGGCCACCGAACCGCTGGTCGATCTCGGTATCGGCCTGGTGCTCGCTGTGGTGAATGCAGCTGCCTTCATCGCCATCCTGTGGACCGTAGGCGGCAGCTACACCCTGCGCATGGGAGACGAGCATGCAATCACGATCCCCGCCTACCTGGTGGTTGTGGCCCTTGCCTACGGCATGCTTGCGTCGTGGCTGATGCTCAAGGTCGGGGCTGCGCTTCCTGGCTGCGTGGCGCGCCGTAATGAGGCCGAGGGGCACTTCCGCTTCGGCATGATGAGACTGCGCGATAACGCGGAAAGCGTCGCCCTGCTCGCCGGCGGCCCCGGAGAGCGCAGGATCCTCGCGCGCAGCTACGATCGGGTGGTGGATTGCTGGCTTGCGATCGTCCGCCAGCATGCCCGCCTCACCTGGATCACCAACGCATCCGGCCCGATGATTCCAATCGTGCCATTGCTTTTCGCGGCGCCGAAATACATCAGCGGTGATCTGACGCTGGGTCAGGTCACGCAGCTCGCCGCAGCCTTCGTTCAGGTGCAGATTGCGATTTCATGGCTGGTCGATCACTACGGAAAAATCGCCGAGTGGTATGCCTCGGCACGCCGGGTGATGGAAATCGTCGAGGCCTGTGATGAGTTACCGGCCAGCCCCTCGGCTGCGCAATCGGCCCCAGACCGAGGAGCTGGCGAAGCCGGCGTGCCGCCTGCCAATCTTTCCGAACAGCCCGTCTGGCGGATGGGTCCCCATACGATCCGTCGCGGCGAGTGGGCACAGCTCAACGGCGATTCCAGCACCGGAAAATCCACTCTGGTTCGACAACTCTGCGGCCTGAGCGCTGGCACAGCCGGGGCCCCCGAGATAGCGTCGGGTTCGTCGGGATGCGAACCCATGGTGCTGCCGCAGCGGGTCTATCTGCCGCCTGGGTCGTTGTGCGATGTGTTGGCGTATCCAGCCGCCAGTCCGCCCGCCAGCGACCCGAGACTGCGCTCAGCGCTTGAGCAGACCGGACTTGGCGCATTGGCCAGCCGTCTTGAGGACAGCGCGCGCTGGGATTCGCTCCTATCCCTGGGTGAGCGTCAGCGCCTGGGTGTTGCGCGGGTGCTGATCACCGAGCCTGATACGCTCATCATCGACGACGCCCTCTCGGCGCTGGACGAGGCCGCACAACGCAGCCTGCTTGACGCGATTAGGCGCGCCGTTCCAGCGATCACCGTCCTGTATCTGTCTCGCCATCCCGCCTGCACCGACCATTTCGACCAGGTTCTGCCGCTCGCCCCCGGTGCGTTGCGATCTGCTCCCTGACTCCTTTTTTTCATCGAGACCTGCACCAATGAGTAAACTCAACTTCTGGAACAGTACCTGGCCACTGGATGAGGCGCAGTGCCCCTGCGATCTGCATTTCCTCGACTATCTTCAGTCGCGCAATGCGCAGTCGAGCACGATCTTTCACTTCGGCACCGGTAACCACCACATCGTCGGCCTGCGGCTCGCGCAATCCGACAGCAATTGCGCGGTGTTGGGCATCACCGCCTCGCCCCAGGAGTACGACGACTATGTTCGACTTCTGATTGACAACCCGGAACTGGGCCGCTCCTACAAGGCATGGTTCGGCGATATTTACCAGTTGGATGCACGACTCCTTCCCATGTTCGACTACGTCACCCTGTTTCACGTCGGCGAATTCAGGACGGCTGAAAACGATCGATACGGGGCGCTCACCGATCTGGAGATGACCCTGCTACTGGCCGATCAGGTCAAGCCTGGCGGCGAAATCCTCTTCTACACCGGCTCGTATGCCTATGACGTCGCCGAGCGCGTGGAGGAGGAACTGCTTCGCCAGCGGCCTTTCGAACGACGCGGCACCTTCAAGTCACTGCAGATCCTCGCCCGTTCTTCTGATCGGTAACGCATCGGCCCCGTCTGGCCACGCGCCACCTTCCGCCAATGACTGACCCCTCCCCGTCTGCCGCCTCCGCCACACCCTCTGCTGCGCGTCCTGCCGCCGGGCATCCGATGGACACGCTGAGGCGCGCGCTCGGGCTGTTGCTCGCCGAGCGCCGCCAGGCAGCACTGATCGTCCTCGCTGGGCTCATGCTCGCTGCGGTCCCCGTGATTGAACAGGTCCTGCTCGCACGGGTCGTGGATGCCCTTGCCGCGCGCGCGCCGGCCTTTGGCGTGATTGCTGTGTGGGCAGGGGTGGGGCTCGCCGGCATTCTCGCCGGCGTGATCGTGGCCGTGATGGCCGACCGGCTCGCCCATCGCCGCAGGCTGGCTGCGCTCGCAGCGGCATACGAGCGCGCGCTCGCACTACCCTCGGGTTATCACGCCGAGCGCGGCTCAGGGGCAGTCGTGCGTTCCATCCTTGCCGGAACCGACGCCTTGTTCTGGAACGGCCTGTCGCTTCTGCGCGAACAGTTTGTCGCGCTCGCCGGACTCCTGGTGATGCTCCCCGTTGCCTGGCACATGAACGCAATGATGGCGTCAATCCTGATCGCACTTGGTGCGGTTTATGTGCTCGCCAATCTGTTCATCGCCCGCCGCACGCACAGCGGACAGGCCGATGTTGAACGGCATCACGGCGAGGTCTATGGTCGGGTGGGCGATGTCATCGGCAACGTCACGGTGGTGCAGAGTTATGGCCGCTTCGGCGCAGAAATGCAGGCGATGCGGGCCATCATGTCCCGCCTCCTTGCAGCCCAATACCCCGTGCTCACCTGGTGGGGACTGCTCACCGTGCTTACCCGAACCGCAGCCACAATCACCGTGGTGATTCTGTATGCGGTGGGTTCAGTGCTGGTGGCCCGCGAACAGATCACGGTGGGTGAGATCGTTGCGTTCGTGGGCTTTGCGGGTCTTCTGATCGGAAAACTCGATTCGCTTTCCGGTTTTGCCGTACGGATGGCGCAAAGCATCCCGACGCTTACCGGCCTGTTCGAACTGCTCGATGCGCGCGAGGCCGTACCCGAGGCACCCGATGCGAAGCCGCTGCCGCAGGTGGCGGGTGCGGTCCGCTTCGAGCAGGTGAGCTTCCGCTTCCCCGGTTCAGCGCAGGGCGTATTCGATCTCGAATTCAATATTCCGGCCGGCGCCACCTTCGCGCTGGTGGGTGCAACCGGCGCAGGAAAAAGCACCACGCTATCGCTTCTGCAACGGCTTCGCGCCCCCGACCAGGGCCGTATTCTGGTGGACGGCATCGACATCGCCACCGTCACACTCGCATCGCTTCGCGAGCAGATTGCGGTCGTGTTCCAGGACGCCGGGCTCTTCAATCGGTCGATCGCCGAGAACATCGCCATCGGCCGCCCGGACGCCAGCGCGGAAGACATCGAACGCGCCGCCCGACTCGCCCAGGCCCATGAGTTCATCATCGGTAAACCGGGTGGTTATGGCTTCGTGATTGGCGAGCGCGGTGCATCGCTTTCGGGCGGCGAACGGCAGCGGCTGGCGATCGCCCGCGCCATCCTTCGCGATGCCCCGCTTCTTCTGCTTGATGAGGCGACCAGCGCGCTCGATGTTCAGACCGAAGCGCGAATCCGCGATGCACTGGAAGCGGTGCGGCGCGGGCGCACTACGCTGGTGATTGCGCACCGTCTGTCCACCGTGGCCGACGCCGACCGCATCCTGGTGGTGGAGCAGGGCCGGGTCATCGAATCAGGACGTTTTGACGAACTGGTGGCACTCGGCGGGGTATTTGCAAAGATGGTGGAACAGGGCGGCTTCACCGAGCCGAGCGCGGCTTAATCGGTCTCGTCCTCCGCCAGCCGGCGTTCGCGTTCAATGTCTTCTTCGCTCGCCTCAGTCACCGAAATCACCCGCAGTTCGAAACGAAGCGCCAGCCCGGCAAGCGGATGATTGCCATCCAGCACCACGGTATCCTCGGTGAATTCGGTTGCGATATAGACGTGCCCGTCGTGATCGAGCTCAGGCATGCCCGGCACTTTCTGAAAACCCATGCCCTCTTCCAGATCATCGGGAAAGCCCGCGCGCGGTGCCAGATGAACGAGCGACGCATCGTAGTCGCCAAATGCATCCTCGGGTTCGAGTTGCAGCGCTGCCGAGTGGCCCGCCGCGTGACCTTCAAGCGCCCGTTCGATTCCCGCCAGAACCGCGCCATAGCCGCCATGAAGATAGGTAAGCTCGCGTTCGCCCGGCTCGATCGGCTCGCCCTGCGCGTCACTGATTCGGTAGCGCAGGGTGACCCAGCGTCCCGCGGTAATCGATAACAACATCAACGTCTCCCGGGTGATCCATGAATCGACAGTCCAAGCCCAGCCCGACCCAGCCGCCCGCCTCCCGAACTACGCCCCGAAAGGGCAGCCGGGCTACGCAGGCGGATGCTCGGCTCCTCGGCGGCCTGAGTGTAGATGAGTTCCTGCGCGTTCACTGGCAGCGTCGGCCGCTTCTGGTCCGGGCCGCTCTGCCCGACATCAAACCGCCCTGCGATGCGCGGGCACTGATCGAACTCGCTCAGGACGACTCGGTTCAGTCGCGGCTGGTGACCTCCTTCGGCGGCCGCTGGCAGCTCGCGCACGGACCTTTCGATCCTGATGAGTTGCCATCGCTCGAACGAAGCCGCTGGACCCTGCTGGTGCAAGGGGTCAATCTGCATGATGACGACACGAACGAGTTGATGTCCAAGTTCCGGTTCATCCCGGATGCCCGGCTCGACGATCTGATGATCAGCCTCGCATCGAATCAGGGCGGGGTGGGGCCCCACCTCGACTCCTACGATGTCTTCCTCATCCAACTCTGGGGCAAGCGCCGCTGGCGGATCGCCCCGCCGGGTAACGACCGGTTCAAGCCAGGGCTCCCGCTCAAAATTCTTGAGCAGTTCGAGCCCACTCAGGAGTGGCTCCTCGAACCGGGCGACATGCTCTACCTGCCCCCAGGCTGGGCCCATGACGGCATGGCGGACGGTCCATGCATGACTGGCTCGGTGGGCTTCCGGGCACCGTCGCGACAAGAGTTTCTGCGCGAATTCCTGGCGGATGCCGCTGATTCACCGGGCGGGCCGGATCCACGCTTCGGGGACCGCGGCCGCGCCCCCAGCGCGCGCGCAGCGGCGGTTCCGGTTGACCTGCATCGGCAGATGCGCGAGTGGGCGCTTAACTGGCGGCCCACCGCCGTATCAGTGGATGATTTCATCGGGCGCTTCCTCACCGAGCCCGCAGCAAACGTTTTTTTCGACGCACCAATTCGACTCAACGAGGCGCGTTTTTTCGAGGCAGGCCGCCGCGCGGGTTTTCAACTGGATCGACGCACCCGGCTTCTTTATCGCGCCTCACGCTTCCATATCAACGGCGAGTCGGTTGCAGCGCCCCATTCAGGGCCGGCGCGGCACCTGCTCCAGAAGCTTGCCAACCAGCGACAGCTCACCGCGCACGAGACCAGCCAGGCGAGCAGCTACCTCGAACTCGCCCAACTGCTGGGTGACTGGGCCCGGGCAGGATGGATACACCCTGCCAACATTCAGAAGTCACGTTGACCCCTCGCAGCCGCTGTCCCCGCGCGACCCGCAAGCCACAATCGCTCCACCCTCGGTAGGGCTCACCGCGCTGCTCGCACACCGACCCGAACCGCTGGCGGATCAGACCTCGGTCCAGTGGAAACCCGTCTCCTGATCCGCCACCCCCACCGATCCGGGATCAGTCTGGAGCGCCCCGGCGAGCGCCTGCTGCGCCAGCGCGGGGGAGTTGTTTTGGGCGCTGAGATGTGCGGCAACCACCTGGCGCAGGCGACGATTGTCGAGCGATGCCAGCAGATCGGCGGCGGCGTCGTTGGCCAGGTGTCCCCATGGGCCCGAGATCCGGCGCTTCAGTACTTCGGGATACGTATTCTTGGCGGCCAGCAGCGCGCTGTCGTGATTGCACTCGAGTACCAGCGCGTCCATGCCTGAATAAGCGCGCCTTACGTGCGCGGATCCATGACCGATGTCGGTGAGGACCCCTAACCGGACGCGACCGTCGTCGATCACATATTGCACCGGCTCCCTCGCATCATGCGGCACCGATACCGGCATGATGTGCAGGCCCCCGACTTCAAAGGGCTGGTCGGGCGTGACCGCACGGAACAGCGTTGGCAGCGCGTCCGTGTCGGTCGACGTCGACTCATTGGAACTCGCCGAAAGCGTCCCATGGGTCAGCCACGCTGGGATCCGATGCGCACGCGAGAGTCGGAACACCCCGCCCACATGATCGCCATGTTCATGCGTGACCAGAATTGCGTCGAGTTGCTCGGGCTCAATGCCGGCGGCACGCAGCTTTCGCCGGGCCTCGCGCAGGCTGAAACCGCAGTCGATCAAAACCCGGGTGATGCGCGCACCGTCCTGGCTCTCGATCAGCAGAGCATTACCGTCGCTACCACTGCCGAGGCTTGCGAACCTCATGCCGGCGAACCGAAACGGGCGGGCGCAACCTCCAACCGACCCAAGCGAACCACGCCCGGGCTTACAGCAGCATCTGCTGCATCAGCAGGTCGAGAATACGATTGACGGTAGCGCGGTCAGCGTCGGGGGTGGGTTTGCCGTCTTTGTCCTGAATGGTGAGCCGAACACCCGTGCCCGCTGACACCAGGCTGAGTCGGTATTGCTGGCTCAGTTCAGGCTTGGACGACCGGGTAAACAGGCGACCGAAGAAGCCAGGCCGATCAGCCGCCGCACGCGCCTGCTCATCGGCATCGATATAACGAACAAAATAGGCACCCCGCGACCGGTCCCGGTCTTCCACGGTGAAGCCGCCCCGGTCGAGCGCCAGCCCCACCCGGCGCCACGCCCGGTCGAAGGGATCATCGAGATCGATGCCCCGACCCGCGCCGTCACCTGAGACGCGTACGTCGCGCATTTCCTGAGCCGCTGGTTTACCTGAAACTACCAGTTGCTCGGCCCGCTGGCCTCCCGAGATCTTGAGCATCAGGCGGTTCAACATCTCGACCTCGAGGTCGGGCTCGGGCGCGCGCCGCTGCCAGATGAAGGCGTCACGTGATACCGAGGTGGCCACCTCTTCCATGCCTCGGTGTGACACGTAGATTTCCGATCGGCCGTCCGGCAGGCGCTCGATACGAGTGCGGAATTTGTCCAGAGTGCCCGAGGAATAAATGCCATCAACCACTTTGCCAAGCGTGCGGCGAATGAGGTCGAGCGGCACCCGAGCCCGATTCTCGAGCCAGTTGGTTTCGATGGTGCCGGTTTCCGCGCTGTCGGTCTCAAGCGTGAAACCGGTTTCGGTCCAAAAGTCGCGTACTGCGGGCCAGAGTTTCTCGGGCGGCGTGTCAACCACCAACCAACGCTGGAGCCCCGAACGTTCGATTCGGACACCCGGCGTGGACGGCAGCACCGAGGATGCCCCGGCACGCGCCGCCGTCTGGGCGCGATCTCGCTCGAACGAAGAGAGGGTTCTCTCAGCACCCCGCGAAGTTGGAATGGCGAACCGCTCATCGCCGCGCGGCGATACCAGATCAGGCGGCACCTCCAGCGAGGTACGAGGCGCGCTTGAAGCGGATTTGTAGTCGATCTTGCCCCGCTCTTCGAGGTAGTTGTTGATGCCGCAACCGCCGAGCAGTACGGCGACGGTCACCAAACCGAACCCGCCCAGAACCCTAGAGAGTGACCGCTGCATGATCAGACCCCTGCTGCACGCATGGCTGCGCGCACGACATCGTGGAAGCTGGAGGAGAGCGGCGTGAGCGGCAGGCGAACTGCCGGCCCGATCAGCCCACGCTCTGCCATCGCCCATTTGACTGGGATGGGGTTGGCCTCAACGAACAGCTTCAGATGAAGCGGCAGCAGCTGTCGGTTGATGGCAAGCGCCTCATTCCAACGCCCGGCAAGCGCGGCTGCGCACATACTCGCCGTTGCGCCTGGCGCGATATTGGCAGTGACCGAGATGACGCCATGCGAGCCCATTGCCATGAGCGCGAGCGCAGAGTCATCGTTACCGCTGTAGACACCAAAGCCGGCAGGCAACCGGGCAAGCAGATCGGAGCCCCGGGGAATGTCGCCGGTGGCGTCCTTGAGTCCGATGACGCCCGGTACCTGGGCAAGCTTCAGCACGCTGTCGTTTGAGAGATCGGCGACCGTACGGCCCGGCACGTTGTAGAGAATGACGGGCAGCCCGACGCGCTCGGCAACCGCCGTAAAGTGCCGGACCATGCCTTCCTGAGTGGGCTTGTTGTAGTAGGGGACCACCTGGAGCGAGGCTGCCGCACCGACCTTCTTCGCATACTCGGTGAGTTCGATCGCCTCGCGCGTGGAGTTGCCGCCCGTGCCCGCAATGATGGGGAGCCGGCCCGCCGCATGCTCAACGGCGACCCGGATCAGGGTGCAGTGTTCGTCGTGATCGACCGTTGGCGACTCACCGGTGGTTCCGACCGCCACAATGGCAGAGGTTTTCTGTTCGATATGCCAGTCAATCAAGCGACGGTAGCCATCGAGGTCGAGGCTGCCGTCCTCGTGCATCGGCGTGACGATCGCGACAATGCTGCCCTGGATCATGGTTTGGGGGTTCCAAAGAAGGAAGTGTTCATTCTATCGCGAAGCTCTCAAGGTTCGCCGAAGGCTCGACCGCGAGAATCCGCTGTACCCGAGCGCGCCGAGATCCGAGGACCACTCCGTCCTCGTAGGCAATCACCATGAGCCCGGCCTGAGCGCACCGCGCCAGCAGCTCGCCTGGTTCGAGCAGAAAATCGGGGTTACTCGGCTTACCGTAGCGTTCATTGCCGCGTGCGAAGGTTTCGTAAATCAGGAGACCACCCGGTGCGAGCAGCGCACACACTTCTGAAAACCTTGGCCTGAACAGGTAGTTGCTGACAATGACGCAACCAAAACTCGCCCCCTCGAAGGGCGGCGGGTTGGCTTCCAGATCGGCCTCCACGCAACGAACCGTGCCACCGATTAACTGCAACGCCGAAGCATCGCGATCGACCGCGGTGACCGCCATGCCGAGCGCCTCGGCCGCGCGTGCGTGACGCCCCTGCCCGGCGGCAAGATCGAGCACGCGGCTGCCCGCCGCCAGCCAGCGGAGCCCGCGCATCACCCATACAGAGGGCGAAGACGCCCCATGCGCTGGCGTGAGCCCAGCGCCCGGATGGGCCACCTGCCCATCAGTCATGACTGAGACCCATCACCTCGCGGACATCACGCATGGTCTCCTGCGCGAGTTTGCGGGCACGATCGCAGCCGTCAGCAATAATGTTGCGCAGCAGGCTCGGGTCATCGACATAGGGTTGTGCGCGCTCCAGAAAGCCCTGCTGCTCCTTCAGCACGGCGTCGATCACCGGCTGTTTGCATTCCAGACAACCGATCCCCGCCGTGGTGCACCCCGCGCGCACCCAGTCACGGGTTTCGTCGTTGGAGTAAACGACATGCAACTGCCACACCGGGCAACGCCCGGGATCGCCCGGGTCGGTTCGCCGCACGCGCGCCGGATCGGTGGGCATCGTACGAATCTTGCGCGTGACCGACTCGGGGTCTTCGCGCATGCCGATCGAATTGCCGTAGCTCTTCGACATTTTCTGACCGTCGATTCCGGGCATCCGCGAGGCTTCGGTGAGTAACGCCTGCGGCTCGGCAAGAATGATCTTCCGGCTTCCCTCAAGCCAGCCAAAGAGCCGCTCGCGGTCGCCCAGGCTGAGATTGGGCGATTGGTCGAGCAGTTCGTGCGCCTGTTGCAGGGCTTCATCATCGCCCTGCTCCTGGAAGCGCGTACGCAGCTGCTGATACATCCGCGCGCGCTTGCTGCCGAGGCGCTTGACCGCCTCGCGAGCCTTGTCCTCAAAGCCTGGCTCGCGGCCGAAAAGATGGTTGAAGCGGCGAGCGATCTCGCGCGTGAGCTCGATATGCGGTACCTGGTCTTCGCCAACCGGAACGAAGGCGGCGCGATACATCAGGATATCGGCCGCCTGGAGCAGCGGGTAGCCCAGAAAACCGTAGGTGGCGAGGTCGTGATCAGAGAGCTTTTCCTGCTGGTCCTTGTAGGTTGGCACGCGTTCGAGCCAGCCCAGCGGCGTGCTCATCGAGAGCAGCAGATGAAGCTCGGCATGCTCGGGAACACGAGACTGGATGAACAAGGTGGACTGCTGCGGGTCGATGCCCGCTGCAAGCCAGTCAATCACCATTTCCCAGATATTGTTTCCGATGACTTCGGGCGAATCGTAGTGCGTGGTGAGGGCATGCCAGTCAGCCACAAAAAACAGGCAGGGATACTCGGATTGCAGACGCACCCAGTTCTTGAGTGCGCCGTGGTAGTGCCCTAGGTGCAACGCCCCGGTGGGGCGCATGCCGGAGACGACACGTTCTGGAAACATGATCAGCCCGAAAAGTTGAATAACCAGGAAATCAGGTCGACGCCCATCCCGATGGTGGGCGTGACGATCGTACCCAGCAGGCCGGTGGCCAGTAGCGCCAGCACGATCAGAAGGCCAAAGCGCTCAAGCCGATACCAGATGATGGCTGCCCGCAGTGGAAGAAGGCTCGCCACGATCCGGCCGCCATCAAGCGGGGGTACGGGCAACAGATTGAGTACCGCGAGCCCCAGATTGCAGAGAATACCCGCCTGCGCCATCAGCAACAGGAACTCAACCTGCACAGACCAGAGCACCAGCAGTTTGAGCAGGCCCGCCCAGCCCAATGCCATGAGCAGGTTGGCGCCTGGTCCTGCCGCCGCGACCAGGCCCAGGTCACGGCGGGGCGACCGAAACGCCGAGGCATCAACCGGAACCGGCTTGGCCCAGCCGAACAGGAGCCCTCCCGCACCGAGCGCCTTGCCCACCAGCAGAATCAGGGCAGGCACCAGCAGGGTGCCGATGGGGTCAACATGACGCAGCGGATTGGCGGACACCCTGCCCTGCAGACGCGCGGTGGGATCGCCCAACCGCGCCGCAAGCCAGGCGTGAGCGGCTTCGTGCAGCGTGATCGCCAGGATGACAGGAATTGCATACACCGCAATGAGTTGCGGCAGGCTGAGATTCATACGTCGAGTTTATCAGTGGCGAGCGCTGGTCCCGTCAGCGTCCCTTACCGAGCATCGCATCCACCGGCCCGCAGCCGATCCGCACCACCAGAGGCTGATCACCGGTCAGGTCGATCACGGTGGTCGGCTCAAGCCCCGAACGACCGCCGTCCAGCACCAGATCCACCCGACCGGACAGACGCGCCTCGATATCATCGGACTCCGTCAGCGGCGTGTCCTCGCCCGGGAGTTGCAGCGTGGTGCCCAGAAGCGGCTCGCCCACGGTCTCGAGCAATGCTCTCAGCAGCGCCGCCTGCGGCACACGAACTCCCAAGGTGCGACGCGAAGGATGGAGCAGTCGCTTCGGCACTTCGCGGGTAGCTGGCAGCACAAAGGTGTAAGGGCCAGGCGTCCATTCCTTCAGAAAGCGGAATTGCCGGGTATCAATCGCGGCATAGACCGATAGCTGGGCCAGGTCAAGACAGAGCAGCGTCATGAGATGGCGGGCATCGAGCGCGCGGATTCGTCGGACACGCTCGAGCGCCTCGCGATCGCCAATCTGCCAGACGAGGGCATGGCAGGCATCGGTGGGCGTGGCCACGACCCCCCCCTCACCCAGGCAATCGGCTGCCTGCCGCAGCAGCCGCGGTTGCGGATTATCGGGATGAATCGAAAGAATTCGGGTCATGGTTTGCTGAGCGCTCGTGCGGTTGCCGAGCGCTCGCGCAGCCCGCGATCCTAACCGCAGGCGCTCGCGCGCAACCCGACCTGGGTCAGGCGACCTGCCGGTTCAGGAACTCAGGCCAATCGCGCCACACCGGAATCACAGAATCCGGAAGCAGCGGCAAACGGCCCAACTCGGTGTGGCGCTCCCCCGGCGCATGAAAGTCGGCGCCGCGGGAGGCCGCCAGGCCCGCCTCCAGCGCCACATTGGCAAAGCGCCGGAACTGGTCCCGCGTGTGACTACCGCAGACCACCTCGATCGCTTCACCGCCCGCGGCTTTGAACTCCGACACCAGCGCCCAGAGCGCCGTGTCATTGAAGCGATAGCGACCAGGGTGCGCAAGCACCGCCACACCGCCCGCCCCGCAAATCCACTCCACCGCCTCGGATAACCGCGCCCAACGATGCTCGACATAGCCGGGCTTGCCTTCAACCAGATATTTTCGGAATACCTCACCCACGTCGTCGCAGATGCCGCGCTCAACGATATGTCGCGCGAAATGGGTGCGCGAGATGAGCGCGGGATTACCCACGTGACGGAGCGCGCCTTCCCAGGCATCTGGTACGCCTGCGATTTCCAGTTGGCGGGCGATCTCGCGGGCGCGCGTGTCACGCCCCGATCGCGTTCGGGCGAGCCCCGCACACAGCGCGGCATCGGTCCAGTCGATCCGAAGGCCCACCACGTGCACGGTTTCGCCACCCCAGGACACCGACACCTCTACGCCCCCCACCTACTCGAGGCCTCGCGCTCGCGCCGCATCGGCCGCCGCCTGCTGGCCACAAATTTCGTCGTGGTCGGTTAGCGAAAACAGTTCCACCCCATTGTCGGCCGCGCGCTCGACCAGTGCCGCGGGCTCGAGTACGCCATCGGACATGTTGGAATGGCAGTGGAGGTCGGCGTTGCAGCGCCAGGGGTCGGGGCGAAAACTCATTTGAGGAGAAATGTCCGGATAAGGGCCGCTACGGCAGCCGGCTGATCGTGATGCATCATGTGGCCGGCACCTGTCACGGTCACCCGCTCGAGCGATCGAATCGCTGCTAGTCTGCGCTCGTAGGCTGGCTTCAGGGCAAAGCTGATTCCGCGCGAAGGGAATTCAGACATCACCCAGAGCACAGAGGCTTCGACCTGCCGCCAGCACGCGAGGGCCTCACTCAGACGATACAGCGCTGGGTTGGGGAGTTTGTGTGCCGGATCACCGAGAACCTCGAATCCACCGCCGGAAAGCGGTTGCGACCAGTTTTCCGCAATAAACAAGGCCTTGTCGATTGTGAGTCGCGGGTTGTCGGCGCACAGCCGCTGCGCGAGCGCCTCGCGCGTGGCATAGGCGCGGAGCCTGCGACCGGCCCTGACCTGATCCAGCCAGGTGGCATAGCGCGCGGGCGCTTCCCGCGGACGCGCAGCACGCATGCCCACGCCTTCCAGATTGATGAGTCGGCGGATACGGGCAGGGCGCACGCCCGCATAAAGCATCGCCACATTGCCACCCATGCTGTGCGCAACCACGTCAACCGGCAGACCGTCTGGCACGAGCTCGGCGAGCAGCTGGTCAAGGTCGGCGAGATAGTCGGGAAACCAGTAGGAGTCGGCTGCGGGTCGCTCTGACAGCCCGAAGCCGCGCCAGTCGGGCGCATGAATTACCCAGCCCGGCCCCATCTGATCCACCATGAACTGAAACGACACCGATGAATCCATCCAGCCATGGAGCAACACCAGATGTTGCTGCGTGGGCCCGCCGGTGTGCCAGTGGCGGACATGATGACGGAGCCCCCGCAGCGTGAAGAAAAGCGACTGCGAACTCACCGCCGGTCGGTAGGCTTCGAGGGAGCGGGATGACACTTCGGTATTCATCTGGGTCCTGATTATAGGCACCTTGATCCGGTCCGCCCTCGCCCGCGGCCAGCCGGGCGGCATCGCTTAGAATGCGTGCTTTGCTAGGAGCCCTTTAATGGCGATCTACCGATTGGGCGAACACGCGCCGCAGATTCATCCCGATGCCTGGGTGGCCGACTCCGCCGATGTGATCGGCCGGGTCGAAATCGCAGCTCTGGCAAGTGTCTGGTTCAATGTCACCATTCGTGGCGATAACGATCTGATTCGGATCGGTCACGGCTCCAACGTACAGGACAGCTCGGTCCTTCATACCGACACCGGGCTGCAACTCGACATTGCCGACAACGTCACCGTCGGTCATCAGGTCATGCTGCACGGCTGCACCATCGGGAGCGGTTCACTCATCGGCATTCAGGCTGTGGTGCTGAATGGCGCCAAAATCGGACGCGACTGCCTGATCGGCGCTGGCGCCCTGGTTACCGAGGGCAAGGAAATTCCGGACCGCAGCATGGTTCTGGGTTCGCCTGGCAAGATCGTTCGCACGCTTACCGATGAAGACCTTGAACGGCTGCGCTACGGAGCCCGGGTGTACATGGAGCGCGCTCGCATGTTCCGAGCGGGCCTCACCCGGGTCGGCTGAAGTACACGCTTGAACCAAGACTTCGTCCGCCGCTTTCTGCTCGACCGCACCGCAGTGCGGGGAGAGATCGTCTCGCTTGACGACTGCTGGCGCCAGATCGCAAGCCGACACGATTTGCCACGCGCTGCCCTCGAGACGCTAGGTGAATTGTCCGCCGCCGCGGTGCTGCTGTCGGCTACGCTCAAGTTCGATGGCTCGCTCATCATGCAAATCCATGGCGACGGACCGATCGCACTTATGGTGGTCGAGTGCCGCTCTGACGGCCGACTTCGGGCCACAGTGAAAGAACGCGAGGGCGAATCGATCCCGCCCGACGCCCGACTGGGCGAGCTGGTCAACCGCGAGGGGCGTGGCCGCTTCGCGGTTACGCTCGACCCCCGGATCCGTAACGAGAACCGTCAGCCCTGGCAGGGCATCGTGCCGTTCGAGGGCAACAGCGTAGCCGAAGTGCTTGAACACTACATGCAGCGCTCGGAGCAGCTGCCCACCCGGCTGTGGCTCGCCGCGGGCCCGGAGCGCGCAAGTGGCTTGTTGTTGCAGCAACTCCCCACCGAGGGCGGGCGTGATGTTCCTGTCACTGACCCCGACGCGTGGAACCGAATGGAAACGCTCGCCGACACGCTGGAGCGTTCCGAACTGCTCGAACTTCCCCCGGCCGACCTCTTGAACCGCCTCTTTTGGGATGAGCCGCTACGAGGCTTTGATCCCCGGCCGGTTTACTTTGGATGTGGTTGCTCGCGCGCAAAGGTGGCGGGCATGCTGAGGATGCTGGGTGTGGCCGAGGTCGAAGACATTCTGTCCGAACGCGAGCCGGTTGAAGTGCGTTGCGACTTCTGCAATCAAGCGTATCAGTTTGATGCAGTAGACTGCGCAGCGCTGTTTCGTGATGCCGTCACAGGTGAGCACCCAACCAGCCGGCATTGAGGTACAGACGGTGGGATCAAGTGTGTCTCAGCATCTCCGCGCGCCGCGCCCGGCAGTGACACGCTTCAACCACTACACGGCAGCGCTACGGAACCTCAGGGGCGCCGGGAAAACGATGCGGTCCGCACCTCGGCTTCAAACGCCGGGGAAGCACTCTCACCGCGCGAGGGTTCGCTGATCTGGACGAAAATTTCACCCTTCATCAGCATGCCGAGCTCGGCCCGGGCGATTTCTTCAACCGCATCGCTGCCGGTTCGGAGGTCGCGCACCTGCGCCGCCAGCGCAGCATTGCGCATGCGCCGTTGATCGTTGACAACCCGCTGGGCCTGCAGCTCGGTCTCGATTTCCCAAACACGAAACCATCCCCCTTTGCCAAGCCAGAGTGGGTACTGGATCAGAACGAGAAGAGACAGCAAGAGGAAAGCGAGTGCGCGCACGCCCGGAACCTTACACCAGCTAGCCGCGTTTGCGGTGAAGATTGTAGAAGGCGGATTGCCCGGG
>SXGQ01022393.1_pt1 | contig 17635 bp, 13 predicted proteins | sample 3178371 | NCBI WGS metagenome assembly SXGQ01 (sample SAMN11356859, study PRJNA531348) | freshwater metagenome | isolation source: freshwater sample F1-20 | place: China: Fuxian Lake, Yuxi | collected 2017-12-25 | reverse complement strand
TATCCAGGAAGCTGGCGCGTTGACTCGTTACCGTTGCTCCACAGTCCAAGCGACGAGTACGGCGGTCCTTGCGTGCTGGTTGGATAGCTGTAAATGTTGTAGGCCGTGCTCGCGGCGCTGCTCAGGGTTATACCGGCAAGCATGTTGTCAAAATCGCCGGCCAAGCCTGTGTCTAAATTAAACTGAAACAGAACATCAGCAATGCCGCGCGCAACGCCCTTGTTGGATTGCACCGATCCTTGCTTAATGACCATGTCGGAGTAGACCGTGGTGTCGTTATTCAAAAGAGTAATCGACCAGTTGGTCAAGTCGCTTTGTTGAACCTGACCACTTGTAAGTTGCGATGACCAATTCACAACCACTTTATTCACATTGGGAGTTGAATCGGTGTAGGGCGTATTCAGAATGTAGGTGGTGGTCACGTATGCCGCGCTTGCGGAAGTGCCCAAGGTCAGGGCGAGCGTGAATCCCAAGCCGGCGAACCAGGTGTGGGCGTGTGGGGTGTTACAGCAGTGGGTGGTGTTGCTCATATGTATTCAAAATCTTTGATGTCGCCGTGGGTACTACTTGAAGAAGGAAGTTTGAAGCGTGTGGGCGAGCCACGCGTCAATGGGACAACGTAATGGTGATTTCACCATAATCGCAAAAACGCGTGGTGTAGAATGAAATGTTAAAAAATTTGGAAGATTGTTGCGGCGGGGGCGGGTTTGTGGGCGGTTTTGCGCCTGGTTTATGGCTGGAAATGGGGGCAAGGAGCGAGGGCGGCATCAATCATCTGTCACAGAACCTGATTTGAATCGTTCTCAATGCACATCTGAAGTACTCTTCAAGGCAACATCCGGGGTTGTCTTGGGGATTTCCGGATACGCATTCTGACTGTAAAAACATTTTGAAAGGGAAACGCATGGACGCGTTGAACAATCACTCACGTATTACCGCTGGCATGCCTTGCGCTGCCACGCTTGCAACTTTTATCGCCGCAACGCTGCTAATTTGTTTTGCGCCACCTGCGTATGCCGCCGAAGATCATGGCGAACTATTAGTCAACACGCACGGCGCACTTCCTGTTCGTTGGAACCGCGCGATAATTCCCGCGTTGCAATCCGTGGACAGTTGCGATTTACTCATGAATACATTTCATCCCATCGCGAATATGGGTGACGTGTTCATAATGCGCAAAGATGATCCTGCCAAGCCTGAAGATAACCAGGCGAATATTGGTACGGAGGTTCGCACATGCGCGCAATATCATCGCGCACGCCACGATGGTTTCTCTGCATACTCCACAAGAGATATGTGCACGGAATCTTTGTTCACGCAAAGTTCAGGCATGTTTGCTGGACTGCCCGCCATGCGTCCCGCGCTTCAATCAGGCTTTGAAAATGAAAATGGGCCACTTGATCTGACTCGATTGGCGCGCGACATTCTTACGCCAGTCCAGGCCAGCCCCGCGGATCTTTCGTTGTCAGTTAAAATTACGACCGTAGTTCAAGAGGAAGCGGAAAGGGAAGCCAAAGATGCAAGATGCTCAAAGCGGCACGCCGAATTTAAAGTTGATTTTGAAAATACACAAGACAGGATTCAGTTCTTGCAAATGATGGGGTTTGATGACGAAATATTGCACTTGCTCGGTGCCGCGCCTGAAGATGAAATAGATCGTGAAGACACGAGATTGAATAGCGCGACGCTAGCGGAGGCCGCGTGCGAAGCAGAGGAAAATGGTTGCTTTGAATGTTGGGAACTGAGTGATGAGACAATGTTGATCTACAGCGATTTGTATCACTTTCCGCAATATAGATGGGCCAATCTTCTCGCTCGCGGCGATTATGACGGTGACGGCTGGGAGGATTTGTTGTTTTCAACTGCGGGTTCCCAATACAAGAGAAGTTGGAGGAATTATTCCTTGGCCTTATTTACCCGTCGCGACAATGGACGTCTGATGGAAATTACGCAGCGCTTTATGAACGACATAGATTGGCCGCAGAAGTTGCCGGCGCTTCGCAAATGGTGGGCGAACAATTGCGGCATTCCCGCGGACCAGTGGTTTACTTTGCAAGGCACTTGTAATTGCAGTAATGAAGATGGTAGTGGCGACCGTTTCGATGAGAAGCACGGCCTACACATGCGCGTGAAATTTGATCATGGGTACATGCAAGGCACGTATTACTGCGACCGAGTTGGTTGTGAAATGCCAATTACCGGCGCGCTTGCGGGGCCTGTGGATCCACATCGTATGGACGACGACCAATATAAAGAGCGCATGATTTCGCACATGGGTCCCACTCGCACGCACGAGGGCATGCTTGATGAATATGGCATGGCCGACATGCACACTGCGCAGATTCCATTTGAGTGGGGTTTCACCGACGGCGTATTCGCGTTGACTGGATATCGCAGTGGGATTTCGAAATTTGAATTGATGGGTAAGGCGGATGAGAGAGTGAAGTGATCGCGTGGTAGTGAAGTTATCTGAGCATCGGGGGCAAGGTATGAACACGAAGTAGAATTTGAAAAGGCTATCCAATGGGTAGCCCTTTTCATTGAACCACTGGCGGATACTGATAGGCATTATCCATAAAGTGCGTTCCATCAAATTGAATTCGATCAGGCAAAAATATCGCGGCGGTTTTTCCTTTTTTCTCGATGCGCTAAAAAACATTTCTAGAGTGGCTTCACATGCGGGCAAGAATGGCGTGCATGGTGGAGGCCAGGTTGGCAAAGAAACGCAAAGCAAATCTTGGCAAGGCAGCGGTTGCGCCAATCACTGAATTGGTAACTCGGTCAATATCTGCAAGCCGTTTCACTTGCTCGCGCATTACGCCTTTGAATTCACGCTACCGGCGCTAAATCCGCGGCGGGCAAGCGCAAACCAAGCAAGTGATGCGGTAGCGTGGTGATCATGTAGAAGGCAATGCTGGCCACGGCAAGCGAATGCGCGTGAAAGCCGCCAAGCATCAAGCACAGTGGAATCATGCAAGGAATGGTGGGCCAAAGTAGCGGAAGGCTTAAGACATGCACGCGCGTTAGGCGCGCTAGAAAATTATTTGTGGCGTATTGTGGTGAGATTTTATTTCTGTTGGTGGGCGACGGCGCGATGATGTTGCTTGTGCAAGCCAAGCGACGCGTGTGTCGAAAGGCATGCACGCCAATGAAGAACATGCCAACCGCAAACAGTGGATCCGCAAGCGCGGCCATGCTTGCCACCAATGCGTGCTCAACCATATCCAAAAATGCGGCCCGCGCATGTCCGCGGCGCGCGCGTGCCGCCGCGCTTGCCAAAGCAAACACTACACCCGCGCCAACTCCAATCAACGCAAGTGGTCGCATCTGCTCAGGTGTTGGCATCCACGCGCTTGCCGCGCCATTCTGCCACGCGCTGAGCGCGGTTTCAATTTGTTCAAATGGCGCCCACGCCGCAACTGGGTGCGCGGCGAAGGCCGTACTTAATAAAAGCATGCCTCGACCAAGAGCCAATCCCCAGCGCGCCACAAATCCATCTTTGTCCGCGCCTACCGCAGTGGCATCGGCCATGCCAAAATGAAACATGGTCAAGCACAAAAACATCAACGCCGCCGCGCCTGGCAGCAACGCCATCAACGCCAAGCACGCCAGCATTTGGCATAAATACCCTGTAAATCCGCTGATTCTTGACCATAGTCCCACGCGCCCGGATAAACGCGCCGCCACAATCCAGTCCGCGCATCCATGTGGCATTCCAAACACAAACAACGCGATCACAAATGGCCATGGTGCCGCGGTTGTTGTGAATGCGGGATTGATCAACGCGGTCAGCACGCCAAACGCCAGCACGCACCATGGCCACGCGCGCGCGTCGCTAAAAATAAATCGCCCCGCCTTCGCCACCTGTTCGGCGGATCTTTGCGATCCATCGAACTCGGCGGCGGTAGGCGGGGCGAGTTTCAAACTAAATATGTCCAACGATTCAGGCTTTGTGTCCCAGAGCCTTCACGCCTTGGTAGCAGACCAAGCCGAAGAAGACCTTGTTGATGACGTCGGCCACGTTGTACAAAATTTCGCGCCAGCTTTCACCATTGCCGCCGTTGAGCGCCATCAAGAAACCGATTGGGTAAATCACCCAACCCACCAGCACAAACATGCGCATGGTCTTCAAACTTTCTTGAATGCTTTCTGGAGCGGTCTTCATGGCTTCGGTGACCTTTGTGAACAGCGTGTACACGATGTACAGCCAAGAGCCACATGACACCACATACCATGTCCACCATTGTTGACTACCAGCTGGGCTCTCTTCTGCGACCCAGGCAGTGATCAACATGGCAAATGACCAAAACAACAGGCTTTTGAATAGTTCACGCCCAGCTTTGCCCAAATTGAGCAGCAGCGGGAATTCCATCACAAGCAATGGAACCGTGATCAGCCAATCGATGTAGCGATAGGCTGTTGGGAATTGCTTAATGGTTGCGCCTGGAATGCGCTCGCCGGCATCATTAAACAAACTTGCAACACCTTCCAAATAAATGCTGCTCATTCTCCAGTAATGGAAAGCTGCGACAGCGCAAATAATGCCGGCCACGGTGATGGCGGTTTGGTATTGCAATGGCACGGTCTTGCGTTGAAGCCAAAAGTAGAACGTGCCCGCACCCATGGCGACGGTGCTAAGCCAAAACAAATACATTGTGATGCCTTCCATGGAAAGTCCTGCGTTGAGGGCTTTCATGGTGGTCGTCATTTCTGCTGCAAGTGTTAACAATGTGAATCCTCCAAAGGTTCCAACTCAATGCCCCACAAGGACACAGATCGGTTCCAAGTATTTGAATACAAGTTCAGATAATAACCATTTCGATTGCGTTGTGAGGGCAGATTCAGGAATGTTTGGATTTAGCAACCTTGCGGCGAAAGGGAAGGGATACACAAAATGCATTTGAATGATTTAAAATTCTTGCAATATTATCAGCCAGTCATTGTTGAGCGAGAACCGCTTTTGAATTCACCTCAAAGTGGGCTTGAGTCGATTTCGTAACATGTATTCAAGGCGTTGCAGCCGTGCAATATTTACATATTTACAGTCGGCACAAGGGCTTAGCGGCGTCATCGGATCCATTCCATGCTTGTTAACCTTGAAGATGTCCAAGCTAAAAAATTGATTTATGACTACCGCGCCCTCAACCAATCGTGTGCCCATTCCAATTTTGATGTACCACCAGATTGAAGTGGCGCCAACAAAGGGGGCGCCGCTGCGTGGGTTGTATGTGGCGCCAAAAAGTTTCGCGCGGCAAATGTGGTTGTTGAAATTGCTTGGGTATCAAGGCCTTTCCATGACGGACCTGCTTCCATATTTACGGGGCGAGCGGGTTGGAAAAGTTGTCGGCATTACGTTTGACGATGGGTTTTTGAATAATCACACCAACGCGCTGCCAGTTTTAAAGGACCACGGTTTTTCCTCAACATGCTTCGCGGTCAGCCAACATGTGGGCAAGACCAACCAGTGGGATGACAAGGTTGGCATAGCCAGCGCGCCGCTTATGAACGCCGCGCAACTGCGAGAGTGGATCGATGGCGGACAAGAAGTTGGCGCGCATACCAGGCACCATGTCAAGTTGTCGCAGATATCGGCAGCCACAGCCGCTCAAGAAATCGCCCTGTGCAAATCGGAAATAGAAAGCGTGACGGGTGCGCCGGTGCGCCACTTTTGCTATCCGTACGGCGACTTCACTCAGGAACATGTGGATATGGTGCGCTCCGCGGGATACATATCCGCAACAACCACCGCGCGCGGTCGCTGCCTGGCGGGCGAAGACCTTATGCGTTTGCCGCGGACCATTGTGACGCGCTCCACAACATTGCTTGTGTTGTGGTTGAAATTGGCCACTCGCTACGAGGACAGGCGGCGCGCATGAATTACATGATTGCACAACGCACCGAAGGAGCGATGAAATTCCAGAATGGGCGTATTGAAAAATGAATTCCGCAAATAGCAATTCTAGTATTCGAATGGGTGTGGATATGCGGCGCGAATCTTCCAGCCAAACAGGTTTGGGGCAGCGACGCCTGCGCGTTGCGGTGTTGAACAGAATCTTTTCGCCAACAGGTGGAGGCGCGGAGCGATATTCCATTGCCCTTGTGGAGCAACTTGCGATGCGCCACGATATTCATGTGTTTGCGCAATCGATCACGCACCACATTCCAGGCGTGACCTTTCACACAATTTCAACTTCACCCATCAAATTGAGATGGCTGAATCAAGTGTGGTATGCCAACGCAACCTGGCGCGCCACCCGTCACGGCTTTGATGTGACACACTCGCACGAGAATGTGTGGCGCGGCGAGGTGCAAACCGTGCATGTGTTACCCACTGGTTACAAGTTGTTTCACGGGGTCACGCCGTGGAAGCGCATATTGCGCTATCTCAAAGTTGCAACGAGCCCGCGTTTGATCACATATTTGCTGCTGGAACGTGCTCGATGTTCGCCCGGTCGCACGCGCCGCGTTGTCGCAACCTCGGAGGTACTACGCGATCAAATTGCAAGCGCCTATCCGAGCGCAAGCGCCACCATGCGTGTTGTCACTCCTGGCGTGAACATGCCAACCGAGGTTGCAACTCCAAAGCGGCGACTTGAGGCGCGCAAGCAATTAGGGTTGCCGCAAACGGGACGTGGCATTTTGTTTGTGGGTAACGATTATGCAAAGAAGGGTTTGAACACCTTGCTCAAGGCGCTTGCTAAATTCAATCACAACACATGGCTCGCGGTCGTTGGCAATAATGCGAATATCGCCGAATTTCAACGCCATGCCCAACAGGAGGGCGTGTTGGATCGCGTGCACTTTTTGGGATCGCTTCAAAACATTAACACCGCGTATGCGGCGGTGGATTGCTTGGCGCACCCAACGCTCGAGGACACATTTGCAATGGTGGTGGTAGAGGCCATGGCACACGCTATTCCGGTCGTTGTGAGCGACCGCAACTATTGCGGTATTTCCGGCTTGCTCGCGCATGAATCCAACGCGTTGCTCTTGAAAGATCCGCGCGATCCCGACGCGCTTCATGCGGCGTTGGCGCGCGTATTGGACAACGATTCGCTGCGCCAGGCACTCTGTGCCGCCGCCGTGCAATTTGCCTCGGGCTATCAGTGGTCCACTATTGCGCGCCTGCAGGAAAAAATATATTTTGAAGTTGCGCCATAAATATAAAAGGAGCCCGGCTATGAGACCGGGCTCCCTTGGGTGCAACTTATAAACTCAATTCTTAGTTCCAGCGCTCATGCCTGGAATCAACTCTTACATTCCGCCTGGCATTCCAGCTGGAATGGTTGTTGCAGTCTTGGCTGGTGGCATAAGCACGGTGTCGATCACATGGATCACGCCATTGCTTGCATTGACATCAGTCTTGGCCACGGTGGCGGATTTGTTCAACATCACTTTGCCTTCAACAATGGTGATCATGATTGGTTGACCTTCAACTGTCATGACGTCCTTCATCTTCACCACTTCGGCCGCATCTTTTTTGCCTGGCACAACGTGGTAGGTCAAGATTGCGGCAAGGGCCTTTGGGTCCTTCTTCAATTTGGCTACGGTTTCTGGTGACAACTTGGCAAATGCCGCGTCGGTTGGCGCAAACACGGTGAATGGACCTGTGCTGTTGAGTGTGTCAGCCAAGCCCGCGAGTGTGACAAGCTCGCAAAGGGTGTTGAATGAACCAGCATCTTTAGCTGTTTGAACAATGGTGACTAACTTTGTGGCTGGCGCAGTTTGCGCAGCTGTTGGGCTGGCGTATTGCGTTGTGGTGTTCAAGGCGAGACAAATTGATGTGGTTCCAAACAACGCAGCGGCGACGAATGATTTTGCAAACATGAGTTTCACAATCCTTTTATAAAATTTTCCCCAACATTTTTGACACGCGCCAAAAAAGCGGATATCTACTCTAGGCGCAATCTTGGCGGCGGGTTCATGAATTGAATGGATTTACATCCTACAGAACATAAGTAGTTATTTTATAAATGTTTGTGAAAGGCTCCGTGTGTGTAACAGTCGTAGTATCTTGGTTACGCTATGCCCATGAACATTCTGGCGATCGATATTGGCGGCACGCATGTCAAGTTCCGCGTCCCAAATGATCCGGTCAAGCGCGAGTTTGACAGTGGTCCAACCCTTACGCCACGCATGATGGTGGATGGGGTGAAAAGATTATGCGCTGACTGGAAGTTTGACAGGATTTCCATTGGTATTCCCGCACCCATTCAACACAATCGACCGTTGCATGATCCCGCCAATTTGGGCAAAGGCTGGACTGATTTTGATTATGACAATGACTTTGGAGTGCCGGTGAAGATTCTCAACGACGCAGCCATGCAAGCGGTGGGTAGTTACAACAATGGAAAAATGTTGTTCTTGGGATTGGGCACTGGGCTTGGTTCATGCTTTATCGCGGGGCACCAGATCTTGCCAATGGAATTGGCGCACCTTCCTTATAAAAGGGGGAAGTCATTTGAGGACTATGTTGGCCTGCGCGGCTTGGAGCGCCTTGGCAAACGAAAGTGGCGCAAGTCTGTGGCTGATGTGATTGAAATTCTTAGTGCTGCGTTGATTCCAGACGAGGTGGTTCTTGGCGGCGGCAACTCGTCCAAGTTAAAGGAGCTGCCTGCAGGTTGTCGTTTGGGCAATAACGCCAACGCATTTGAAGGTGGCTTCCGTTTGTGGGAAAACGCCTGGGAAAATGCGGTGACTGTGTATGGCGATGGGACACCACCCGCGAAAAGTTAATCACAGTTTCAGTTGTGCCAAACAAGCCCGCCCATTGGCGCAGTATTTCTGCGGCCGCTGGTCACGCAAATCACAGCTCCGATGAGCATCATCAACATGCTCAGCATCATGGGTAGCGTGACGGGTCCAATCATGAATACGCCGGGATCAACTTCACGCCATTGTTCCGTGAGAACTCGCAGCGCTCCGTAGCCCAACACAAACCAACCAGTTATGACGCCGGGCTTGCGCGGCTTGATCCACACCACGCAAAGCAGCGCAAACAGCACCACTCCGTCGCTGATGGCTTGTAAAAAATTATTGGGGTAGTACGCGGTCAAGTATTGCGCCACCTTTGCGCGCACCACCATATCGCCGCCGTAGCACGCGGCGTACAACATTTCCAATGTGTCGTCGTTTCTAATTGCGCCCGTGACTGGAATGGGACAAACTTGCATGCCCGCAGCAACGGTGGTGCTTGACATGGGCACCAGTGGCTTGAGCAACACCAAGTTTGACTCGCTGATCACGCCGGGGCGCAGCAATTCCTCTGGGTACTTCACGCTCCACCACGGGCTATCGCCTTGCAGCGCGTTGGGCAGGGGTTTTCCCCATAATTCACCGTTGATCCAGTTGGCGTAGCGGCCCAAACCCAGCCCAATGCAGCAACTCCACGCCGCCACATCCGCCATATGCGCGAACAATATTCCATTGCGTTTGCTCCACCACCATGCTGCAAGTACCACGCCAATAATTCCGCCGTGGCTAGACATTCCGCCGCGGTGAATGAACAGCAATCCCCAAAATGGAAACTCGCTGGTGAATGTGTACAGCAACACATGGTCGTAGAACACAACATGGCCAACGCGTCCGCCAACAATCACGCCCATCACGGCCCAGGTTAAAAAATCTCCCACTTGCACTTTGGTCATGGGCGTGCGGCGCGTGGCGGCCATCCACCGCATAAGCAACCATGCCACAAGAAAACCACCAGCGTAGGAAAGTCCGTACCAGCGAATGCCAAAGTTTTCTCCCAATCGCAGCGCGAACGGCGTACTGGTGTGCAATAAACTTTCTGCGAGCAGGAGATTCATGCGGATAGAATTTTATTTGACCCACGCCGCAGGCACATTGCCGTGCGTGGCAATAATGCGGCTTCGAATTCCGCCCCGGCCCTTCCAGTCGGTGATAATTTGCATCCAGCACGGACTCATGGCGTTGACCAAATCCTCGCAAATACAGTTGGTCACGGCCTCATAGAAAATGCCCTCATTGCGGAAACTTTGGTAATACATCTTCAAGCTTTTTAATTCCACGCACACCGCGGCGGGTGCGTAGCGCAGAGTGACATTTCCAAAATCAGGGTGGCCAGTCTTGGGACACACGCTGGTGAACTCCTCGCTGATGTGCTCAATCACAAACGGCGTATCGGTAGGCGAATCGAAGAATTCAAGGTATTCGGGCTTGGGCATTGCAAAATCGTAGCGGCAATAGGCTAGATGCGGGTGCGCGTTCCAAGCCGCAGCTTGCGCATCCAAGCGTCACGGCGCAATGGTCACTATGGAATTTGGCTCGGTCAGCAACTCATACACCACCTCAACATCTTGCGGCAACATGCGCACGCAACCCATGCTGGCTTGCTTGCCAATGGAGCCAAGATCAGTGGTGCCGTGAATGCCGTAGCCATCAAAGCTTTTATTATGTGGCTCGATTCCCTTCAGGCCAATCCAGCGCTCGCCAATTGGGTTGTCAGGATCGTTACTCTGAAAGTGTTGACCCGTTCGCGGATTGCGCCACTCGGGATCAATCAACTTGCTGCGCGGACGAATGGCAAACATGCCGGTTGGAGTGCTGTTGAATTCCCCAAGCGAAATGGGATAGCTGGCAATCATGACGCGTTTGGCATCATCGCCCTCAAAGATATTCAGGCGAAATTCACTCTTTCGCACCTCGCCATGAAACGCGCCAGTTGGCGTTTTCAAAACTTGCCCGACGCGAATGGATCTCTCGGTGGGCAAATGATTGATGCGCTGTAAGAATCGCCATTCGCAATCCAAGTTCAATGATTTGCGAATGTTTGAAAGCGAATCACCCGACTTGACGGTGTATTGCTGCGCAAATGGATCGTTCGCTAAAACGCGCTCACTAAATGTCAACACCGCATTGATGTTGTTAATTGCCTGATATGCGCGCAAGCGATCCTCGCTGTCCATGGCGGAACCTTCCAGAAGGCGCGTCAAAGAAACGCGCGCAGTCACCGGGTCCGTGTCCGCCTGCGCCAGCGCGGTTTGCAGCGCGGAATTCAATGCGGCCATTTCCTCTGGCGTGCTTTGGGATTGGGTCATGCCGTCCGCGGGTTGCTGCTGAGCAATTTGATTTGGGTCGTCAATGACTGCGGCGGTGGTTGGCGGCGCATTTGCAGGAAGACTATTGACGGGCTGAATTTCCACCACCGCTATTTCGGCGATGGGAGTTGGAGCTGGAACTTGCACGCGAAGCGCGGGATCGTCCTTGCGAATTTCATCCGCCGGAACATCGGGCTGCGATCCGAAGAATCGCCATCCAATCCATCCAAATACAATGACCAAACCCAACAGCCCAAACAATTTCCACCCGCGGCGGCGAATGCGTCGGCCATCGCTCGACATCATGCGCCGACCATCAGAACGAATACTTTGACTATGAAGAACCATGCGTGAACCCTTAAGTTGGAATCAGATAGAAAATTATTTGGAACAGTTATGTTATATCGGCAAAGCGGGGTACGATTGAGCAACTGTTTGCGTATCGCTGACAAGCCAATTTGTGCGGCGATCATGCGCTTCCATTGGAACCATGTCCACCAAGCGGCGCGCGTCAGTTACCCCAACGATATGCGCGCGCGCGTCAAGTTGCGAAAGAAATCGATCGTAAAAACCGCCGCCGCGGCCAAGACGCCCACCGCGCCTGTCAAATGCAACCCCTGGCACAAGAACAATATCAAGCGCGTCCGCATTCATGGGCGACCACGCGCTTGGACATTTCACGCCCATGGAGTCCACCGTGAAATGTTCATCACTGAGCGAAGCGACCGCTCCAATTTGAATGGTTTCCCCGTCCACAATTGGAAATGCAATTTGTACGCCGCGCTCAAATGCCAAGCGCAAGGCGGGCAAAATGTCTGGCTCGGAGGGCAAAGCCATGAATCCCATAATCACGCGCGCGGATTTCCACACGGTCCATTCCTGCAAATAACCACAAATACGGCTTGATACCGCAGAATTGGGTGAAATTCCCCTGAGTTTCTGGCGGAGGTTGGATTTCAGTTCTTGATTCATTTCATTTCTTCAGTCACGGGGGATTTGTGTAGACAAGTTTATGGTGGTAATGAACCCACGACTTTTGTTACCCTTCTATTTCAGCATCTTTATTGTGGGATTTGCAATCATCTTTTGGAGATTTCACCATGTGCGGCATTGTTGCATATATCGGTAAACGACACGCATTGCCAATTTTAATAGAGGGTCTCAAGCGCCTGGAGTACCGCGGATACGACTCCGCGGGCGTGGCCATTTTCAATGGCAAAATGGAGATCGCCAAGAGCATTGGCCGCGTGCGCAAGTTGGAGGAACTGGTGGAGAAGACCGGTGGATTTCAAGGCACGATAGGCATTGCGCATACGCGCTGGGCCACCCACGGCGGCGTCACCGATCGCAACGCGCATCCGCACTGCGACGACAAAAAACTTGGTCACGGCATTGCCATTATTCACAACGGCATCATTGAAAACTATTCCAGCCTGAAAAAATATCTGGAGGAGAAGGGTCACACCTTTACAAGCGAGACCGACACCGAAGTGTTGGCGCACTTGATTGGCGAGTTGTACAAGGGTGACTTGGAAAAGGCCGTGCAAGCCGCGCTGCGTGAAGTGACCGGCGCCTACGCCATTGCCGCAATTTGCAAGAGCGAACCCGATGTGTTGGTGGTGGCGCGCAAGGGCAGCCCGCTGATGGTGGGTGTTGGAAAAGATGAATACATTGTGGCCAGCGATTCGAGCGCCATTGTTGCGCACACCACGCAGGCGTTCACGCTTGCCGATTACACGGTTGCCAAACTGACGCGCGATAGTTTCCGCACTTCGACCGTGGACGATGTTCCAGTTGACGCGCAAGTGAAGGAGCTGGAATTTGACTTGGCGGAAATTGAGCTGGGTGATTTTGAGCACTTCATGCTGAAGGAAATTTACGAGCAGCCCCGCGCGTTGCGTACCTGCTTAAAGGGCCGCGTTGACACGCGCAGCGGGCAAATTGTGCTTGGAGGCGTGTTACAAAATGCCAAAATGTTGGCCACCGCGCGCAGTGTCACCTTTGTTGGCCAGGGCACGGCGCTGCACGCGTGCATGATCGCCTCGTACTTGATGGAGGAGCTTGGCAAGGTCAATGCGGACTGGGATTACGCCAGTGAATTCCGCTATCGCAATCCCATAGTTGAAGAGGGCACGGTTGTTGTGGCCATTAGTCAGTCCGGTGAAACCGCCGACACGCTGGCCGCGCTGCAAGAGGCCAAGCAACGCGGCGCGTTCTCGCTTGGAGTTGTGAATGTGGTGGGTTCAACCATCAGCCGAGAGACCGACGCTGGCGTGTATCTGCGCGTGGGTCCTGAAATTGGCGTGGCCAGCACCAAGGCGTTTGTTGGTCAAGTGATGGTGGCCACCATGCTGGCGTTGTTTGTGGGACGGCGCCGCTACCTTAGCAATGATTTTGTCTCGTCGTTCTTGAACAGCTTGGAGCAAATTCCTGACGCTATTGAGCGCACGCTGAAGTTAAGCGACAAGGTGAAAGCCTCGGTTGCAAAATATATTGACCGTGAGAATTGGTTGTTCTTGGGTCGCGGCTTGAATTGGCCAGTGGCTCTTGAAGGCGCGCTGAAGTTAAAGGAACTGTCCTACATTCACGCCGAGGGAATGCCCGCGGCGGAAATGAAGCACGGACCAATCGCGTTGATTGACAACGGCATGCCGTGCGTCTTCATTGCCACCAAAAATAGCCAGTACGAAAAAGTGTTGTCGAACATTCAAGAGGTTCGTAGCCGCGGCGGTCATGTGATTGCCATTGCCACCGAAGGCGACGAGCACATTGCCTCCATGGCGGAGGAAGTGTTCTATGTGCCTGATGTGCCGGAGTTGCTGCAGCCTTTGGTGACTGTGATCCCGTTGCAATTGCTGGCGTACCACGCCGCGGTGTTGCGTGGAAAAGACGTGGATAAACCGCGTAATCTTGCCAAAAGTGTCACAGTGGAGTGATCGCTGACGGGTGGATGATGTTTGGTTTGCGCTTGGGAATTAAGACACCGATCCGAAGTTCAGCAACACCAGGCTGATATCGGATGTGTCAATCACACCGTCCTTGTTGACGTCCTCAATGAAGTCACCAATCTCACCAATCATTAGCAACACCAAGCTCACATCGCTTGAGCCCACCTCGCCATCAAGATCAATGTCGCCGTAGGCATACTGGCAAGGATCAGGGACACCGTTGTTGTCTATATCGGTGACCACGCCTGTTGCGATGGCGCAAATATCTCCGTAGCCATCCTCGTCACAATCGATTTGTGCGGCGTTGGCAGTTGAAGGGCAGTTGTCCAAATATCCAATTACGCCGTCACCGTCCGCGTCGACTTGATTGAACATGCCGAAGGTGAATTCAAAGCCGGCGGCAATGGATTGCGCACGATAATCCGCGGGTGAAGCGCACTGTCCCGAAGCGTTGTTGCCCCAAGATCGAATCAAGCCATTGCCCAAACGCACGACTGAGTGCTTGCCACCGCCCGAAATATCCACGACATTCTTTACATCTGTTGGCACCATGGATTGACCCCAATTATTCGTGGAACCAGTGTTGGTGAGACCTGCACCCCAACAGACAACGTTTCCATCGTATTTCAGGGCCAAACTGTGATAAGCGCCGGAGGCGATTTTGACCACATTCACTAAGTCAGCAGGAATGGTGGTTTGTCCATTGAAGTTGTATCCCCATCCACGCACTGTGCCGCCATTCAACAAAGCGAGCGAGTGGAAATATCCCGCGGCGCCTTGCAGAACATTGTTGGTCACACCCACAGGAAGCGTGGATTGGCCCTGCTGATTGCTGCCCCAACACACCAATGTTCCATCGGACTTGCGCGCCATGGTGTGGAATCCGCCAGCGGCTATGTGCGTGACGTTTGCCAAGCCCGTTGGCACAATGGATTGACCAAAGTTGGGCGAACTTCCAACCGTCTTGCCCGCGCCCCAACATTCGACGGTGTTGTTCGATTTCAAGGCGACGCTATGGCGATAGCCAGCGGCCACTTGTAATGCTCCCACAATGGTTGTGGGCGCAGTGGCTTGACCGTTCAAGTTCAGTCCCCAACAAGCCACGGAGCCATTTGTTTTCAGAGCTACCCCATGGTTGTAGCCCGCCGTAATCGATGTTGCGACCAAGCCCGCGGGGAGATTGCATTCACCAGATGAGTTGATACCCCACGCAACAAGGTTGGGAACAGCGGTGCTGCACAACGCCTTGCCAATTTGAATATCGCTCATCATGCCAGTCGCTGAACCAGTTGAAGCCGTGGTGTAGTTGGCTCGAACGTAGTACTCGTAGTTCTTGTCGCAAACCATGGACGCGTCAATGGTGGAGGTGCCCGTCACGGTGGATATAGCCACTGGAAGGGTCATATCTTTTGGGGATGTGGTGTCGGGTAAGCGACGGAAAACCGTGTAACTGATGGCGTTTTGATCCGTTGTCCATGCCAGGCTCACTTGATCGGTCTGATTTTGCGTGGCCGTGATGGTCATGGATCCGCAACTTCCAAGGCAAGTTTTTCCATTGATGTACGACTTCATTCCCGTGACATTGCCGTAATGAAAAATCATATTGATGTTGGTGATTCCGCCCGGGCATAAATGGCAATAGCTCATGATGGTGCCGCCGATGGGTGGATAGTTGTTATTGGGAGCAATACAACTGCCACCGCCGGATGATGTGTAGCAATTATCCAAGCCAAGATCATGCGTATGGGGCGCGTTGAAGTTGTGACCCAACTCATGACAGAAAACCATGATGTCCCAATTTTGCGAACTACGAAGGCTCAGCGGATAGGGGAAAGCTCCATCCAAATCTCCGCACATGGAAAATCCAAAGGTCTTGGAGCAAAGTTGACCAAGCCACGCCACGCCACCACCCACATTTTGCGAACTCAGGTAAGAAACAAGCGTGCGCGCGTAGCCGTTATAAGGCGCGCTCTGCCATTTACTCTTCACGGCATCAAGGGCATCGCTGGCATCGGTGTACACATCGAATCCGTCGGCCGAGTTGGTGGTGTAAATGAACCAACCCGCCAAACGCAAATCAATTTGAAGATCTTTGTAATAAATTAAGTTGGCGGCGCCAACCATTTGGAGGATGTAGTTGGTCAGCGCGGTCTGGCTTTGACCTAATTTCAAATACAGTTGATAGTCGGTTTCAATATAAACGGTGGCCACTTTGCAGCCAGCAACGGCCTCGGACTGGGACGCGTCGTCAGTCTCTCCAAATTCAAAGTCGGGACCATCAACGCTTGTATCCGCGGAGCACCTGAACGGTTTCCAATCAATGATGTCAGGTGGTAGTTCAGACATGCTGGTGACAACAAGTGGTCCACGGTTGTTGACTTCACCGTCACTCATGATGTAGGTCATACCGTTGGAGGCAATAAAAATTCCAACATTGGCGGTACTGGAAAAACTCATAAATGCTTTAGAGCCTTCATCTCCCAACATGCTTCCAGAAAATTGCACCGCGTCACCCAGACCAAAGGTGGGTTGCGCAATCGGTTGATTGTTCAAGCCGGGATACGAACACACGGCGTGGGCATTGGCCAGTTTCACATCCATGTGCTCAAGTTCAAGGTCAATTGTTTTTCCTTGACCTACTGGAAAACCATGCATGGTGAATTGGCCGCGCTTTGGAAGTTGCTCCAGCAAGGTGGGGTCAAGTGAAACTTCCAGAACGCCTTCAAGATTTTGCGTGGCAACCATTCCCGGTCTGAAATTCAATCCAGAGTTGACCGACGGCTGAATGGGTGATGTGAAATCGGATGCCAGCGCGTGGTTTACGCAAGCGCACGCCGCCAAGACAAGCATGGCGCCAAGGCGTAGGGCATGGGTGCGCGGCACGGAATAGTTTTGATGTGTGTGCATTATGTGATGTTGTAACATTAGGTGTATAGACTTGAAGTCAATGGACACAGTTATTGTGCCCTCGCTTCATGACTGTGCAACTAGTCTTTTGTAATTCGCAGCAATTCGCAACATAAATCGACCTTGTACCCCTATAAAATCGACCAATGGACCTTGCTTTTGCCAAACAGTCAAATGGATTTGGCTGTGGAAGCGTTGCGCAACTTTGAATCGCCAGTAAAGGTGAAGCTTTTCCCTGCAAAGTCAACATGCACTTTGTCGCCCTCTTGGAACGCGCCCTCCAATATTTTGGCCGCGATTGCATTCTCAAGTCGCTGTTGAATGACGCGCTTGAGTGGGCGCGCGCCAAATGATGGGTCGTAGCCTTCGTTGGCCAAGGCTTCGATGGCTTTGTCGCTGATGTCAAGATCGAGGCCGCGTGACTTGAGGCGCTTTTGCAAAAGTTGGACTTGAATCTGCACAACTCCCGCAAGTTGTTTTTTGGAAAGTTGATGAAAGACCACGGTTTCGTCAATGCGATTGAGAAGTTCGGGGCGCAAATACTTTTTCAATTCGCCGCGCACATGGGCTTCAATCAATGAATCTGGCTGGTTATTTTCGGTCATTTCCAGAATGGCTTGCGCGCCAATATTGCTCGTCATGACAATAATGGTGTTGGTGAAATCCACGGTGCGGCCCTGGCCATAGGTCAGGCGGCCATCATCAAGTACTTGTAGAAGC